>Ga0194123_10002567_pt1 | contig 23461 bp, 11 predicted proteins | sample TA2MahsurfametaG_5_FD_155479 | JGI IMG/M metagenome (GOLD analysis project Ga0194123, IMG submission 155479) | Freshwater microbial communities from Lake Tanganyika, Tanzania - TA2015023 Mahale A surface | ecosystem: Environmental > Aquatic > Freshwater > Lake | place: Tanzania: Lake Tanganyika... | reverse complement strand
GCTTGCGGCTGCTCGGGGGTTGGAGTCATCAAGGCAAGGGGAGCCGTTGCTGCCCCGATCCTGGCGGGCGGGCCGGCCTTTGTCAGGGGGGATGCGGGGGTTTGTGAGGAGGGTTTGTGAGGTGGGGCGGGCTGAGCGACGAGACTGCTGTTCAGTCTTGGTATCCCCGCTGAGACGCTGCTTCTGCCGATGCCACCAAACGACGTGTCTGCCACGGCGGCCCAAGCTTCAACCATGGTGCACGGAACAACGTCCTCCCCCAATCGATCTGAGCAGGAGGGGGTGACGCGGTTTGTGGTCTTGCCCCGGCCCTTCCTGGTGATGTGGGCTGGCCAGTTGGTGTCGAACCTGGGCAGCCAGGTGAGTCTCTACGCGTTGGGGTTGTGGCTGTTTCAGCAGCAAGGTCGCCTCAGTGCCTTTGCTGCGGTGGCGGTGGTGGTGCAGCTGGCCAAGCTGGCCGCCTTGCCCCTGTTGAGCCGGTATCTGCTCCGCTGGCCAGCGCGACGGGTGATGTTGGTGGCCAATGGATTAGGCAGTCTCTGCACCCTGGGCCTGGCATTCACCCTGCTGTGGATTCCAGCGGCCTGGGCGCCGGTGCTGCTCTGCATCGCTGTGGCCGCAGCGGCCGAGGCGGCCCTGGTGGTCACATGGTCGAGCCAGATGGCCCGTTTTGTGCCGCAGGATCAGCTGGGAACGGCGAGTGGGCTTTTCGCTGGATCGGACGGGGCGATCGTGATGGCGGCCCCGCTGCTGGGGGCCGTCCTGGCGGCCAGTGCTGGTCTGCCTGGGGTGCTGGTCACCGACAGCCTTAGCTCCCTGATCGCCGCGGTCTGCACGCTGTCCGTGGCATGGCCCGGGACCCCGCTTGCCTCTCCTGCGGATCGGGCCATCGTCATGGACGACGCTGACGCTCCTCACGTTCCACTGGGGGGCTTGCGGCGGGCGCTGCTGTTGCTCTGGCGGGAGGCGCCATGGCGTCCCCTGCTGCTGATCAACACTGTGGTGGCCGGGGTGTTCGCCGCTGTGGAAATCGCCTTTCCGGTTTGGGTGGTGGCGGCCAGCGGTTCCAATCGCCTGATGGCGGCGCTGGCGTTGGCGGGGATCGGCTATGGCGCCGGCCTCTGGCTTTGGGCTCGCGTGCCCCGTGCCAACTGGTTGCCGGTGCTGCGGCTGGTGCTGTTGCTCCAGGCGGTGTTGCTCACCGGCGCTGGCCTGGTGTGCTTTCAAGACTGGCTCTGGCTGTGGTTTGCGGCCGTGGCCGTGTTTGCCACCGGGGTGCCGATCGCACTTGGTGGCCTCCAGAGCCTTTGGCTGTGGTGGCTCCCCCAGGCGCTGCAGCCCCGGCTGTTTGCCGGCCGTTACGCCCTGGAGTGGTGTGCGCGGCTCGGGGCGCTGCTGGGGGTCAGCCTGCTCGCTGACGGCGTGATCGCGCCTCTCATTCGTGGTGGTACCTGGCCCAGCTGGCTGCTGGATGCGCTCGGCCGCGGGCCGGGGCGCCCTGCGGCCATGGCCATTGGCTTGCTGGGCTGGTGTCTGCTGATTCCGCTCTGGCAGCTGTGGCGCCCGCTCGGGCGCCTGGCTGTGGGTAAGAATCAGCTGCAATGAAGGTGTTGATCTTTACATCCAGTGCCGGCACAGCCCATGACGCGGCGGCCGAAGCTTTGCAGCAGTGGTTCCAGCTTCGTGATCCGGAGGTGGAGGTGGTGGTGGAGTCGGTGCTGGAAAACGCCAGTGCCGCCGGGCGTGGGGCGGTTGCGCTCTACAACTGGATTCAGCGCCGGGCACCGTGGCTGCATCAGCTCTATTGGCGCCTCTGCGAACTGGAGGATGTCACCAAGCTGGGCACCGTGTTGGCCGGACGCCGCTACATCCGTGGTTTGCTGGAGCGAGTCCAGCCAGACCTGTTGATCTCCACCTATCCCCATACCAATCGGGGACACTTTCCTTTTGCCCGCAAGGTGCTGGGCCCATCGCTGCGCTGCTGGGTGTGCTGCACCGAAATCGCCGGCGGCTTCGGGTTCAGCCGCAATTGGGTGAGCCGCCAGGCCGATGGCTTCTGGGCCATCACCCCGGAGGTGGCGCGCGAGGCTCTGCGCCGGGGGCTGCCGGCTTCGAGGGTGGTGACCCTGGGCCCCCTGCTGCATCCGGCCTATCACGCGGCACCGCCTGCGCCCCTGGAGCCCACCGACCGGCCCGTGCTGGTGCTGGGGACGGGGGGCAACGGCGCCAACAATCACCTGGCCCTGCTGGAGCTGCTGCTGCCGCTGGCCGGGCAGCTGGAGGTGGTGGCCCTGGCTGGCCGCCGGCCTTCCGTGCGCTCCCGGATCGAGGCCTGGGCACGGGCCCATCCCGAGCTGAGCGTGACGGTGCTCGGATTTCAGGGGCCTGAGGCCATGGTGGCGCTCTACCGGCGCGCCTGGGCCCTGGTCGCCAGGCCAGGGGCGCGCACGGCGACGGAAGCCCTGCTGCTCGGCTGCCCGTTGATCTTCAATGTGATGGGCAGCACGATGCCGCAGGAAGCGCTGGCGCGACGTTACTTCCGCCAGCGCGGCCTCGAGACGGTGATTCGCCGGCCTAAGGATCTGCGCGCCGTTGTTCAACGCTGGCTGAGCGAGCCGCGGCTGCTGCAGGAGCAGCGGCGGCGGCTGCGGGAGCAGCGCTTGGACGCCGACCCGGACGCGGTGCTGGAGCGGCTCCACCATGGCTGAATCCCTGTCCAGCCTGCAGCTGGCCCTGCTGGCCCAGAAGGCCGCCGATCAGCGCCGCCTGCTGCTGGCCGAGCCGATCGCCGTGGTGGGTGTGGGCTGCCGCTTTCCCGGTGCCGACAACCCCGAGGCCTATTGGGATCTGCTGATCCAGGGCCGGGATGCGGTGCGGGAGGTGCCCGCCAACCGCTGGCCCCTGGAGCAGTACTACGACCCGATCCCGGGGACGCCCGGGAAGATGCACTGCCGCCATGGCGGCTTTCTCGAGCAGGTGGATGCGTTTGATCCAGCCAGCTTCGGGCTGTCGCCGCGGGAGGCGGCGGCGATGGATCCCCAGCACCGGCTGCTGCTGGAGGTGGCCACCGAGGCTCTGGAGTCGGCGGGGTTGGCGCCGGCCCGGCTGCGGGGCTCTCGGGTGGGTGTGTATGTGGGGATCTGCACCGGCGACTACGCCTGGCGCCAGTTGCGTCAGGGGGGGGAGGGGGGCGATGCCGACGGGCGCCTCGACATGTATTTCGCCACCGGCACCAGTTTCAGCATGGCGCCGGGCCGGCTGGCCTATGCCCTCGGCCTGGAGGGGCCGGCCCTGGCGGTGGACACGGCCTGCTCGTCGTCGCTGGTGGCTGTGGATCTGGCCTGCCGCAGCCTGCGGGATCGCAGCACCGACATGGCCCTGGCCGGTGGGGTGAGCCTGCTGCTCTCGCCGGTGAACAGCCTCTGTTTTGCCAGGAGCGGCATGATGGCCAGCGATGGCCATTGCAAAACCTTCGACGCCGCAGCCGATGGCTACGTGCGCGGCGAGGGCTGTGGGGTGGTGGCGCTCAAGCGGCTGGCCGATGCGGTGGCGGCGGGCGATCCGATCTGGGCTGTGTTGCGCGGCAGCGGCGTCAACCAAGACGGCGCCAGCGCCGGGTTGACGGTGCCCAACGGCCAGGCCCAGGCCGACCTGATGCGGCGCACCCTGGAGGAGGCCCAGCTCAGCGGGGATGGGGTGGATGTGCTGGAGGCCCACGGCACCGGCACGCCCCTGGGCGATCCGATCGAGCTCAAGGCGCTGGCGCCGGTGTATGGCCGGGCGCAACGACCGACGCCGCTGCTGCTGGGTTCGGTGAAAACCAACCTGGGCCACCTGGAGGGTGCGGCCGGTGTGGCTGGTCTGATCAAGGCTGTGCTGATGGTGCAGCGGGGCCAGGTGCCGCCCCATCTGCACTTGCGCCAGCCAACCCCATTTGTGCCCTGGCAGCAGTGGGCGCTGCGCATCCCCACCCAGCTCAGCCCCTGGCCCCAGACCGATCGGCCGCGGCGGGCCGCCGTGAGCTCCTTCGGCTTTAGCGGCACCAATGCCCACGTGATCCTGGAACAGGCACCGGCGGAGGTGGCGCTTCCCTGGCCGCCCTTAGCCGCGTGCCCCGACTGGCTCCTGCTCTCGGCCCGCACCCCGGCTGCCCTCGAGCAGCTGGTGGACGCCACGGCAACCTGGCTGGAGGGGCAGCCGGCGGCGGCCTGGGCGGCGATCTGTGCCACCAGTCGGGTGGCCCGCAGCAGCCAGGGCTGCCGCCTGGCGCTGGCCGCTCGCGCGCCGCAGGAGGCAGCGGCCCTGCTGCGCGCCGGCCAGGGCCAGCGCGGCACGGCCCCTGGCCAGGAGTTGCGCCTGGCCTGGCAGCAAACTCCGGACACCACAGTGGAGCAGGCCGAGGCGGCGCTACAGCAGTGGCAGGCCCTTGGGGTGGTGCCCACGGCCCTGGTGGGGCAGCCGCCGGCGGAGCTGCTGGGAACGCCGCCACGCTGGCGGCTGATCGATCCCGATCAGGCCGAGCAGCAGCTGGCTGAGCATGGCTACAGCTTCTGCCTGCCGTTGCAGCCGCCCAGCCTTGAGCAGGCCGTGGCGCTGTGGTTGGCGGGAGGGTCGTTGGCTTGGGAGGGCTTTTCACCTCAGGATCCCTGGCCCCGCCAGGTGCTGCCGGCCACCCCTTTTGATCGCAGCCCCTGCTGGGTGGAGGAACAGCCGCAGCGGCCGGGCCCCTCGCCGCTGGATCACCGCTGGGGCTGGCAGCCCCTGGGGGCCGAGCCGCCAGCTGCCTGGCCAGGGGCGCTGCCGGCAACCTGCTGCGCCAGCGGTGGCGCGGCAGCCATCGACCAGCTCAAGCTCACCCAGCTCAAGCTCACCCAGCCCGAGTTCACCCAGCCCGACGACCTGCTGGTGCGGGTGCCGGCGGCCTTGCTGGGGGCTGTGCCGGCCCTGGATCAAGCGTTCTGGAGCCACTGGCTGCCGTTGTTGCAGGCCCTGCTGCGCCACTCGCAACGGGTGCACTGGGCCCTGGAGGCCGATCCGGAGGGCGCCGGGCCCCAGGCGCAGGCGATTGCCGCCCTGCTGCGCTCCTGGTTGCGGGAGGCGGGGTCCCAGGCTGGGGGGTTGCTCTGGACCGGGCCTGGCGGCTGCCATCAACAGGCGCTGTTGGCGGCCGGCCGGCCGGCCGCTGGGGATGAGTGGCGCTGGCAGCCCGCCGTCCATGCCCCCGAGCGGGCCAGCCTGCTGCCGGCTGCCGGGTTGACGGCCGCGCCGCCAGCGATTCAGCCGGTGGCCACCTATCTGATCACCGGCGGGGCCGGTGCCCTCGGGCTGGCGACCGCCCAGTGGCTCGCCCAGCGGGGGGCACGTCAGCTGGTGCTGGTGGGCCGGCGCCCGGCCTCAATGGCCCAGCTGGAGTCGATCGCGGCACTGGACGCGATGGGCTGTGGGGTGCGCTATCTGGCCCTGGATCTGGCCGATGCCGCTGCCCTGCAGCGCCTGCTGGAAGAGATTGCGGCCTCGGGGCGGCCGCTGCGCGGGATTGTGCACGCGGCCGGGATCCTCGACGACGGCCTGGTGTCCAATCAGACCCCCGAACGCTGTGCCGCCGTGGCTATGGCCAAGCTGGCGGGGGCTCTGCAGCTCGATCGGCTCAGCCGGCAGTGGGCCCCGGCCCTTGATTTTTTCGTGGCCTACTCCTCGGTGGCGGCGCTGCTGGGCTCGCCGGGCCAGGCCAGCTACGCCACCGCGAACGGGGCCTTGGATGGCCTCATGGCGGAGCGCCGGGCCGCGGGTCTGCCCGGGTTGAGCCTGAACTGGGGCCCCTGGGCCGGGCCCGGCATGGCGGCCAAGTCGTCCCAGCTGCTGGCGGCAATTTCGCCTGATCAGGCCCTGGCTGGCTTGGGCCGCTGGCTGGCCAGCGGCGAGCCGCGAGGCGTGGTGGTGAACCTGGATCCAGCCCGGGAGCATCGCCTGGCGCCGCTGTGCCGGGCCCTCGCGGCCGAGCTGGAGGACCTGGACGATGCCGATTTTCGGCAACGGGCGGTGGAGCGCACCCTGGCGCAGCTGCTGGCGGAGCTGGGCGACTTCGCTGCCGAGGAGTTGGACCCCCAGGCATCGTTGGTGGGGCTAGGCCTCGATTCGCTGATGGCCGTGGAGTTGGCCACCGCTGTGCAGGTGGGCCTGGGGGTGAGCCTGGGGCTGGGGGCCCTGGAGGGCGAGCCGACGCTGACCAGCCTGGCGGCCCACCTGCTCACCCTGATGGCCGATCCAGCGGCGGCCGGCAGCAGTGGGGTGGATCTGAGCCAGGAGGCCCGGCTGTCTACCCCGATCGCCACCCGCCTGGCGGCCACCCTGGCGGCCCATCCCGCCTCCAGCCGGCCGCTGGCCGCGGAGGGCGCCATCCTGCTCACCGGGGCCACGGGTTTTCTTGGCGCCTTCCTGCTGGCCGACCAACTGCAGCGCCATCCGCAGCTCACGGTGTTTTGTCTGGTGCGGGCTGACGGTGCTGGTGCGGCCAAGGCCAGGGTGCGGGCCAACCTGCAGCACTACGGCCTCTGGCGTGAGGCTGATGCCGCCCGGATCATCGGCGTGCCGGGGGATCTGGCCCGGCCTCGTTTGGGGCTCGACGACGCCACGGCGGCCAGCCTGACCCAACAACTGGGCGGCATCCTGCACAACGGCGCCCAGCTCAGTTATGTGGCCCCCTACGGCCAGCTGAAGGCCACCAACGTGGACGGCACCCTGGCTGTGTTGGAGCTGGCCAGTGCGGCGGCGATTCCGCTGCAGTTCATCTCCAGCACCTCGGTGTATGAGGCGGAGGCCTACCGGGGTCAGACCATCACCGAAACCGAGGCACTGCCGGCTTGGCAGGGCATTCATCTGGGCTACTCCCAAACCAAGTGGGTGAGTGAGCAGCTGGTGCTGGCGGCGGCGGCCCAGGGCCTGCCGGTAACGGTGTATCGCCCGCCCCTGATCGGTGGCCACTCGCTCACCGGGGCCTGGCACACCGGTGATTTCCTGCATCGCCTGGTGCGCGGCTGCCTGGCCCTGGGGCTGGCTCCGGATCTGGCCATGGAGCTGGATCTGGTGCCGGTCGACTACGTGGCGGCGGCGGTGGGCGAGCTCGCCTGGCGGCCCGAACCCCTGGGCTTCCACGTGCACCTCCAGCACCCGCAGCCCGTGCTCTGGGCCGATCTGCTGGGGGGCCTGATCGCCCGGGGCGCGCCGCTGGAGGCCGTGCCGCTGGAGCACTGGCTGGCGGAGCTGGCTCGCCAACCTTCCAACCCCCTCTACCCCCTCCAACCCTTCTTCACGCACCGCTGGGGCCCTGAGCAGCTCACCTATCCCGAACTCAACGCCCCGGCGATCAAGGCCCGGCCCAGCTGCACCCGCACGGTGGCGCTGCTGGCGGAGCTGGGGGTGGTGTGTCCGCCCTTTGAGGCCCTGATCGGGCCCTATGCCAGCACCTTCCTGACATGAGCGCCCCCCCGCCCTGTCGCTATGCCGGGGCTCTGCGCCACTGGCAGCCCCTGCTGCCGAGCCACCGGCTCGGCCACCGGCCGCTGCTGCGCTGGCTGGCCGGTGAGCGGATCGTGCTGTTTCGCACCGCGGCGGGGCAGGCCGCCGCCCTGGCTGACAGTTGCTCCCACCGGCGCATGTCGCTGGCGGCAGGCCGGGTGCAGGGCGACCAGCTGGTGTGCGCTTATCACGGCTGGCGCTTCGGCGGGGATGGGGCGATCCATTGCCCGTTGATGGTCGGCCACGACCTCCAGCATCAGGCCTACGCCCTGCGTGAGGAGCGGGGGGTGATCTGGGTGCGGCGGGCCCAGAGCGATGGGGGCCGGAACAGCGGAGAGACCGACCCACCCTTGCCCCACTGGGACACCACGGGCCTGGAGCTGGCGGGGATCACCGTGCACACGGTGCCGGCTCCACTGGAGCTCACCCTCGATAACTTCACCGAGGTGGAGCACACCAGCAGCGTGCATCAGGTGTTCGGGTTCACGGAGCCGGCGGCGATCCGTCACCGGCTGGAGCTGGAGCCCGCCACCACCCGGGTGTGGAACAGCGGTCCCCAGAAACCCTTCCCCCGGCTGTTCGATGCCTTCATCGATCTGCGTCCGGGGGATGGCTTCGCCAACGACTGGATCACGACCTTCGCCCCCCTGCTCACCGTTTACGACCAAACCTGGACCAGTCGCCAGGGCCGGCCGCGCCGCTTCCGGCTCAAGGTGGTGATGGCCTTTCTGCCTCTTGACGATCAGCGCACCCAGCTCACCACCTGGATCTATTCACCCCGGGTGCTGCCGGGGCCCCTGCACCGCTGGTTGGCTGCACCAGTCATCCGGTGGATCACGGCCCACGAACTCAACTTGGATGTGCGGGCCCTCTCCCGGCTGGCCGACCTCAATCCCGAGCTGACGCCGCGCAGTCTGGGCCCCCTGGATCGGGTGTTGCTGGAAAATCGCCGGCGCCTGCGCTCCAGCTATGGCGACGCCTGAACAACTGCGGAGGCTGAAGTTATCGAGGCGTTGTAGTTTAATCGCTGCAGATTGCAGCGGTTCAGCAGTTTGAGCGCTCCTCCTGAAGCCACGGCTCACGAGCCGATTGCCATCATCGGCATCGGCTGCCGGTTGCCAGGAGGAGCCAATTCAGCCCAGGCGTTTTGGGAGCTGCTGCGCAACGGCGAGGAGGTGATCTCCGAGGTGCCCGCCGACCGCTGGGACCTGGCCCACCACTTCGATCCGGATCCATCCGTGCCCCTGCACCAGCATGTGCGGCGCGGCGGTTTCATCGATGGCATCGATCAGTTTGATGCCGCCTTTTTTGGCATCAGTCCTCGCGAGGCGGTGTGCATGGATCCCCAGCAGCGGTTGCTGTTGGAGGTGGCCTGGCAGGCGATCGAGTCGGCCGGTATCCCGCTGGAGGCGGTGCGCGGCACGGCCACCGGTGTGTTCATGGGGATTTCCAGCTCCGATTACAGCTCCCTGCTGTGGGCTTCCCCGGAGCACTACACCATTCCCGACAACGAGCCCTTCGTGCTGCCGGGCAACACCGGCTGCATCGCCGCCAACAGGCTCTCCTATTTCTTCGATTTCAAGGGTCCCAGCTTCACGGTGGATACCGCCTGCTCCAGTTCGCTGGTGGCGGTGCATCTGGCCTGCGAGAGCCTCTGGCGGGGCGAGATTCGAGCGGCCTTGGCCGGCGGGGTGCAGGCCCTGATCCATCCGGGCATTCAGAGCAGTTTCTGCAAGGCGGGGCTGCTGGCGCCGGATGGGCGCTGCAAGAGTTTTGATGCGGCCGCCGATGGCTATGTGCGCTCCGAAGGCGCCGGAGCGGTGCTGCTCAAGCCCCTGTCGGCTGCCCAGGCTGATGGCGATCCGATCGTGGCCCTGATCCACGGCTCGGCGGTGAATTCCGACGGCCGCAGCAACGGCATGGTGGCGCCCAATCTGCGGGCCCAGGTGGCCTGCGTGCGGGCGGCTTTCGCGCAGGCGGGCATCGATCCGGCGGCCACGCAGTATGTGGAAGCCCACGGCACCGGCACCCGCCAGGGGGATCCGATCGAGCTGCGGGCCCTGGGCACGGTGTTCGGGGAGGGACGCCCTGAGGGGGATACCTGCCGGGTTGGGTCGGTGAAAACCAACCTGGGCCATTCGGAAACCGCCGCCGGCATCACCGGCCTGATCAAGGCGGCCCTGTGCGTGAAGCACCGCCAGTTGCCCCCCAGCCTTCACTTCCGCAGCCCCAATCCCTCGGTGGATTTCGCCGGCCTGAAGCTGCAGGTGCAAACGGCACTCGAGCCCTTCCCCCACGCCGACCGACCGGCCGTCGTGGGGGTGAGTTCCTTCGGGTTTGGCGGCACCAATGCCCACGTGGTGCTGGCCGAGGCGCCCAAGCCGCCGCCGCCACCCCGCTATGGCCAGCAACTGCCGTGGCAGCTGCTCACGGTGTGTGCCCGCACCCCGGAGGCCCTGCGCCAGCAGGCCGTCAACCTGGTGGCCTGGCTGCGGGCCCGGCCCAATCTGGCGGTGGCCGATCTCTGCGCCAGCGCCAACAGCCGCCGCACCCAGTTCAGCCGGCGTTTGGTGTGCCTGGGCCCCGATCGCCAGGCGCTGCTGGCCCAGCTGGAGGCCTGCAGCCGGCAGGGCGTGGAGGCGGCAGAAGCCATCGGCGCCGTGCAGGGCCAGGCGTCCCGCCGGCCAGGCAAGCTGGCGATGCTGTTCACCGGCCAGGGGTCCCAGGCTCTCGGCATGGCCCAGGCGCTGCACGCCGGCCATCCGGTGTTTCGCGAGGCGTTCGAGCGCTGCACGGCCCTGCTGGATCCCCTGCTCGAGCACCCTCTGGCCGCGGTGCTCTTTCCGGAGCCGGGGCAGGAGGAGCAGGCGGCCACCCGGCTCAACCAAACCGCCTTCACCCAGCCGGCCCTGTTTGTGGTGGGCTACGCCCTCAGTGAGCTGTGGGCCAGCTGGGGCGTGCAGCCCGATCTGCTGCTGGGCCACAGCGTCGGCGAGATCGTGGCGGCCCACCGGGCCGGGGTGTTCAGCCTCGAGGACGCTCTGCGGCTGGTAGCGGCCCGCGGCCGGCTGATGCAGGCCCTGCCCGCCGGTGGCGGCATGGTGGCGCTGCTGGCACCCCAGTCCACGGTGGAACCGCTGCTCGCCGGCGGCTCGGAGCTGGCGGTGGCGGCCTGGAATGGCCCGGCCAACACCGTGGTGTCTGGTCCGAAAGCGGCGCTGGATGGCCTGGTGCAGCGGGCCGCTGCGGCCGGTGTGCCCTGCCAGCCGTTGGCGGTGTCGCACGCCTTCCACAGTGCGGCGATGGCACCGATGCTGGCGGCCTTCGAGCGGGAGCTGGGTAAGATCCGCTTTTCACCGCCGCGGCGGGCCCTGGTGAGCAATGTCACCGGCGAGCTGGCCGGCCCGGAGATTGCCCAGCCCGACTACTGGTGCGACCACGTGCTCAGCCCGGTGCGCTTCGCCGAGGGCATGGCCACGCTGGTGTCCCAGGGGGCCCAAACGTTTGTGGAAATCGGCGCCCGGCCCACCCTGATCGGCATGGGCCGCCAGTGCCTGCCCGATCCCAGCCTGGCCTGGTGGCCCAGCCTGCGGCCCGGCCAGAACGACTGGCAGGTGCTGCTGGGCAGCCTGGCGGAACTGCACCGCAGTGGCCATCCGATCGACTGGCGCGGCTTCCACCGCCCCTTCCCCCATCGCCTGGTGACCCTGCCGGGCTATCCCTTCCAGCGGCAGCGCTACTGGTGGAGCCGCCGGGGCGCGGAGGCGGCGCCCGCCAGCTTGTGGCTGGAGCACATTCACGGTGAAGTGGCGCCACCGCTGCCCGCTCCGGCAGCCACGGCATCCGCCCAGGCCTGGACTGGCCTTGAGCCCCTGGCCCTGCCGGGTGGCCGCGAACGGCGCTGGCACGCCTGGCTGGCGGCCACGGCCCCGGCCGACCTGGGCGATCACCGCATCCGCGACCAGGTGGTGTTTCCAGCCGCTGGCTTTCTGGAGTTGGCGCTGCAGGCCCGTCAGCTGCTCAATCAACCGTTGACCCTGGAGGCTCTGCGCCTGGAGCAGCCGCTGCGGCTGGAGCCAGGGGCTGCGGCCTGCGAGCTGCAGCTGGTGCATGGGCTGGACAGCCTGGAGTTCCACAGCCGCTCTGGTGCCGCCGAGCAGCCTGAGGGCAGCTGGCGTAGCCATGGCGCCTGCCAGTTGCCGGGCCCCGAAAGCTCCCTGCTTGAACCGCCGCCCGCCCTGCCTGAGCCGGAGACGGCGGAGCGCCTCGATCCAGCGGCGTTCTATGGGGCCCTGGAGCGTTTCGGCCTCTGCTACGGCCCGGCCTTCCGCAGCTTGGTGGCGCTGCGGCGCCAGAACGGACGGGCCTGGGCGGAGTTGCAGCGCCAGCCCGGCGGCCACGATTGGACCCTGCTGGATGGCTGTTTCCAGGCGGTGGCGGCCACCCTGGATCCGCAGGCGGCCGCCGGCCAGCTGCTGCTGCCGGTGGGCCTGGAGGCGATCACGCTGCGGCAGTGGCCCCTGCCCGACTGCCTCCACTGCGCGGTGGAGCTGCTGGCCAGCGATGAACCGGCGTTCGTGCAGGCCCAGCTGCTGCTGCGCGATGGCGCGGGCGCCACGGTGGGTTGGGTGACGGGCTTCCGGCTGCGCCGGCTGCCCCGTGCCGCCCTCGACTGGCTGTTTCCCCAGGCCGAGCCCGAAGCTGCCGGGGGCCAGACGGGCCCGGAGCTGGTGCAGGCGGCCTGGGAGCCGATTCCCGCGGAGCCAGTTGCTCCCGGCACAGGCGCCGGCCCCAACGCGGGCCCGCCAGCCGGACTGATGCGGGCCAGCACCCTGGGCCCCGATCCAGCGGCGGCCACGGCCGCCCTGCTGGAGGCCTCCCGTCAGCCTGGCGACACCCCCCTGTGGCTGCTGCTCGATGCCCCGCAGCAGCCGGCCCTGGCCGGTGCCCTCGATGGTTGGGTACGGGCGGCGGCCCTGGAGCAGCCCCGCCGCCAGTGGCTGCGCCTGCATCTGCTGGATGGGGCCCGCGAGGCCAGCCTGCCCTGGCCGGCGATTGCCGCCTGGGCGGAAACCGAGCCAGCGCTGGCCTGGGACGGCCGGCAGCTGCACCGCCAGCGCTTGCGCCGACTGGCGCCGGAGCGCTTCCGCTATGCCACCGCCAGCGTGGGCCTGCTGGAGAGCCTGGCGCCCCAGCCCCTGGCGCCCCAGCCCCCGGGTGCCGGGGAGCTGGAGATCGCCGTAGAGGCCACCGGCCTCAACTTTCGCGATGTGCTCAATGCCCTGGGGCTGCTGCGCAGCTACAGCCGCCAGCTCGGCCTCGATGATGCGGCCCGGGTGCCCTTCGGCGGCGAGGCCGTGGGCCGGGTCACGGCCGTGGGGCCCGGGGTGGATCCGGCCCTGGTGGGGCAGCGGGTGCTGGCGGCCCTGGCGGTGGGCAGCCTGGCCAGCCACGTGCTCTGCCGCGCCGAGCTCTGCCTGCCGCTGCCCCCCCAGCTCACGCCGGTGCAGGGGGCCAGCGTCAGCACGGCCTTTCTCACGGCCCACTACGGCTTGCTCAGCCTGGCCCGCCTCCAGCCAGGCGAAACGGTGCTGATCCATGCGGCCGCCGGCGGGGTGGGCCAGGCCGCCCTGCAGGTGGCGCGCCGCGCCGGGGCCCGGATCCTGGCCACCGCCAGCGCCGCCAAACAGCAGGCCCTGCTGGAGCAGGGGGTGGAGGCGGTGTTCGATTCCCGCAGCCTCACCTTCGCTGAGCAGGTGCGCGCCCACACCGGTGGCCGCGGCGTGGATGTCGTGCTCAACAGCCTCAAGGGCGACTGGGTGGACGCCAGCTTCGAGGCCCTGGCCGAGGGCGGCCGCTTTGTGGAACTGGGCAAGATCGAGATCTGGAGCCGCCAGCAGGCGGCAGAGCGCCGGCCCGATGCCACCTATCTGCCCTTCGATCTGCTGGAGGTGGCGGCGGCCGAGCCCGCGCTGATCCGCACCCTGCTGGAGCAGCTGCTCGCCGATCTGGCCGCGGGCCACTACCAGCTCCTGCCGATTCAAGCGTTTCCCCTGGAGGCGGCGGTGGACGCCTTCCGGCTGATGGCCCAGGCCCGCCACGTGGGCAAGGTGGTGATCAGCCAGCTGCCAGCCGCACCGGCCCGCGCGATCCGCCCCGACGCCACCTACCTGGTGAGCGGCGCCCTGGGCGGGCTGGGCCTGCAGCTGCTGCACTGGCTCGCCAACCAGGGGGCCACCTCCCTGCTGCTGCTGGCCCGCTCGGCCGAGGCACCTAACGAGGCCGCGGCAACGGTGCTGGCCCGCTTGAAGGAACGGGGGGTGACCTGCATCGCCCTGCCCCTGAACCTGGCAGCCACCGGGGCCGCCGCCACCCAGGTGGAGGGCCAGCTGGCGGCGGCCCTCGCCGCTTTGCCGCCGGAACGACCCCTGCGCGGCGTGTTTCACGCCGCTGGCGTGCTCGATGACGGCCTGCTGGAGTCGCAGACCCCGGAGCGGCTGCGGCAGGTGCTGGCGCCCAAGCTGGGCGGCTGGCAGCGCATCGAGGCGGCTCTACAGAGCGATCTCCTGCAGGGCGATCCCCGGCAGAGCGATCCCTTCGTGGTGCACTTCTCCTCGATGGCGTCGCTGCTGGGCTCGCCGGGCCAGAGCAACTACTGCGCCGCCAACGGCGCCCTCGACGCTTTGGCGGCGGCGACCGGGCAACTGGCGATTCAGTGGGGGCCCTGGGAGGGGGCTGGTATGGCGGCGGGCCTGGGCGGGCGTGAGCGCCAGCGGCTTGAGGCCCTGGGCGTGACGCCTCTGCAGCCGGCGGCGGCCTTCGCTGCTCTGGAGCAGGTGCTGCAGCGCGGCATCAGCGGGCCGGTGGCGGTGCTTGAGGTCGACTGGGCGCGCCTGGGCCGCCAGGCCAGCCCCCGCCAGGCGGCCTTGATGGCAGACCTGATGGCGCTGGTGGCTGGCTCTGGAGCCCCGGATGCCGCTGAGGAGCCGGCCTATCTGGCGGTGCTGCGCGACACGCCGCTGCTGGAGCGGCACAGTTGCCTCGTGGCCTTCGTGCAGCAGCAGCTCGCCAAGGTGATGGGGGTGGGCGATCCCCAGCAGATCGACCCCAGCGAGCCCCTGTTCAACATCGGCCTCGACTCGCTGATGGCCCTGGAGCTCACGGTGCTGCTGGAGAACAACCTGGGCCTGCGACTCACCGAGTCGCTGGTGTTCGAGCACCCCACCGTCGACGACCTGGTGCACTACTTCCTGGCCGAGGTGCTCTTCCCAGACGGCGCCCCGGCTGCCTCCCCGCCGGAGCCCGAACCCGAGCGCGTGGTGGCTGGGGCTGAGCCGGCGGAGACCAGCCCGGCCTGGGACCAGCAGGTGGCGGATGTGGCCGCCCTCGACACGGCCGATCTGCTGCGGCAGCTCCGGGGCGATTAGCCGGGTTGCGATTAACCGGGTTGTTCCATGAGTTTTCTCAGGATCTGCATCGACTGCTGCAGGTTGGTTTCGAACAGATCGTTGTAGATGGGGCGCATCAGGGCGGGCACCTCCGGATCCACCTGGATCTGGTGACGCAGCTGCACGCCGCCCTGCACCGGGGTGATCGTCCAGCTGCCCTGCAGGCGGCGAATTTGGTCGCCCCGGATCAGGGTGTAGCTGAGCTTGCGGATCGGGGTTTCCGTCATCTCCAGGGTCGCCTGGATGCGCCGGCCGAAGGTGTAGGGAGCCTGGTAGGTGTGCTGCAACTCCAGCTTGTTGCCCTGCCGTTTCAACAGCTTGGAGGCTTTGAGGTCGGGCAGCTGGCCGGCCAGGCCTTCGTAGTTGGTGAGCACGGCCCAGGCGCGTTTGGGTGTGGTGGCCACAAACATGCTGGCGGTGTAGGTGCCGTCCTTCCCCTTGAGGAGCACCCGGGCTGCGGGAGCGGCGGCTGCCACGGGCATCATCGGCGCAGGGAGAACAACGCTGCCAGCGCCGATTAGGGTCAGGAGCAATGCAGGCAGGGGCCGGAGTAACGCAGGGTGCAGCACGTGTCTGGAGGCTTACGGCAACGCATCTACTTTCTCAGCGGCTTTGATCCCCGTGGCTCGGCCTTTTATTACCGGTTGTTCGTGGAACAGCTGCAGGCCTATGCCGCCCGCTCCGGCCGCTCGCTCACGGTGGGCCGGCGCCGCGGGGCCTCGGATGGGCTGGTGAGCGGTTGGCATGTGGTTGACCACGACAACGGCGGCCATCACGTGCTCGAGGTGGCCTTCCTGCACTGGGATGACATCGTGCGCGACCACTGGCCCAAACAGCCGCTGGTGATCGGCTGGAAGGGCTTTCGCTTTGCGCTCTGGTATCTGCTGCGCGGTGGCTTGCTGCGCATTGCGGCCCTGTGTCCTTCGGTGGCGCTGTGCGGGCTCTATCCGTTGCTGTTTGCGGCGGCGTGTGGGGCGGCTTTGGCCCTGGTGGCCGGGTTGGTGGTGGCGCTGCTGGGGCCTCTTTTAGGTGGGCCGGTGGCTGGGGTGCTGGTGCTGCTGTTGATTCCCCGCTGCTGGCAACTGGCTGATCGGGAGGGGGTGGTGTGGCTGTTTCGCTCGATCCTGTTCACCCACCGGTTGGGCCAGGCCCGCGACCAGCAGCTGCGCCAGCGCTTGCAGGAGCTGGCCGAGCGCATTGTGGCGATCGAGCAGCAGCAGCCGGCCGAGCAAGTGCAGCTGGTGGGCCACAGCTCCGGCAGCTTTGTGATGGCGATGCTGGCGGCCACGCTGCGGCGCCACGGCTGCTTTGGCCAGCTAGCCCCGCGTCTGCGCCTGCTGAGCCTGGGCCAAAACCTCGCCAACCTGGCCGTGCACCGCGGGGCTGTGGCCTTTCACGACGACCTGCGCACTCTGGCCCAGCAGCCGCGTCTCCCCTGGCGCGACATCACCTCCCGGCACGACTACCTCTGCTTTGCAGGCGTCGATCCCTACCGCAGCTGCGGACTCCCGATCGCAACGCCGGCCTATCCCCAGCTCGAGCTGGTCGACCTGGCGCAGCGGCAGGGCCTCGGCAACTGGTGGGCCCTGATCACCAACCAGTTCCCGCTGCATTTTGAATACCTCAAAACCGCGGCGCCCGAGCGCCAGGGCGGGTTTGATTACTTCGAGGCGTTGCTGGGGGATCAGCCCTGATGGCCTGTCCCCTGGCGCAGGTGCCGGTGTATCCCAAGCCGGCTCCCTACAAGAAGCACTTTGTCTGGCGGCTGTTCAAGGGCCTGCACAGCTGGTTGGGCTTGCTGTCGGATGTCGACTTCCGCATTCCGATCGGCTCGGTGCAGGTTCGGGGCCTGCACCTGGTCTTACTTAACGAGCCGCAGGCCGTGAAGCGGGTGCTGGTGGAGGAGGTGGAGGCGTTTCCTAAGCACCCCATCACCCTGTGGATCCTGGAGCCGTTGATCGGCCGGGCGATCTTCTCGGTGAATGGCGCCGAATGGGCCCGGCAGCGGCGCCTGGTGGACCAGGCGTTTCAGTCGGCCCAGCTGCGCCGGGTGCTGCCGCAGATGCGGGGGGCCGTTGAGGCGCTGCTGGAGCGGCTGGATCGGCAGTTGGCGCACTCGGTGGAGCGAGGTGGCGAGCCGGATGGGCTGGTGTCGATCGAGATCGATGCGGAGATGACCCTGGTGACGGCCGATGTGATCCTGCGCACGATCCTGTCGCGGCCGCTGCAGGGGGATGAGGCCGCCGGCATCTTCCGCGCCTTTGCCCGCTACCAGCGGCGGGCGGGCCAGGCCTTGATGCTGCGGTTTCTGCGCCTGAGCGAGCGGCGGTTGCAGGCCTACCTGGGGCGCCACGCCAGCACAATCCGCAGCTGGATCGGCGCGGCGATCGAGGCGCGGCTCGGGGGTGACGCGAGTGGGTGTTACGGAAGTGACCACAATTGTGACCACATAGCTGACACCCCCGAAGCCACTAGCTCCCGCCCGTCGCCCCCGCAGGACCTGCTCCAGGCGCTGCTGGAGGCCCGCGACCCTGACACCGGCACTGGCTTGTCCCGCGAGGAGCTGGTGGATCAGGTGTGTTTTCTGTTTCTGGCGGGCCACGAAACCTCCGCCAGTGCCCTGGGCATGGCGGTGTATCTGCTGGGCTGTTTCCCCGAGGTGCAGCAGCGCCTGCGCGCTGAGGTGCGGGAGGTGTTGGGCTCCCGGGCCGGCGCGCCAGAGCGCCCGCTGGGCTTTGAGGATCTGCGCGGGCTGTCCTATGGGGCCGCCGTGTTCAACGAAACGCTGCGGCTCTACCCGCCGGTGAGCTTCTTCATCCGTGAGGCTCAGGGCGACACGGAGCTGGCCGGCAGCCGCTGCCCGATGCGCTCTCTGGTGGCCCTGTCTCCCTGGGTGATCCAACGCCATGAACAGCACTGGAGCGAGCCCAATGCCTTCCGGCCCGAGCGCTTCATGAGCGACGCCAGCACGGTTGATGCCGCTGCCACCAGTGCTGACGATCGCCGCTGGGCCCGCGATGCCTTTCTGCCCTATGGGCTGGGGCCGCGCAAATGTCCGGGGGCGGCGTTTGCGCTGCAGGAGGCGCTGCTGGTGCTGGCGGAGCTGGTGCGCCGCTATGAGCTGCTGCCCGATCCGGGGCCGGCCCCCGATCTGGTGGGCCGGCTGACGCTGCGCTCCCGCAATGGCATCCGGGTGCGGCTGCGGCGACGGCTCTGAGCGCGGTCAGAAGCTGAAGCCGAGCCGGGCCCCCACCCGCACCTGGTCGTTGCCGAGCAGCTGGCCGAGGTCGTAGAGGCCGGAGGCGTTCGACACGTAGAGGTCCACGGTGGTGGAGGGGGAGGCCAGCCAGCGCAGGGCCAGGCTGCCGTTGGTGCCGTTGTCACCGCCGAGGTCGGTGGCCACCACGTTCACCTCGGGGATCAGCTGGAAGCGCGGCCCCAGCTGCAGGTTGGCGGCCAGGCCCACACCCCAGCTGGTGCCGGCTCCACTCCAGGCGAGCTTGGGGTTGAGGTGGAAGGCGAGGCTGGGTGTGGCCTCCCAGGTGTTCATCGTTTCGAAAAAGAAGTAGCCCTGGCCGCTGCTGGCATCTTCATTGCGGCCGAGGCTGACCCGGCCGGCGGCCCACAGCGGCAGGCTCTTGCTTGGCCGAAACACCATCGCCTTGCCGCCGAAGCGGAGGTTGAGGCCGCCGTCGCCGGCGAAGGTGGTTACAAAGTTGTTGCGGGGCTCGATGCCGTTGAACACGCCGGCGGCCAGCTGGAACTGGAAGTCGTTGGATACCGAATAAGCGGAGCCAGCAAAGAGGTTGCCGCGGCTGTCGCCGTTCAGCCAGATCTGGGTGGTGCCGTTGGCGGGAGTGAGGGCGGTGTTGACGAACAGGCCGCCGAGGGCGAGGGAGGCCTGGCGGGGGGTGTAACGGGGGCTGGGGGAATCGGGAGCGCCGGGGGTCCAGGCGAAGCGGGCACTGAGCATGGGCTCGCTGGGGGCACTGGGCAGGGCGAGGATGGCGGTGGCCGGGCTGAGGCCAAAGCCGTTGGTGATGCTGGCCTCAAGGCCGATGCGGGGGTTGACGGCGATGGTGGTGCCAAGGCTCAGGATCGGCACCCGGTAGAAGTCGAGGTTGCCGTTGAAGGCGTTGGTGCCGGGCCCGAGGGGCACCATGGCGGAGCCGAACAGCTGCACCTGGTTGCCGAGGCGGTAGTTGGCGCCCACCCCGAGGCTGACGTTGGTGCCGAAGAAGGTGCCGGCGCCGCCCTGGCCTTCTCCCTGGGAGTCGGGCAGAAAGGACACCGCTGGCACGAAGGAGAGCTGGAGGTTGCGGTTGGCCTGCCAGGAGAGGGGCAGGGAGAGGGCACCCACCCAGTTGCGGGTGTACACCTTCTGGCCGGAGTTGTTGAAGATGTTGGGGGTGCCGGGCCCGTCGCAGCTGACGGCACCGCCGCAGCCGCTGCCGACGGTGAAGAGCTCCAGGGAGCCCTCGGCGGCCAGCTGCCAGCTGCCGGCGCCCTCACCCTGGCCCGCGAGGCGGGCGCGCAGGCTGCCGCCCTGCACCAGCCAGGAGTTGGCGGGTTGGGAGGGGCGGCTGGGGATGGGCGCGAACAGCGGGTCGTCGGCGTAGGTGAAGAAGCCGCTGAGCATCAGGTTGGGGTTGAGCACCAGGTCGGCGCGGAAGCCGTAGTTCTGGTTGCCGGAGCCGCCGGCGGCTCCACCGTCACCGGGGCTCACCTGCTGGAAGCTCACCCGGTCGCCGCCCTCCTCGGGCACCACGGCGGTGGGGAGTTGGCCGAGGCGCAGCAGGGGCAGGTAGTCGGCCCAGGTGGGTACGAGCTCAGCCAGGCGGGCCTCCGCTTCGGTGTAGCTGGAGGGCGGGCCTGCGGTTGGGTCTGGCGATTCGCCCGAGGTGGCGTCCGAGTTGTCCTGGGGGTTGAGGATGGTCCAGCTGGGGGGCTGGGCTGGCGTGGCCTCTTGGGGGAGGGGCGTCCAGGTGGGCCCAGGAGTGGCTGCTGGCTGGGCGGGCACCGGTGTGAATGGCACCGGCTCGGCCAACGGTGTGGCCGGTGCGGGCAGGGGTTGCCAGCGCACGGGTTGGCCGAGGGCGGCGTTGGGCGAAACCGCTCCAAGCAGGGCAGCCAGCGCGAGCCAATGCCGATCAGGCCGCATCGCTGGTGCTGGACTCGGACTCACAATCGGCGGGTTGGCGGGCCAGCAGCAGCAGGCCGGCTACAGGCTGTCCCTGGAGGCGCAGATCCTGCTCCAGCTTGCGAAGTGCTCGGCGGCTGGCCGTGCCAGGAGCCGTCAGCACCACCTGGGCCTGGCAGCGGCTGGCGATGGTCAGATCGGTGCTGAGCAGCACCTGGGCGGCTGGATCCAGGCGTTGCAGAGCGGCCTGCAGCGCCGCGGCCACGGCCTGAGCCTCTGGGATCGGGCCCACGGGAATCAGGGCCACCTGGGGGGCGGCCGCCAGGGGCCCCTGGGCCACCAGGGCGAGGCTGGGGTCATTGACGCCCTGGAGCTCAGCTAGCAGCGGGAAGGGCAGGAGGGTGCGCAGTTCGTCGCTGGCGAACACCAGATCGGTGCGGCGATCCAGCACCAGGGCGGCACCGCTGCCGAGCACCAGGCCGGCCAGCAGCCCCAAGGCCAGGTTGCGGGCCGGGCGGGGGGCCACCGGCTGCTCGAGCAGGGTGGGGGATGAGATCAGCTCCCAGGGTTGGCCGTCGCGGGCCAGATCGAGCTGCTGTTCGGCCAGGGCATTCTCAAGCCGCTGCAGGATCTCCTGATCGCGGTTGGCCTCGCGGCTCAGCTTCTGAAACTGCTCCAGCACCCCGGCGGGACGCTGCAGGGCGGCCAACTGGCTCTGGGCCAGGGCGATCGAGTTCTCGAGCTCCTGGGCCAGCTGGCGGTTGATCGCGCCCACCAGAACCTGGCGCTGGCGTTGCAGGATCGCGATCGAGGGGTCGTTGTCCTGAAAGCGGGAGCGGCGCTCGGCGATCAGGCCATCAAGATCCGGCAGCGAGACGCTGGCGGTCAGGTTGCCCACCAGTTCTGCCAGGGGGCCGCCGGCAGTGTTGTTGAACATCACCGGCTCGCGGTCGCCGGCGGCGCGCACCCGCGCCAGTTGAAAGCGCAGCTCGAGGATGCGCTTGTTCAGCTCGGCCTGTTGGGTTTTGAGGCTGCCGGCAGGGTTGCCACCGATGGCGCTGTTGAGGCCCCCCAGCAGGCCTTCGATGCCGCTACCCAAATTCAGCGTGCCCCCAGCGCCGCCGCCACTGCTGGGCACGGCATCGACGCTGGTGAGGGTGTAGCGGTTGGCAAAGGCTTCGGCCCGCTCGCGCGAGGCGTCGGCGCGGGGGCGGTAGAGGTTGATCTGCTCGTTGAGGTAGGTCACCAACGATTCCAGGATGCGCTGCCGCTTGCGACCTGAATAGCTCTGGTAGGTGGCGGCCAGCTTGCGCCCGGCGGCCAGCGTGAGGGCACGGCTGGGGCCCCGGTAGCTCACGTTGAGCACATTGGTGCCCTTTTCGGCTTCCACCTCCACGTTGTTTTTGGCCCAGTCGCGAAAGGGCAGCGTCCTCGTTTGGCTTGCCGGCAACTGGCGCTTGACGTACTCAAACACCGGCAGCAGCACCGAGGGGCTCTGCAGCACGGTGCGCTCGGTTTCCAGGGCCGAGCTCGCACCCACTGCCCCCCCCCCAGCAGCCCCGATCAACCCGGCCAGGCCGCCGGCCTGGGAGAGGATCGAGTTCAGAGCGGAGCCGCCGCCTTTGTCTTCCGAGAGCACGATCTGAAAATCGGCCTCCCAGGTGCGCGGTGTGGTGAGCGTGATCCAGCTGGCCCCCAGCAGGCCAAAGCCAGCGCCGGCGGCGATGGCGCGCCAGCGTCGCGCCAGGGCAGCACCGAGCTGGGCCAGATCGATTTCATCGTCGGCCGCTGCAGGGGGGGGGGCGTTGCTGATCAAGGCGAGAAGATGCGGTAAAGGGAATAGATGCTCAGCACGGGGCCAGTCACCTCATTGAGCACACCCACGCCGGCGCTGAGCAGGGATTCATCCACCCGCACGATGTCACCGGCCATCAGGATCGGGTTTTTGTAATCGCCGGTGGAGGCGTTGGGGTTGTAGCTGAAGCGGCGGCGGTCTGTCTGGCCGCTGCGGGTGAAGCGCACGAATTCCACCGGGCCGCGCAGCAGCTGGGGGCCGCCGGCGGCTATCAGGGCCTGGTTGAGGCTGGCGCCCTGGGGAAGGGCGACCGTGCCCGGCGCCTTCACCCGCCCGCTCACGAACACCTCGATGCGGTCGGGTGAGAGGTTGGTTTGGGCTGCCTGCAGCACCTGCTCACGCAGCTCCAGCTCGGAGCGGCCCACCACCAGGATGTCGCCGTCATAGAGACGGATGTTCTGCGATTCATCGCCCTGGGTGAGCAGCCGCAGGAAATCGAGATCGGCCTGCATCTTGCCGCCGCCGGCACTCAGGGCCTGGCGCCGGGTGACGCGCACCTGGGCCAGGTTTGAGTAGGGCGTGACGCCCAGCCCTGCACGGATCGCATCAAACACGGTGGGCAGTCGCAGCGGGTTTGCCGCCAGCAGCGAGCCTGGTGCGGAGCTGCCGCCGCTGCTGGAGCGAGCGCCGCTGGATTGCAGGCCGCTCAACACCTGGTTGGCCAGCCCGGCCAGGCCTGGATTGCCGCTGATGCTGGCCGGCAGCTGCCGGCCCTGCAGGGCGGCACCGGTGGTGGGGGCAATGGTGGTGGGGCCGCTGTCACCGGCGTCGCTGATGGCTTGCTGACCACTCAGGTAGTAGTAGCCGGGGCGTCGCACCTCGCCACCCACATACACCCGGATCGGCCTGTACACCACGGGGCGCACGTACACCTCGGGCCGGCGGACGTACGTTTTGAATTGGTGTTCGAGGAAGTAGCGCAGCTCCTCCACCGTGAGCCCTTCCACAAACAGGGCCCGCAGCCGCGGCAGGTAGAGCGTGCCATCGGGCCCAATCGAAAACACCCCCGAGTACTCGGGCACATCGAGCAGCTCCACCTGCACCGCATCTCCCGGCCCGAGGATGTAGCTGTCCACCACCACACTGCCGGTCGCACTGACCTCGGTGGCGCCAGCTGGGATTCGGGCGAGGGCTGCTGGAGCGGAGTCACCCAGGCTGAAAGCCGCCAGACAGCTAGCCAAAAGCCAATGCGTCAATTGGGATCGGCCGTGCCGCAACGCTGCTTCGTTCATGTCGAGCATCAGCCTATCGCCCCAGGCCAGAGGGGCCGGCCCCATGGGGGCGCTAAGGGGACTGGCTGCCCAGGCAGAACGTGCATGCCCCTGAGCGGCTGAGGCACTGGTTGGTAGGTTGGCTTTGTGCGAATGTTGGAAACCTGTTGAGGTGGTGGAGCCCGTCTCCCGCCCGCAGCCCCTTCAGCTGGCTTGTTGTGTCTGCTGCAGGGCCGCCCTGGGTGCCCTGGCCCGCGCCCCTTTGCATCGTACGTTGATCTCAAATCTGCCC
>Ga0194123_10002552_pt1 | contig 23529 bp, 22 predicted proteins | sample TA2MahsurfametaG_5_FD_155479 | JGI IMG/M metagenome (GOLD analysis project Ga0194123, IMG submission 155479) | Freshwater microbial communities from Lake Tanganyika, Tanzania - TA2015023 Mahale A surface | ecosystem: Environmental > Aquatic > Freshwater > Lake | place: Tanzania: Lake Tanganyika... | reverse complement strand
TAATAAAGATTTCAATTTTTCTTTTAATTATTATTTTTATTATATTTTTGTAATTAAAAAAAATACAAAAAGGTAATAAATATAAAAAAAAATTTGTTAATATAATTAAAATATTTTCCCTCTGAAAACTAATTCTATTAGTTGCAATGGGAGGAGTGAAGCTAGCCCATTTATAAAAAAAATATAAAGATGGAAAAAGAAATAAGGTAAAAAAAAAAATATATTTTATATTTTTTCTTTGAAAAAAATTTTTTACATCAAAGTATAAAAAAAAAATTATAATTGGTAAAAAAGCGTAATTTTGTCTAGCATAGAAAGAGCAGCATGAAAATAATATTGCCAGGTATTCATATTTATTTTCATCTCTTGATTTTAAATAAAATAAAATTGTTAACGCAAAAAAAAAATATCCAATATTTTCTTCCAATGACCAATAGGCTGAGGTTCTAAAAAAAGGACTTAGCATCGGTATTACCGCAATTAATAGAACCTCAAAATTAAGTGATTGAATCTTATTTTTAATACACAAGCACTTATACGTGATAAATATTGTTGAAATGCTAATAATAAAACTAAAGTAGCCTAAATGAAAAAGGAATGAATAATTTGTAGGAATAATATATTTTAAAATAATGTAATAAATAGGTAAGGAACTAGAATTGTATTTTCTCCAATCAATTTCTAATAGTTCGTTTTCTTGAAAAAGCTCGAAATTCTTTATAACGGCATTATGGTCAATTTTCCCACCTCCAGATGTGTCTTCATAGATAAAAAATCCAAGAAAATACGATGTAACTACGAGCAAAATAGTAATTTTAATAAAAATCTGACTTTTCATATTTAATTATTTTTTGATTATAATTTATAAAAAATAACTTTTTCTAGTGCAAAACTAAAATTGAAGGTAAAGATTTTCGTCTATATTTTAATATTTTAATCATTTTTGGCGATTTTTATTGATAATTAAAAAACTAGTTTTATTAAATATAAATTAATACTTATTATCAAAAATAAATAAATGTTAGAAAAAATAAAAAAAGATATCTTAGACTTAACAGAAGAATATTCAAGACTATTTTACCAAAAAAAAAAATTTGTTGAAAATATTAGTGATGTTCCCGTCTCAGGGAAGTGTATAGGAAAGCTAGAACTTCAAAATATGGTAGAGGCTTCGTTAGATGGATGGTTAACAACTGGAAGGTTTAATCAAAAATTTGAGGAAAAACTAGCAAGCTTTCTTGGAGTTAAATGTCTTCTTACTGTTAATTCTGGTTCATCCGCAAATTTAATTGCTTTTTCAACTTTAACTTCGCCTAAATTGAAAGAAAGAGCAATTCAAAAAGGAGATGAGGTAATCTCAGTTGCCGCTGGGTTTCCAACAACTGTTAATCCAATTATTCAATTTGGGGCAATCCCAGTTTTTATCGATATAAAAATCCCAACTTATAATATTGATGAAAAACTAGTTGAGGAAGCAATAACAAAAAAAACAAAAGCAATTATGTTAGCGCACACACTTGGCAACCCTTTTAATGTTAAAAAAATAAAAGAAATTTGTGATAAATATAACTTGTGGCTAATCGAAGATAGTTGTGATGCTCTTGGTTCAAAATTTAACAACCAATTTGTTGGAACTTTTGGTGATTTAGCAACTTTAAGTTTTTATCCAGCACATCATATCACAATGGGCGAGGGTGGAGCTGTATTTACAAATAGCAAAAAACTAGAACGTATTGCAGAGTCTTTTAGAGATTGGGGTAGAGATTGCTATTGTGAACCTGGAAAAGATAATACTTGCAATAAAAGATTTGGATGGAAATTAGGAGATTTACCCTTTGGTTATGATCATAAATATACATACTCACATATGGGTTATAATATGAAAATAACTGACATGCAGGCAGCTTGCGGTCTTGCCCAATTAGATCGACTGCCAGGGTTTATAAAAAAAAGACAAGAAAATTTTAATTTTCTTTATAATAATTTAAAAGATTTAGAAGAATTTTTAATACTTCCTAAAGCTGAAGAAAACTCCGAACCATCGTGGTTTGGCTTTCCACTTTCATTAAAAAAAAATAATAAATTTAATAGAAATAACTTAATTACATACTTAAATGAAAATAAAATTGGAACAAGATTATTATTTTCGGGGAATTTAATTAAACAACCTTATATGAAAAATATTAATTTTAGAGTTCATAATGAATTAAACAATACAGATTTAGTAATGGAAAATACTTTTTGGATTGGCTTGTATCCTGGTTTATCTTTTAATCACTTAGAATATCTCTCTGATAAATTACACTTTTTTTTTAATCAAAATTAACTAAAGAACTAAAAAAAAAATTTTTAAGTACCTAAATGAAAAATTTTAAAACACTTTCAAATGATATAAGAAAAAAAATAATCAAGATTTCATATTCAGCAAAATCTTCACATATCGGAAGTTCATTATCAATCGTAGATATATTAGTTGTTCTATATCAAAATATTTTAAAAAAAAATATTTTTATTCTTAGCAAAGGGCATGCCTGTCTCGCCCTTTATTGCGTGCTTCAAAAATATAATTATATCTCAAATAAAGTATTAGAAACTTACGGTAAAAATAAAACAATATTATTATCGCATACAAGTCATAAAGTCCCTGGAGTTGAATTTTCTACAGGATCGTTAGGGCATGGTTTACCATACGCAGCTGGAAGAGCTCTAGCAGAAAAGATTAATAATAAAAAAAAAAATATATACGTTTTAATAAGTGATGGTGAATTGAATGAAGGTACGACATGGGAAAGTTTATTATTTGCATCACAACATAAATTAGATAATCTAATTGTTATAGTCGATTATAATAAAATACAAAGTTTAGATTTTGTTAAAAATATATTAAAATTAGAACCATTACGTAAAAAATTCACTTCCTTTGGTTGCTTTGTGAAAGTAATAGACGGACATAATCACAGTCAAATTTACAAATCATTATTATTTAAAAATAGAAATAAACCTTATGTTATTATAGCGAATACAATAAAAGGTAAGGGAGTAAAATTTATGGAAAATTCTATTCTCTGGCATTATAAATTTCCAACTGATCAAGAATTTCGTAAAGCAATTAATGAGCTAGAATGAGAAATATTTTCATTAAAGAGTTAATATTAGCTACCAAAAAAAATAAAAATATTATTTTATTAGTAAATGATTTGGGATTTGGAGTTATAGAAGAGTTCAGGAAAAAATTTCCTAATAATTATTTTAATGTTGGAATATCAGAGCAAAGTATGATTGGGTATGCAGCCGGACTCGCGGCAGCTGGTAAGCATGTTTTTGTTTATTCTATAGCAAATTTCCCAACATTTCGATGTGCTGAACAAATCAGAAACGACATTGATTATCATAATTTACCTGTCACGATATTGTCCGTAGGCTCTGGCGTTAGTTATGGAAATTTAGGTTATACTCATCATGCACTTCAAGACTACTCCTTAATGAGAAGTTTTCCAAATATGCTTATTGTTTCTCCTGGAGATGTTATGGAATTAAGAAGTTGTATGAAATATTTAATAAAAAATCCACAACCATCTTATTTAAGACTGGATAAAAATTCTAAATATAAAATTCATAATAAATTGCCGAAAGTCTCACCAGGAAAATGGATAAAGGTTTTTTCAAATAATGATAAAAAAAAAATAATTTATCTAACAACAGGAGCTGTAATTAGTCATGTAAAAAAATTTTTTTTTAAAAAGAACAAATATAATTTATACTCATTGCCTATCTGGGGAATGAAATCCAAAAAAAAACAAATTTTTTTTATAAAAAAATATAAAAAAATAATTGTAGTTGAAGATCATTTTCAAGATGGAGGTTTTCAGTCGTGGTTAAGTGAATCTTTAAATAATAAGAATTGTAAAACAAATATTATTTCTAAATCAATCAGTAGTGCAGTGATAAATAAAGTTGGTTCCCAGGACTATTTGATGAAAATGTTAAAGTAAAAATTATTAAGTTAATTTACTAAAAATTAAGTTAGTAAATTGATAATAGATTAGATAATTTAGTTACAATAATTGATTTTTTCGAAATTTTAAAACATAAATTCTAAAAATAAAAAAATGATAATAAGAAAAAAAATATTTGATTTAGTTAAATATTTGAATGAAAATAAAATTGGTACTAGATTACTTTTTTTCGGAAACCTTACCAAACAACCTTACATGAAAAAGATAAATTTTAGAGTTCAAGGAAATTTAATTAATACAGATTTAATAATGGAAAACACATTTTGGATAGGATTATTTCCGGGTTTAACAAAAGAGCATTTACAGTATTCTTCGATTAAAATTAAAAAATTTTTGAAAAGTTAATTTTCTGACTGTAGCCGATTACATATTAAAATTTTTAATATCCAAAAATGTAAATAATGTCTTTCTAATTACTGGAGGGGCAATTTCTTTTATTGTTGATGCATTTTCAAGAAATAAAAAAATTAAATATACTTGTGTTGCACATGAACAAGCCGCTGCTATGATGGCAGATGCTTACTCAAGAGTTGGCAAAGGTTTTGCCTCAACAATGGTAACCTCTGGTCCAGGTGCTCAAAACTTAATTACTGGTATTGCCTGCTCTTGGTTTGATTCTGTTCCTGTGCTTTATATCAGTGGTCAAGTTAATTCATATGAACTTTCTTCAAATAATAAAACTACGAAGAAAGTGAGACAAGTTGGTTTTCAAGAAACAGATATAGTGTCGATGGTAAAGCCAATAACAAAATTTGCCTACCAATTAAAAAATCCAAACGAAATAAAATATGTTTTAGAGAAAGCATTTTATATTTCCAACCAAGGACGTCCTGGTCCTGTTTTAATTGATATTCCCATGAATTTTCAAAGAGTCGAAATTAATCGTCACAAAATAAAAACTTTCAAGCTGCCTAAAAAAAAGTTTAACTATAAAATCATTAGCAATATTTATAAAATTAAAAAATCTATTAAATAAATCTATTAGACCAATTTTAATTTTAGGAGGTGGGATAAGAATATCAAAATCAATGAACGAATTAGAAAAGTTTCTAAAAAAAGTTGACTTACCTATAGTCACCACTTGGAGTGGCTTAGATACTATTGATTATAAGAATAAAAATTATGTGGGTTGCATAGGTGTTTACGGATCAAGAGCAGCAAATTTTGCTATACAAAATTCTGATCTAGTTTTAAATTTTGGAAGCAGATTAGATACAAGAATAACAGGAAGTAAACCAGAGACTTTTGCAAGATTCGCTAAAGTTGTTTCAGTTGATATAGATAAATACGAACTAAATAAGAAAAGAGGCCTTGATGTTTATTTAAAAATTAATGAGGATTTAAATAAATTTTTGTCAACGTTTAATTCAAAATTAAATAAATTTAAATTTTCAGCAAGCAAGGAGTGGAGAAAAATTTGCCAGCAGTGGAAGTTAAATTATCCTAGTGTTAAAAAAGTTTATTACAATAAAAAAAAATATGTAAACCCTTATTGCTTCATAGAAAGACTTTCTAATAAGTTAAATAAAAATGATATTATTTTAACTGATACTGGAGCCCATTTAACATGGACAATTCAGGCTTTTAAAGTTAAAAAAGGTCAAAGAGTATTTTCTGCTTTTGGTAACTCGCCTATGGGATATGCATTTCCAGCTGCTTTAGGCGCTTCTTTTGCAAATAAAAATAAAAAAATAATCTGCATAGATGGAGATGGAAGTATACAAGTAAATATTCAGGAATTACAAACTATGGTTGTAAACAAACTCCCTATTAAATTATTTATCATCAATAATGACGGATACGGAATTATTAAACAATTTCAGGAGCTTTATCTTAAAAAAAGATATGAAGCTTCAATTCTGAGTAAAGGTGTTACTAATCCAGATTTTAACAAAATATCAAATGCATACGAAATTAATTATAATGAAATCAAAAATAATAAACAAATTGATAAAGTCTTAAATAAAGTTTTAAACTCAAAAAAACCAGAATTTATAAATGTTTTTATTAATCCAAATCAGAAAATTATTCCAAAATTACAATTTGGAAATCCCATTGAAGATTTGAGCCCATTATTGTCAAGAAAAGAGCTTCGCAGAAACATGATTGTTCCTTTACTAAAAAAAACATCTAAAAATTTTATTGAATCAAATTAATTTTGAATTTTTTTTTTTAAAATAATGTCGAAAAGTCTTTTGATCATTGGAGCAAATGGTTTTTTTGGAAGATCCATAATAAATTTTATATTTCATAATAATAAAAAAAAACAATTTAATAAATTTTTTTTATTAAGTAGAAATGTTCATGAAATTCACATAGATAAAAAATTATATAAAAATATTGAAATAAAAAAAATTAAAGCTGACATTTCAAAATTAAAAAAAATTCCATTTGCAGATTACGTTATTTACTGTGCTATAAATCACAATTATGGCGAAGATTATAAGGCTGTTTGTAATTATTATAAGTTAGCTAAAAAATATCATTTGAAAAGTAAGATATTGTATACCAGTTCAGGAGCCGTTTATGGAAGACAACCAGCTAATATAAAAAGAATGAGAGAAAATTATTTACTACATAATAAACGTATTGATTTTCATGATCATAATAAAAATATTTATTCTAGGACAAAATTAAAAAATGAGGAAATATTTAAAAAATTGGGAAAATCAGGAATTAAAATTTCAATAGCGAGATGTTTCGCCTTTGTTGGTAAAGATTTACCAAGAGATAAAAATTTTGTAGTTGGAAATTTCATAAACAATATTTTGAATAGAAATAAAATAGAAATAAAATCTCAATATCATGTTGTTAGATCTTATATGCATGAATACGATCTAGTTGCTTGGCTATTTAAGATCTTAAAAAATGCTAATAGAAACTGTTCCATTTATAATGTTGGGTCTGATCAAGAAATAAATATAAGGAAATTAGCTTTTTACTTATCAAATAAATATAAACTCCCAATAAAATTCAAAAAAATTAAATCAGATTTTGAGGACAGATATTTACCTTCAATATATAAGGCTAAAAAAGAGTTAAATTTAAAATTAGAATATTCAAACTACAGTGCAATTAATGAAGTTATAAATACGCTTAAAAATAATTAATTAAATTTTGGTATCAATCTTTCTGTTTATCTAAACCCTCTGAAATCATATCACCATTTTTTAGTAATTTTGTTCCTAAATAAGGTGTTAATCTTACGTTTGTGTCACAATTTACAATAGATACAAAAGATTTTTTATATTTAAGATTTTCTTTAATTTTATGATGTAATTCATTATTAGAATTAATACAGTTAAATCTAAATCCATACGCTTTTATTATTTTAACAAGGTTTGGTATTTTAAAACCACTCTTACTATTAGCCCCAATTAATCTTCCGTTAAAATATTTTTTTTGAGTGTTGACTAAGCTAGTGTATCCTCCATTTGAAATTATAAAAATTTTTATTGGAAGATTGTAAGTTTTTATAGTTTGTAACTCTTGAATATTTGTTTGTATACCACCATCCCCTGTCACGCAGATGATTGAAGTATTATCTAAAGCTATAGAGCTACCTATACTACTCGGTAGTGAGTGGCCCATACAGCCAGCTCCAATTTCATTATAAATTCTTTGACCTTTTTTTGAATTAAATGATTGCCATCCTATAATTGCGTGAAAACCTGCATTTCCAAGAATTAACTTGTCTTTGTTCTTAGATAATTTTGAAAGATGGTAAAAAAAATTATAATGATTTACTAATTTATTTTTTCTTGTTTCTATATAACCTTTACCATGCTTATTCTTTAATTTTTTGCAGTATTTAATCCAATCATCAAAATTAAAAGATTCTAAATATTTTTTTGAGACTTTACTCAAAGATTTTAAAAAAGAAAAACAATTCGTGTTAATTAACAGACTTTTTTTAGAAACAAATTTTCTTAACTCATTTTTATCTATATCAATAATTATTTTTTCTGCTCTACTTGCAAACTCTTTTAAATTATATCCAGTTGTTTCGTAATGAAGTCCAGCTCCTATACAGATTAAAAGATCTGCTTGTTGAATTATGATATTGGAATGTCTTCTTGCATAAAGGCCAGGTCTACCAAAATATAATAAATTTTTTTCTTCTACTAAATCTATCGTACTAAAAGTTGTAAGTATTGGTATTTTAAATTTATTAACAAAATTATGAAATAATTCTTCGCTATTTGAAATTTTTATTCCATTTCCAGCTAAAATTAGAGGTTTTTTTGATTTTTTTATTTTTTTAAGAATTAATTTTATTTTATTTTTATCAATTTCTTGAATTGTTATCTTTCTTATTGAATTGATTTTATTGAATTGTTTTTTTAAATTTACATTTATATGTCTTCCTTGAATATCTAATGGAATATCTAGCCACACTGGACCCGGTCTTCCTAGTATTGAATTTTTATAAGCTCTAAATAAATCATTTACTACAGAATTTTCGTTTAATATAATTTTTGAATATTTTGTTATACTTTTTATAATTGGGACTGGAAAATATTGTTGTGGAGAAGAGCTTCTGATCTTAGTTTTAAGTGGAAGAGTTGAAACTCTAAATTGCCCAGATATTACCATCATCGGAACCGAGTCCATCCAAGCACTCGCAACTCCAGTTACAGCATTTGTTCCTGCAGGACCTGAGGTAACTAATAAAACACCATAATTTTTTGAAGCTCTGGAGTAGGCTTTAACCATCATTGCAGCAGGTTGTTCATTAAAAGGCGCAATATACTTTATTTTTGCTTTGTGGACGATTGAGTCCATCACATGCATTAAATGACCACCAGCAATACCAAACACATGTCTGACTCCGATTTTTTTTAAAAAAAAAGCTATATAATCAGAAACTTTAATTTTCGTTTTCATGGTAAAAAAAGTTTAGGTAAAAATAATGATACATTGGGAAAAAAAATTAGATTAGTCTGAACAAATAATAATAAAATAAAAAAAGGTAATATTTTTGAAAAAATTAATTCAACTTGAATTTTAGCTACATCGGATACGATAAATACAGCAGGTCCAAACGGAGGAGTAATATTTCCGATTAAAATAGCAACAGTAAAGATAATTCCAAAATGTACCAAGTCAATACCCATGGTGTTAGCTATAGGTATCAGGATTGGCGCTAATAAAAACATGATAGCTAACCCATCAAGAAAACAACCTAAAAAAATAACAAAAATTGAAACAATTATTAAAAACGACGAACCTCCCAAGCTATAGTACTGAATATAATTAATTATATTTTTCACTACACCTAAAAGAGTAACAAAGTAACTGAATACCCCACTTATGGCTACGATTATTAAAATTTTTGATGTCATGATAGAGGTTTCTAGAAATGCAATTTTAAAATCCTCTAGAGTAAGTTTTTTGTAAACAAACTTACTTACTAAAATACAATATAAAAATAAAAAAACAGCAGCTTCTGTTGCATTAAATTTTCCAGTTACAATACCAATTATTACTATAATAGGTGCAACTATAGCTAAAATTCCATCTTTTAAAGATAAAAGAACTTTTTTTGGTCTTAATCCAAGTTTTTTTATTTTTTTTTGTTTTGAATAAAAATATACATAAACGCTAAGTACTAATGCTAAAAAAAAACCAGGCAAAAAAGCTGCTAACAATAATTTTCCTAGAGAGATACTTGCAATTGATGACAAAATTACTAAAGGTATACTTGGAGGAATTAAGGGTCCAAGTATTGATGCTGTTGCAGTTAAAGATCCTGAAAAAGCTTTATTAAAACCATTTTTTATCATTGCTGGTATCAAAGTTTTTGCAATTCCAGCAGCCTCAGCCAAGGCAGATCCAGAAATGCCTGTAATAATTAGATTTGCAAAAATATTAACCTGAGCAAAACCACCGGTTATAAATCCAACACTCTCTCTTGAAAAATTAACAATTTTTTCAGTGATACCGCCCCTATTCATAATTTCTGCCGATACAATAAATAAGGGAACGGCGAGTAATGAATATGAATATAAAGGGTTAATTATTTTTTGTGCAATAGAATTTATTGGCATTCCAGAAAAAATAAGGCCTATAAATGATACAAGACCTAATGATATAAATATTGGAATTCTATAAATTAATAAAACAATCCATAGAATTAACACTAAAAAAAAAAAAGTCATTTTTTATAATTTTCGTAAAGGGTTATTAATCCAAAAAACGGAATACAAAAAGTTAATATCCCAAGACTTATATTGATTGTTGAAAAACTAATTTTAAGAGAGTTGAAAAAATAAATAAATCCAAAATAAATTAAAGCTAAAAAAAAAATTAATGAAACAATTTTATTTATGTTAGATGAATACTTGGATTTATAAATTGAAACTACTAAATGTTCTTTTAATTTTAATACGCCCGATGCTCCTAAAAAAACTGACCAAATAAATAATATAATAACAGCCTCTTCAGCCCACTGAAGGTTGATTTTGGTATAATTCCTTAAAAATATTTGAATTAAAAGTATAACTGCTATTAAAAATAGGAAAAATGAACTTATATATATATCAAGGGGATATTTTTTTCTCAATTTTTATATTTTGATAAACTCTCATACGTATCATTACCCCATTTTTCTGAGTTTTTTTTATAAACTTCTGTCATTCTATTTTTGAATGCTTGCAGATTTGGATATGTTACAATCATACCTAAGGATTTAAATTTATCTATTAGTTCTTTTTCGCCTTTAAAGGCTAAATCATTATTTATCACTCCTCCTTTATTAAAAGCATCTAATATTAATTTTTGATCAGCAAGAGATAATTTTGACCATCTTTTTTCATTTGTGAGTATCCACATTCCAGTCATTATATGACCTGTAATTGCTAAATATTTTTGTACTTCGTAAAATTTCCCAGAATTTATAGTTCCAATTGGATTTTCTTGACCATCGACTGCATTTGTTTGAAGTGCCAAATAAACTTCAGTAAATGGCATTGGAGTTGCAATTGCACCCAATGTAGAAATTGTATCGATTACTATTGGAGCCTGAGGAACTCTAATTTTCAAACTTTTTAAGTCTTCAATTGAATTAATTGGTTTATTTTTTGTAGTCAAATGTCTAACTCCATTATACCAAGGACTAGATACAATTTTGATGTTAGATTTTTTTTCAAGCTCTGCATATATATTTAAAGCCTCTTTTGAGGTCATAATTTTTGTCATTTGACTCCAATTATCAGCAAAAAAAGGTGCTTCAAAAATTTCCATAGGTTTGTGCCAATTCGCAAGCATAGCACCAGCATCAATACTAAAATCTAATGAACCGTTAGAAACTTGTTCAACTAACTCTCTATTATTTCCAAGCTGAGATGCAGGAAATACATTTAATATTATTCTTCCATTTGATATTTTTTTAATTTCATCTGCAACTTTATTTACAGCTTCAGTAATATTATGTCCGACAGGAGCAAAGTGCCCAAATCTAAGTTCAATTTTTTTTTCTTGTGAGAAAGACTGCACAGATAAAATTGCTAAAGACAAAAAAGAAAAAAGAATAAGTTTAGCTGTTTTTAAAGACATAATTAAAATTTAGCGTAATTGAAAATAAAATATTGATACTAATAATAATTACTTGAGTAAAGTATATATTTATATTCATTTTCTCAATAAAAAACCATAAAAGAAAAGTATTTAGTAGAAATAAAAATATATAACTAAAATTTATTTTTAATAATTCTTTAAAAAAATATTTTTTATGAGTTTTAAAATAAAAAAACTTATAATTTATCAAGGAAAAAAAAATATTAATGATTGAGGTAAGTAAAGTTAAAAAGAATGCTCCAATATCTTTGTAAAATAAATTAAATAAAACTATACCACTTATATAAGCAAAAATAGTATTTAAAATTCCAATTAAAAGATATTTAATTAATTTTTTTTTTTTTATAATAGAATTTAAATGTATTATCATTTGAATTTATTCTTTCAAAAAATATTAAAATAACATAAAGTTTTAAATATAAATTAGCTATGCCACTTATATCAATAATTACTCCAACTTTTAATGAAGTTAATAATATTGAAAAATTGTCTCTGAGAATAAAAGAGATTTGTGATTTCAATAAAATAAATTATGAGCAAATAATAATTGATAATGATTCAAAAGATGGGACCATAGAAGTTATCAGAAAATTAACTTTAAAGTATAAAAATATTAAAGCTATTATAAATCAAAGTAACTTTGGACATTTAAAATCACCATACCACGCTTTATTAGAGTCAAAGGGGGATGCAACAATTTTGATGACAAGTGATTTTCAATCTCCTCCAGAACTAATTATTGATTATTATAATCAATGGATTTCAGGATCTAAAGTTGTGTTAGGAAGAAGAAAAAAAGTAAGTGATGTTTATTTTCAAAAAATAATAAAATCTATTTATTATAATTTAATATCTAAAATTGCTAATCATAGAATGGAAAGAAATGTTACAGGTGAAGGATTGTATGATAAAAGTGTTGTTAGTGTTTTGAAGACTATCAAAGATCCATATCCATATATTCGAGGATTAATTTTTGAGTTAGGTTTTAAAATGGACTTCATTGATTTTGACCAGCCAAAAAGACAAAAAGGCATTAGTAAAAATAATTTATATACCTTATTTGACGTAGGTCTCCTTGGAATTGTAAAACATTCAAATATTTTACTTAGATTAATGATTTTATTTGGTTTTTTTTTTGGTCTTGCGAGCTTATTAATAGCAATTGGTTTTTTATTTTTCAAAATATTATTTTGGAATAGCTTTCAACTTGGTATAGCTCCTATTTTAATTGGATTTTTCGGGTTAACCGCATTTCAAATAATGATCATTGGCTTAATTGGAGAGTATGTATCTACAGTTCTCTCATATTCAAAAAATTTACCTCTTGTAATAGAGAAAGAAAGAATAAATTTTTAATTTTTTTTCTATTTATTTGAAAGTGAACGTTGATATGAACGAATATATTTTCTTAAACAACTATATAAACTTTATTTAAAATTTAGACTGATTTAACGTACCAATCATCCATGTATGAAATATTTTTGTGTAATCTAATATACTTATTTTTCCTCATGATCTTAAAAATTTTTTCTCTTTTATTGTAATTAAAATTATGTTCAATTGTGAAAATCTTAACTGTAAATTTTTTAAAATGAAAGTTTTTTAAAATTTCAATCTCATTTCCCTCTGTATCAATTGAAATATAGTCTATTTCTTTACTATGACCCAACTTTCTTAGTAAATAATTCAAACTTATTGAATTAATTTTTAATACTTTTACATAATTATTAATTTTACTAACTGATGATACATATGGATTTTTATTTACATAAAATTTTATATTATTTTTACAATATTTTGTTATTGGTTCTTTAATTAATTTAGCTAATCTAAATTTAGAAATTTTTTTGTGTAATTTTTTATTTGGTTCGCAAATGTAACCTCTCCACTTAAATTTCTTTTCTAATAAGTATGTATTACTTAAATTGCGACCATCACCCCCTCCAATTTCAATAAAAAAACCTTTTTTTTTATTTTATGTATAATACAAGACAAATAAATCTTGAAAAATCTGTGATTTGGATTTTTCACTATTTTTTAATATATATTTATAAATACTATCTTTATTTAAGAATAAAGCGTTCAATAAAATGATTTTTAATTTCGTATAAAATTTAATATTGAATACTTTGTGATATTTTATTGTTATATATAAACTATATATTAATTTGAGTAAGTATTTAATTTGTGGAGCTGGTGGTTTTATAGGAGGCCATCTTGTGAAGTCCTTACTTGAGGATGGTCACCAATTAATATGCGTTGATATAAAGCCATTAGAAAATTGGTTTCAAATATTTGAACACAATAAAAATTTTTCATTAGATCTAAAAGAATATCATAACTGTATTAAGGTAACTAAAGGAGTTGATTTTATTTATAATATGGCATGCAACATGGGTGGAATGGGCTTTATAGAAAATAATAAAGCAGAATGCATGATGTCTGTTTTAATTAATACTAATCTTTTACGCGCCTGTCTTGTAAATAAAGTTAAAAAATATTTTTTTTCCTCTAGTGCCTGCGTTTATAATACTGATAAACAGCAACACAATTTTATAGAGGGTTTAAGGGAGTCTGACGCATATCCCGCAATGCCAGAAGATGGATATGGTTGGGAAAAATTATTTAGTGAGAGAATGTGCAGACATTTTTATGAAGATTATGGATTAGAAACGAGAGTTGCAAGGTACCATAATGCTTATGGCCCAATCGGAACATTTGACGGAGGAAGAGAAAAAGCACCTGCCGCTTTATGTAGAAAATTAATAATTGCTAAAAATTCTGGAGAAAAAAAAATAGATGTTTGGGGCGATGGTGAGCAAACCAGGAGCTTTATTTTTATTGAAGATATTATCAAAGGAACAAAAAAATTATTTGAAAGCAATTGCCGAGAAGTACTAAATATTGGATCAGAAGAGCAGGTATCTATTAATCAAATGATAGAAATTATAGAAGAAATTGGAGGTTATAAAGTTGAAAAAAATTATCAGTTAGATAAGCCAAAAGGTGTGAGAGGTAGATCCAGCAATAATGATTTGGTTAGAGCTAAACTTGGATGGAACGCTGAAATAAGTTTAAAATCTGGACTGAATAAAACTTATAAGTGGATAGAAAAAGAGATAAATAAAAAATTAAATAATAATAAATTTACAATTAGGTATTAAAAAATAAACAAACAATAAAAACTTATTTTAAATTTGAAGATATCCAAGTTGGTTGCGGGGCTTGGATTTGAACCAAGGACCTTCAGGTTATGAGCCTGACGAGCTACCAGACTGCTCCACCCCGCGATAATTTTAATTAAATACTAATATACTATATTTCATTTTAAATACCATTCTTTAATAAAATTTTTTTTGCATTAAAATTTTAAGATTTTAATTTTTTAAATTAAGTTAAAGATTGAATCTTTTAACTAAGTAATCTTTAATGATGTTTGCGTAAAATTCATGTCCTAGAGCATTTAGATGTACATTATCAAAATAAATTTTATTAAAGTTTTTTTCACGACCTACATAATCTGTCATGTCTATAAAATTAGAAAAATTTTTTTTTAAAATATCTTTATAATAAAAAAATTTATTTTTATCGGAAATTTCTGATACTTCAGGAGAATATACTAATATAATTTTTTTATTGGTTTTTTTGGTTATTTTATATAGATTCTCAATATTATCTTTTGTAAAATTTTTATACTTTTCCGAATTAATTTCCAACATTTCAGAACTACTTTTATATTTGATACTATTAATATATCTTTCAAGATAGATAATCATCAACTCAGTTAATGCTGGAAAATAATTTGAAATTTTTTTTGAATAAAAAGGTTGACTATATATATTGTGAAAATTTCTTTCCATATCACTTGCTGTTAAAACAATAATAATAAATTCCTCATTATCAAATTCTTTATATGCTATCTTATTTTTCATTGAAATTATGCTGTAACCATTAGCTGCGTAATTTCCACATAAAAATTTTTTGTTATTTACATTTAGTTTTTGACAAATTTTTTCTGAAAATAGTTCATTATTAGATACAATCGAACCACCGTAAGTGACACTATCACCAATAAATAATAACTTTCTATCTTTGTTATTTAGCCAATCATTATTTGATCTCATCCCTTTATTATTTAAATAAATCGTATTATTTCTGCGATTAACTACTTTTTGATTTGGGCTTAAATTATAACCGTTAATTATTGAATTTTCATAAAGTAAAATATTTCCTAATCCATATTTTTTGTTTAAAAAAAAATCAGCGGCTTTTGCGATTGACAGAATAATAATTAAGACAAATAAAAAAATTATAATTTTCTTAATAAAATTAAAAGTCAAATTATTAGATTTCATTAATATTAATTTAGTATTATAAATTGTTTAAAATTATTATTTTATTAATATTTTTTTATAATTAATTATAATTAAGAGTAAATTTCTTTGACATTCTTCACAAAATGTATATTCAAACTACGCCTGGTGATTATTGCAAAGGAGTAACACCCGATCCCATTCCGAACTCGGCAGTTAAGCCCTTTAGCGCCAATGGTACTTTGTCTTAAGGCACGGAAGAGTAGGTCGTTGCCAGGCTTAATTAATAAAATATGAAAGTTGTAAGCTCCTTAAAGGCTTTAAAAAGAAGAGATATTAACTGCAAAGTTGTTAGACGCAGAGGGAAGATTTACGTAATAAACAAAAAAAATCCAAAGTTTAAGGCAAGACAAGGTTAGTATGGACATATTACCTCAAAAAGAAATGTGGTCCACTTTTAAAAAACTTTCAGTTTTTGCAATTGTAATAATTATATTTATCTTGATATTATTAATTTTTATTATGTTTTAAATTTATTTCACATAATGATTATTGGTTCTATTTTAGAAGATGATATACATGAGAAAAGAACTCTTCTAACTCCTGAAACTATTAAAAAGTTTATTCAGTTAGGTTTTAATGTAAATATAGAAAATAATTTTGGAAAATTTCTTAATATTAATGATCAAGATTATAAAAATATTGGTGCCGGTTGTATTGTTAAAAATCAAGTTTTAAAACTATCAGATATTATTCTAAAAATAAATTGTCCAACACTAGATGAAATATCTTTCATAAAAGAAAATGCTATATTAATTGGGAATTTTTTTCCTCACCTTAACAAAGAATCTATTAATAAATTAATAAACAAAAAAGTTAAAATTCTTTCCTTAGAACTTCTTCCAAGAATTACTAGAGCGCAGTCAATGGATATTTTATCCTCACAAGCAAATATCGCAGGATATAAAGCTGTAATTGACAGTATTTATGAATTTAACAAAGCAGTTCCAATGATGATGACTGCAGCAGGAACAATAACACCTGCAAAGTTTTTTGTTATAGGCGCTGGAGTTGCTGGACTACAAGCTATAGCAACCGCTAAACGTCTTGGAGGTGTGGTAAGCGCAACCGATGTAAGACTAGCGTCAAAAGAACAGGTTGAAAGCTTAGGCGGTAAATTTGTTGTTGTAGAGGGTGCGCAGAGTTTAGAAACTGCAGGAGGTTATGCAAAAGAGGTTGGAGAGGATTATAAAAGAAAACAAGAAGAATTGTTAAAAAAAACTTTAGCTTTACAAGATATAGTAATTTGCACTGCATTAGTCCCTGGAAAAAAAGCTCCAAGAATAATTAATGAAGAAATGCTTGGTGTTATGAAAAGAGGATCAATTATTTTTGATTTAGCGGTTGAACAGGGGGGTAACTGTATTTATTCTGAAAGCGGAAAAATTGTTGAAAAATTTGGAATCAAAATTTTAGGCTTTAAAAACGTTCCAAGTAGAATATCTGAAACCGCATCTAACTTACTCTCTCGAAATATTTATAATTTTATAAGTTCAATTTACGATAAGGATACAAAATCAGTAAAAATTGACGAAAATGATGAAATAATTAAAAGTATTTATATTAAGGATGTATTAAATTAATGGATATTGATCCTACCATATCTCGTTTTTCCATTTTTATACTCTCTATATTTGTCGGTTATTATGTAGTTTGGAGTGTAACACCAGCACTTCACACACCTCTTATGTCAGTAACTAATGCAATATCCTCAGTAATTATTGTTGGTGCTTTAGTCGCTATAATTTTTTCAAGTAAAGACAGTTCTTTTGTATCTAAACTTCCTGGAATGGTTGCAATATTTTTTGCATCTGTAAATATTTTTGGAGGCTTTTTAGTGACGCAACGAATGCTTAGTATGTATAAAAAAAAAGTTAAGAAATGATCTCTGCAAATATTTCAGCATTTCTTTATTTACTTACAGGAATTCTCTTTATTATGGCCTTGAGAGGTCTTTCATCTCCAGAGACATCAAGAAAAGGAAATATCCTTGGAATTATAGGTATGGTTCTTGCGGTAGTTGTTACTTTGTTATCATTTAAAAATTTAGATCAAATAAAAGACAATGTTTTATACATTTTAATTCCAATTATTCTTGGAGGTTTAGTTGGGGGCTATATTGCTAATAAAATTGCAATGACAGCTATGCCACAACTTGTTGCTGGCTTTCATAGTTTAGTTGGACTTGCTGCGGTTCTTGTAGGGGTTGTTGCGTTTATTAATCCATCATCATTCGGGATTGGAGAAGTCGGAAATATTAAAACACTAAGCTTGATTGAAATGTCCCTAGGTGTTGCAATCGGAGCAATAACGTTTTCTGGATCTTGTATTGCTTTTTTAAAGCTTCAAGGACTAATGTCTGGCTCGCCTATTGTTTTTAAAGGTCAACATATAATAAATTTATTACTTGGATTATTTATAATTTTTTTAATTATTTATTTTACAATTCATCAGAATGAATTTCTTTTTTGGACGATAATCTTTTTATCAACTCTGATAGGTTTTTTAATTATTATTCCAATTGGTGGAGCAGATATGCCAGTAGTCGTTTCCATGTTAAATTCTTACTCTGGATGGGCCGCAGCAGGAATAGGTTTTACTTTAGAAAATATTGCTCTTATTATAACTGGAGCACTTGTTGGATCATCTGGAGCTATACTTTCTTACATTATGTGTAAGGGAATGAATCGTTCTTTATTCAATGTAATTTTAGGAGGCTTTGGTGGTGAAGGTGTTACACTTAGCAAAGATCAGACAAAAAAACCAATTAAACAAGGAGGAGCAGATGATGCTGCATTTTTAATGAAGAATGCGTCATCAGTTATTATTGTGCCAGGTTACGGAATGGCAGTTGCACAGGCTCAGCATGCTCTAAGAGAAATGGCAGACAAACTTAAAGAACTAGGTGTCAAAGTATCCTATGCAATTCATCCAGTTGCAGGAAGAATGCCAGGTCATATGAATGTTTTATTAGCTGAAGCAAATGTTCCGTATGATGAAGTTTTTGAGTTAGAAAACATAAATAACGATTTTTCAAACACCGATGTGTCGTTTGTAATTGGTGCAAACGATGTGACAAATCCTGCAGCTAAAACAGATAAGACCAGTCCAATATATGGAATGCCGATTTTAGAAGTGGAAAAATCTAAGACAGTATTGTTTGTAAAAAGAGGAATGTCAGCAGGTTATGCAGGGGTAGATAACGAGTTATTTTATAGGGATAATACTTTGATGCTTTTTTCTGATGCTAAAAAAATGGTGGAAGAGATTATAAAGAACCTCTAAAGTCTTGCTTTAAGTTTTCTAAGTTTCTTTACTCTTCTTGTATTCTCGTCTCTTTCTCTCTTTTTTTTTTCAGATGGTTTTTCATAGTGACTTTTAATTTTGAGCTGCCTAAACACACCTTCTCTTTGTAGTTTTTTTTTTAAAACTCTTAGAGCTTGCTCAACGTTATCATTTTTAACTTCAATTTTAATAGTTACTTACCTCCAAAAAAGTTTGGTGCAGTAACATTTTTGTATTATATTGTCTATATTTCTATGAAATTCTTTAAACATAGACCGAGCGAAGGATATCAAACTAAATCTGGAATTATTAATAGAAGAAAAGCAATTTTAAGTAGTGTTAAGTATACTTTTTTTGGGCTGATTGGCCTTAGGCTTTTGTGGTTACAGGTTTTTCAAAAGAAGAAGTATACATTTTTATCTGATCGCAATCGTTATAAAGAATGGAAAATTGCATCCGAAAGAGGCTTAATTTTAGATAGATTTGGAAATAGACTTGCAGAGAGCAGACAGGTTTATCGTATTGCACTCATAAAGGGAGATGTAACTGATCTAGACTATATACTTCAAAATCTTAAAAAATTTTTAAATTTAACTCAAGATGAAATTGAAAAAACAAACAATGAATTTAAAAAAATTAGGCAATTTCAGCCTTACGTGGTTAATAAAAATCTAACCTGGTCTGAGTTTTCAAAAATTAATAGTAATCTTTTTTATCTAAATGGTGTTCAGCCTTTCGTTTCAATGGAAAGACATTATAATTTTCCATTTGAATTTGCGCATACTTTGGGATATGTGGGTCTTCCATCCGAAGCAGATCTTGAAAATCAAAAAAGTGATTTATTAAGAACTCCAGGAATAAAAGTTGGTAAAATTGGTATCGAAAAAGTTAATAATAGCAATCTTATTGGAATACCTGGTTTTACTCGTTTTGAAGTCAATGCAGCCGGTCGTGCAGTTAGAACAGTTGAGTTTGTTGATGGAGTAAGTGGAGATGCTCTAAGAACAAATCTAGATCTAGAATTACAAAGATTTATTTTTTTAAGACTTGGTAGTACTGCCTGCTCAGTGGTTGTAATGGATGTTAATAATGGTGAGATATATGCATGTGTATCAACACCATCTTATGACACTAATAAATTTGCACTTGGAATTTCCCAAAACGAGTTTAATGCTTTACTAAATAATGATAGACGACCATTAGTTAATAAACCATTAAGCGGTCAATATCCTCCGGGATCAGTGATTAAGCCCCTTATAATGCTCTCAGCGCTTGATAATAAAATTATTGATCAAACTTATATTCATAGTTGTCCAGGTAAAATCGAACTTTATGGACAAGAATTTTATTGCTGGAAAGATGGAGGTCACGGAAGAGTAAATTTTACTGATGCCATGAAAAAATCATGTGATATTTATTTTTATGAACTTGCACGACTACTTGGTGTTGATCGAATCGCAGAAACTGCAAAAAAATTAGGCATGGGTTTTAATTTACTTCCCGATTTTGAGGAGGAAAAAAAGGGATTAATTCCTAATACTAAATGGAAGAAAAATACTCTGGGAAAAAATTGGTTGCTTGGCGAGACATTAATTACAGGGATAGGGCAAGGTTATATGCTTTCAACACCAATTCAGCTTTGTAAGCTAATAGCTCAGTTCGCAAATGGTGGTTACAATGTTATTCCAAGTTTTTTTGCAAATGAGAAATCAAAAAAGGAAAAACTTGATTTCGATAGTGATCATATTGAGCTTGTTAAAGAAACATTAAATGCGTCAACTAATGAACCAGGCGGGACATCCTACGGATCAAGGTTGACCGGAGGGGTAAAATTTTGTGGAAAAACAGGAACATCCCAAGTTGTAAAATTAAATATCAAAGATAGAGAGGATGATGGCAGTCCAACTGCTAGAGAGTACAAGTATAGAGATCATTCTCTTTTTGCAGGATTTGGTCCAGTTGATAAACCAAAATGGGCCGTTGCAGTTGTTGCAGAACACTCAGGTCCTGGATCAAGAGTAGCAGCCCCAGTTGCAAAAACTATTTTTGATTTTTTATTTAAAAAAAGATTAACAAATGTCTAAAGCGCAAACATTAAGTAGGTTTTATTTATTTCTTGAAAAGCTTGAACGATTTGACAAAAAATTAATATATTTAGTTTTACTTTTAGGACTAATTAGTATTTTAGCTTTGTATTCAATAGATAAAGGTCAAAGTAATTTGTATTTGAAACACCTAGTAAGATTTTTATTTGCTATAGGTGTAATGCTTTTCATTTCTTTTAGAAGTATTTCTATGTGGTACAGATATGCATATCATTTTTACTCATTAGTTTTATTTTTATTATTTATTCTTAAATTTGTTGGGCTTACTATAAAAGGATCGCAGCGTTGGCTTGATTTTGGTTTTTTCCACGTGCAACCCTCCGAACTTGCAAAACTTGCAATAATTATTGTACTAGCAAGATTTTATCATTCTGTAAAATCTGAAGATGTAAATAGATTTTTAAATTTACTTTTATCAACTTTCTTAATTATTATTCCATTTTTACTTGTTCTAAGACAACCCGACCTTGGAACATCATTATTAATATTGTTCGCAGCACTTGGAGTTTTGTGGATTGTTGGATTAAGTAAAAAAATAATAATATGTGGTTTTTTAGTTCTTATTATATCTTTACCGTTTGCATTTGCTGCACTTAAACCGTATCAAAAAAATAGAATTATAAATTTTTTTGACAGCAATAGAGATCTCTTAGGGGCTAATTATCAAGTAAACCAGTCTAAAATTGGAATTGGATCAGGTGGTATTTTTGGAAAAGGCTATCTCAAAGGATCGCAAAGTTCTTTAGATTTTGTCCCAGAGAACCACACAGATTTTATTTTTTCACATATCGCTGAAGAATTTGGTTTTGTTGGGTCGTTACTTTTACTTTGGCTATTATATACAATTATAAAAAGAGTAATTTTAATTGGTGATAAAGCATCTACAAATTTTTCTAAAATTTTTTGTTATGCATTTGCTTTTAATTTTTTTTTATACATTCTAATAAATCTTGGAATGGTAACGGGACTTTTACCAGTTGTTGGTGTTCCACTTCCCATATTATCTTATGGGGGAACCGCAATGCTAACTAATATGATTGGATTTGGAATAGTGTTAAGTATACAGCAGCATAAAGAAGATTACTTTTAATGGAGTTTATTTTTTCGAAAACATTAAATTTTTTTATTAAACCTTTAAATATTTTATTATTATTTTCGTTTATCATTATTTTATTTTTTTTTTTAAATAAAAAAAAAATTATAAAATTCTTTTCAATTTTATTTATTTTTTTGTTTATTTTTTTTGGAATTTATTCTTTACCCTATTTTTTATTAAATAAGTTAGAGGATTATATTAAAACCTCAAAAATTTCTTATTCTCAATTAACAGGTGTAGTTGTACTTGGGGGCATTATTGAGCAAAATTTAGTTCCAAAAGAAAGAAATGAAGCTAGTCTATCAGAATATGCTGAAAGACTAACAAAAGCTGTTGAAATTTATAGAAAAAATCCAAGAATAATTATCCTTTTCTCAGGAGGCCCAGGTCTTCCTAGGCAACAGCAGGGGTGGAACGATAGCGATAACGCTAGAAAGTTTTTTATTGAACAAGGAGTTAGTGAGGAAAATTTAATATTTGAAGATCAATCTAGAAACACATTTGAAAATGTCAAATATTCTAAAAAAATTCTTGAAAATAAAAAAGGAAACTGGGGATTAATTACGTCAGCGAGTCATATGGCACGTGCCTTTATGGTATTTAAAAGAAATGGAATTATTTTAGAGCCTATTTCAGTTGATTATAAAACAGGAACTAGCAAAATTTTTTGGTTAACTTTTGATTTTTATGAAGGAGTGAAGTTATGGGGGATTTTGCTTCATGAAATTGTTGGAATTTTTTACTACAAATTAACAGATAAAATTTAATTTTTTTTGAAATTACAATTAAAAAATAAAAATTTATTAGCTTACATAATGCTTGTACTTTGTGCATTGTGTTGGTCTGGAAACTTCATTGTTGGAAAAGTTGCAACTCTTTATGAAGTTCCTCCCTTAACTTTAAACTTTTTTAGATGGCTGATTGTCTGGCTCATATTATTTCCATTTACTATTAAAGATATTTTACAAAACAAAGAATTAGTAAGAAAGAATTTTGGAAGTCTTCTTATTATGTCACTTACAAGCATTAGTATTTTTAACTCTGTTGTTTATTATTCATTAAATTTTACTCAAGTT
>Ga0194123_10002549_pt1 | contig 23541 bp, 23 predicted proteins | sample TA2MahsurfametaG_5_FD_155479 | JGI IMG/M metagenome (GOLD analysis project Ga0194123, IMG submission 155479) | Freshwater microbial communities from Lake Tanganyika, Tanzania - TA2015023 Mahale A surface | ecosystem: Environmental > Aquatic > Freshwater > Lake | place: Tanzania: Lake Tanganyika... | reverse complement strand
TGCTCAGTTTTAATGGTTTTGGTCAATTACTTTCAAGCAAAAAATCTTCTAAACTGACCATCTTACATACAAACGACACCCACTCAAATATAGATCCTTTCCCGAGTAATCATGCGAAATTTCCTGGCATGGGTGGGGTATCTCGACGGCATGCGTTGATTCAGAAAATAAGGCAAGACGAAGAACACGTTTTACTTTTAGATTGCGGTGATATTTTTCAAGGAACACCTTATTTCAATATGTTTAATGGTGAATTGGAGATGAAACTCATGTCTGAAATGGGGTACGATGCCGCAACCATGGGTAATCACGATTTTGATATTGGATTAGAGGGATTCAAAAAGGCCAAACGACATGCAAAATTCTCGTTTTTGTGTGCCAATTACGATTTCTCCGAAACTATTTTGAGTGGTGAAACTAAGTCATTTGAAATTTTTCAAAAAGGAGATTTAAAAATTGGCGTTTTTGGGATTGGGATTGAACTAAATGGCTTAGTAACTGAAAACAATTACGGGAAAACCAAGTATTTAGATCCGATTACAACCGCAAATTCCGTTGCAAAAGAATTGAAACAAAAAGGTTGTGATTTAATTATTTGTCTTTCGCACTTAGGCTATAATTATCCTGATTCAACTCGTATTTCAGATCGAAAATTAGCACAACAAACCAGCAACATCGATATCATTTTAGGCGGACATACCCATACTTTTTTAGAAAAACCAACCATTGAGATAAATAAAAAAGGGAAAAGTGTACTCATAAATCAAGTTGGATATGCCGGTTTGTATTTGGGGAGAATTGATATTGATGTGGAAAAAGGGGTGACGAGTAGACGGATAGAGTTGAAATAAATTATAGTTATAATCAGACCAATAGTTAGACATCTTTAAAAGTCCTACCTTTGTCGGCACATGGAAAATTCTGAGCTCACTAAACGTATTGGAAAAGCATTAAAATCAGGCCAATCTGTACTTGGAGTAGCATCATTTCATGAATACAAAAATGCTTTAATAGAATGGGTTACATTGTTTGTTCCGAAAGCGGAGGAAGGTTCCCCAAGAGCAATTATTATCGCTTCTTCTGATGAAGAAGCAAGGGAAGTTCGTGAAATACTAGCAGCCGGAACGCGAGAATTGGATTTAACGATTGATTTAATTACCGAGAAAGGAAAAAAGCTTCAACAGCGTAATGATCTTTTTGATGGAACCGAAATTATAGTTGGTACTGCACGTAGAATCTGTGAAATGTATTTTCAAAATGGGTTTAATATTTCCAAATTACGCTTATTTGCCATTTTGGAAATGGATGTTCAAATGCGCCTTGGACTTAAAGGGCACCTACTCCGATTGGCCGAAAGTCTGCCTAAATGTAAGCAATTGTTACTTTCAAAAAATGGAGAAGAAACACGCATCCTTGTATATATAGATGAGGTTATTCCAACAATTCAAGTGGTTGAATAAGATATATATAAAGTATAGATTAACAACTAAAATTCGGCATTTTGTGGTGTTCTCGGAAAAGGAATAACATCTCTAATATTTGACATTCCTGTAACGAACATTACCATTCGTTCGAAGCCTAATCCAAAGCCCGCATGTGGCACGGTACCAAACTTGCGCGTATCCATATACCACCATAATTCTTCCGGATGAATTCCAAATTCCTCGCATTTTTTATGAAGTATATCATAGCGCTCCTCACGTTGCGATCCACCTACTATTTCACCAATTCCAGGGAAAAGAACATCCATGGCAGCAACCGTTTTCCCATCCTCATTTAAACGCATGTAAAACGCCTTGATCTGAGCAGGATAATCTGTAAGAATAACCGGACATTTAAACTCTTTTTCCACCAAGTAACGTTCGTGCTCACTTTGCAAATCAATTCCCCACGAAACATCGTATTTAAACTTTTTCTTTTTGTAGTGATTTGAATTTAATAAGACCTCAATTGCTTCTGTATATGTCAAACGCTTAAATGGATTATTAATAACAAATTCTATACGTTCAATTAACGACAGTTCATTACGTTCGTGTTGTGGTTTTTGCGTTTGTTCTTGTGCATCGCGATCGTTTAAAAATTTCAAGTCTTCCGCACAATTCTCTAAGATGTACGAACAAATGTATTTGAGAAAATCTTCCGTCAAATCCATGTTATCTTTTAAATCGTTGAAAGCAACCTCCGGTTCAATCATCCAAAATTCAGCTAAATGCCTTGAAGTATTCGAATTTTCAGCACGAAAAGTAGGCCCAAAAGTATAAACTTGCCCCAAGGCCAACGCTGCCAACTCAGCTTCCAATTGACCAGAAACAGTAAGGTTTACCTGTTTACCAAAAAAGTCATCTTTAAAGTTTACTGATCCATCTTCATTTAATGGTGGATTTTTAGGATCTAAATTTGTAACGCGAAACATTTCACCGGCTCCTTCAGCATCTGAACCTGTAATAATTGGCGTATGCAAGTAAAAGAATCCTCTGTCGTTAAAAAATTTATGAATGGCATACGCAACGGCATGTCTGATTCTGAATACGGCTCCAAAAGTATTGGTTCTAAAACGCAAATGAGCTTGCTCGCGCAAAAATTCTAAACTGTGTCTTTTGGGTTGCATTACGGTTTTTTGAACCTCATCCGGATTGGCATCACCTAAAATTTCAATGGCAGAAACTTGTAATTCAAGTGCTTGTCCAGATCCAATGGATTCAACTAATTTTCCTGTTAGAGAGAGTGCAGAAGCTGTGGTAATTCGCCTTAGTAAAGCCTCGTCAAACAGTTCAAAATCAATAACAGCCTGAATCACAGATATACAAGACCCATCGTTCAATTGGATAAATCGATTGCTACGAAAAGCGCGTACCCATCCTTTTACAATGATTTCTTGGCCGAGTAACTCACGACCCGTATTCCCCAATAATTCAACTATCTTGTATCGTTTCATAGCGCTAAATTAGAAATAACAATGGAAATGAACACTAAAAAGTCGAGCTTTAATAGTAAAATCAATCTTTATTCAACAACTTGGTTGAATCGTTGGAATTCGGTAATAAATTTTGCTTAAATGTGAGTGAATTTTTCCCCTCAGGTAATTCAATATCCGCAATTACGGCACCGGAGGCAGCACTTAAAGGCGCTACTACCCAATCTAAAAATGGAATAAACGACACAAGATTATATGCTACTCCAAAACCCAATAAGGTATATAAGTTAGTCCACATATAGCGAATGCTTTCTGAAATATTCATACGCTTTCTTTCTGCGACGTAATCGAAAAAATTAAAGGCCATAAAGTAACTGTTGACTAAGAATAGGAAAATCAGGGTAAAAGGAGAAATAAACGGAAGAATGAAACTTGCAATTCCACAGACTGCTATAAGAAACGTCTCAATAAAAAGATTTCGTAGCGCTATTCCAGCCCCCCGAATGGAGTCCTTAACCAACTGTTTGAATTCAAAGGGATACTTTTTTTCCGTTAGAATTTCTTCCGTTCGTTCTGATAAATAGGCAAATAACGGAGATAGCAAAATCAAAACCAGGTACTTCATGTAACGGCTTAATAAATACCAGAAAAACACGTAGACTACGATATTCAAAACCCACTCGAAACTTACTGTTAAAATGGATTTCCAGTTTGAAAAATCATGATTCTTGGATAAATCAATACCGGTTATGCGTTCAATTAAATCGTATAAATATCCTAGAATAATATCGCTAAAAAAGAAACTAAGACCAAAGACAAGGACAAACCACAGGATTAATGGAATTAAAAACCAACCTCTAAAATGGCTCATTGAAAAGTTTAACCCTTTGAAAAAGCAAATAAAGCCACGAACAAAAGCTTTCATACCCCAAAAATAGTTGATTTTGTTTACTTAATCTAAATTTTATTTACCCTTCATATTTCTTACCTTTACAAAAATTTCATTACTATGATTTCATCAATGACCGGTTTTGGAAAAACCAATGGAGTATTTGGAACAAAGAAAGTTTCAGTGGAAATTCGGTCATTGAATAGCAAATCATTGGATCTAAATCTAAAATTCAATAGTCAGTACAAGGATTTGGAATCTGATATCCGAAGAATCATAGCAGAAAAACTTAATCGTGGAAAAATTGATGTGGGAGTTTATTTGGAAAGCTCAGGCTTAAGCGAGTCTGGATCAATAAATATAGAATTGGCTAAACAATATTTCCTGGATATTCGTGCACTCAATGAACAAATAGGAAATCAACCAAGTGATTACCTGTCTCTTATTTTAAAAATGCCGGATGTTGTGCATTACCAGACACCCGAAATTTCGGCTGAAGAAAAAGAATGGGTTTTGAAATTGATCTCTGACACGTGCCTTTCCTTAATAAATTTTAGAAAGCAAGAGGGCGAGGCAATTAGAGAAGATTTAGAAAATAGAATTAATGCAATTCAAAAAGATTTGTTAGAAATTCCAAAATTTGAATCTGAAAGAGTAACTACGGTGAAAGACCGTATTCAAAAAGGATTAAAAGAATTGGGAAACAATTTGTTAGATCAAAATCGTTTGGAGCAGGAGATGATATTTTACATTGAAAAGATGGATATTTCTGAGGAGAAAATTAGATTGGCCAATCATTTGGATTACTTTAGCGAAACTATGAATCACTCATTTTCAGGTAAAAAATTGGGTTTCATTGCGCAAGAAATCGGAAGAGAGATAAATACATTAGGAAGCAAATCAAATCATACAGAAATGCAAAAATTAGTTGTTGAGATGAAGGATAATTTGGAGAAAATTAAGGAACAAGTTTTAAATATCTTGTGATGGAAATAAAAGGAGGTAAGTGTGTTGTATTTTCAGCTCCATCAGGCGCGGGAAAAACTACGATCGTGCATCGACTGATAGAAAAAATTCCGTCGCTTTCTTTTTCTATTTCAGCATGTAGTAGAGAAGCCAGGCCCAATGAAAAGAACGGTGTGGATTATTATTTTCTGAGCATTGATGAATTCAAATCAAAAATCAAAAACAATGAATTTATTGAATGGGAGGAGGTTTATCTAAATAATTTTTACGGGACATTGTCATACGAAATAGAAAAAATTTGGAATGAAAATCAAAATGTTATTTTTGACGTTGATGTTGTTGGTGGGATTAATTTGAAAAAATATTTCGGAAAGAAAGCTCTTTCCATTTTTGTAAAACCACCTTCAATTAAAATTTTAGAGGAACGTTTGAGGGCGCGGAAAACAGAGTCAGAGGAAAAAATCAAAATTCGCATTCAAAAAGCAACCGATGAAATGAGGAGGGCCAAAGAATTTGATTATATATTGGAAAATAATGATTTGAACTTGGCGGTAAAGGAGATTCAGGAGGTTGTCCTCAAATTTTTAGCTTCAAAATGAGAATCGGGTTATTTTTTGGAACATTCAATCCAATACATGTTGGTCATTTAATAATAGCCAACCACATGATTCAAAATACGAATCTCGATCAAGTTTGGTTGGTGCTTACTCCACAAAATCCATTGAAACAAAAATCATCTCTGCTCGCTGATTTCCATCGATTAATGCTCGTTAGAGAAGCCATTGATGACAATTTAAAATTAAAAGCTTCTGATGTTGAATTCAAACTGAAAAAACCGAATTATACGATTCATACGTTAACGCACTTATTGGAACAGTATCCACAACATGAGTTTTCGCTCATAATGGGAGAAGATAATCTTCGCAATCTTCAAAAGTGGTATAACTACAGGCAAATTCTTGAGAATCACAAATTGTACGTTTATCCACGTGCTTTAACTGATAGTGAAAAAGAAAGCCAATTAAAAACTTCAGATTTTCATTCGCATAACAACGTTATTTTCTGTGCAGATGTACCGATGATGAATATTTCCAGTACCTATATTCGAAACGCGATTAAGCAGCGTAAAGATGTCAGTTATCTGCTTACCGAACCCGTAAAAAAGTATGTGGAGGAAATGAATTTTTACAAGTGAAACTTTTTATAAATTCCTGTCAGAGGAAGATTTTTTATAAATTCATGTAGACCTATTGCTTATTCAATAATGCTCCTTAATTTTACCTATGCTTTTTGTTGCCTTAATTCAAGTAGGAGAACTTATTGCGAGAAAATCAATTTTCGATAATTCTCATTTGATCCTTCTTTTTTTTGGCTTTCTTTTTTTGGGGACTGCGCGTCTTTTCGATTCAAAAATAATCAGTTTTTCGTTTGGAACGTTAGTAAACTTTAAAACTGAGGTTTCATTCAACGACTCCGTAAAAATACATCCTATTGGTTCTTTTTTTTTGGGACTCAACTTTCTTTTTAGTAGTTCTCTACTTTTTATTCTCGCAATGGGTCCTATTTTTCACTTAAAATTGACACAGTATTTATTTGCATTCGGATTGGCAACCCTAATTTTACTTGTTTATTTAATTGGCATTTACCTCGTTGGTTTTATAACTTCAAACTTTTCAGGATATACAATTGGTCGATTGCATAATTTAAATTTCATTCATGTTTCTGGATTGGTTGCCTTGCTTATTGATTTACTGTGGCTATTTAATGCTCAGTGGCAGAGCAAATTTTTGATTTTTGCCATTTTTCTTTTTTCGGTGTTGTTTGCAATACGTCTGATCAAATTAACTTCTTATGCTTTTCAAGAAAAAATTTCGTGGTATTACTTAATTTTGTATCTTTGCACCCTCGAAATTTTTCCTATCTACATGTTTTCGCATGTATTTATTAAGTTTTTCGGGGCTTAAGCAACGGTTAAAATTTTTAGAATTGGCTATTAAATCAATTTTAGTATCGCAGCCTAAACCTGAAGGAGACAAATCTCCTTATTACGATTTAGCGGATAAATATAAAATCAAAATTGACTTTCGTCCTTTCATAAAAGTGGTGGGAGTTGACTTAAAGGAATTTAGGTCTCAAAAAGTAAATTTACCAGATTTTACGGGTATAATTTTAACTTCAAAAGTAGCAGCAGATCATTTTTTTCGAATTGCTGAGGAAATACGTTACGAAATTCCAGATGACTTGAAATATTTTTGTATTTCTGAAGCAGTGGCGCTATATCTCCAGAAATTTGTGGCTTATCGAAAGAGAAAAATATTTTTCGGCAAGCAAACAATAGAGCAATTAACGGATGTTATGAAAAAACATAAGGATGAGAAATTCCTTCTTCCCTGTACCGATATCTTAAGAGACAATATCCCACTAACGCTCGAAGAACAAAAAATAGAGTTTCAAAAAGTAATTTTGTATAAAACTGTTGCTTCTGACCTTTCTGATCTTGAAGACGTTAAATACGATATGTTGGTGTTTTTTAGTCCAGGGGGAATTGAATCGCTATTTAAAAATTTTCCAGGATTTAAGCAAGAAAAAACCGCTATCGCTGCATTTGGATCAACCACAGCTCAAGCTGTTGTCAAAAATAATTTGAGATTAGATTTACACGCTCCTCAACCAAATGCTCCATCAATGGTGGGGGCAATTGAACTTTATATAAAAGATCGCTTAAAAAACGGTTAAGTTAGTTCTGCTGTTGATTTATTCTTTTCTGTATTTTTGTTCAAAATATGAAATCTACTTTTAACATATGAAACAGTTAATTTATGATTTTCCGAAACACATTGAAGAGGCTATATTAATTGCAAAAAATTCAATTTTAAAATCTCCAAACGCGGGAATACAAAATGTCATTATTTGTGGAATGGGGGGCTCTGGAATTGGTGCTAAAATAGTGTCAAACTGGGTTCATGATGAAATTAAAATTCCTGTATTTTTAGTAACAGACTATGGTCTTCCATCTTTTGCATCCTCAAATTCTTTGGTAATTGGATCATCGTACTCTGGAAATACTGAGGAAACCATTTCAGCCCTCGAAATTGCAAAATGTATTGGTGCTCATGTTGTCTGTATTTGCAGTGGTGGCAAAATGGCTCAGTTTTGCAAGGAAAATAACTACGATTGTATTCTTGTTCCTGGTGGAAATCCACCGCGCAGTACACTAGCTTACTCATTAGTTCAATTACTTCATATTCTGAATACTTTCCATTTAATTGGTTCGTCGAGCATCGAGCAAATGGAAAAATCAAGTGTACTTTTGACCGATAATTTAGCTGAAATTCAATCGCTAGCGCAAGATCTTGCGAATCATTTATTTGGTAAGGTGGGAATACTTTATGGAGAGACAATATACGAAGGGGTCCTTGTTCGCGCGCGTCAACAGTTCAACGAAAACTCAAAATTTTTATGTTGGCACCACACAATTCCTGAAATGAATCACAATGAGCTTGTCGGTTGGGGTGGAGGAGACAGTCGATTTGCGCCTGTATTTTTTGAAACTTCTGATATTCATCCTCGAAATAAAAAGCGCTTTGAAATTACTAGTAAAGCAACGGAGGATAAATGTGGCAATGTAATGACCATAAACGCAAAAGGAAATTCAAGAATTGAACAGTCACTTTATCTAATTCATCTTGTAGATTGGGCATCTTTTTATCTGTGTGAGGCGAATAATCAAGATATTATTGATATTAAGATAATAGATTATTTAAAAGGCGAACTTTCTAATTTTTAGTTATGCGGCCGAGTGTTTCCTGTCATTTCCTGGGAAAAGTTGATTACAAAGAAGCGTGGGATTTACAGGAAAAGCTATTTGATGAGGGAGTACAAAGAAAAATTAACAAAAGAAATGGAACAAGTGATGAAATGCCCGAGAATCATTTGCTATTTTGTGAACATCCCCATGTATATACGCTCGGGAAAAGTGGAGATAAGGCAAACCTTCTGCTAAATCAAAATGAATTGGTAAAAAAAAATGTATCTTTTTACCACATCAATCGAGGTGGTGATATTACGTATCACGGTCCTGGTCAACTTGTAATTTACCCTATTTTTGATTTAGAACAATTTTTCACGGATATACATAAATACATGCGTTTTTTGGAAGAGGCTGTGATTAAAACGCTCACCAAATTTCAGGTAATTGGAGAGAGAAGTGAGGGATTAACAGGTGTTTGGATTGAACCGAAAACAGCAAGAGCTCGGAAGATTTGTGCCATGGGCGTGAAAAGTTCAAGGTGGATGACTATGCATGGAATAGGGTTTAACATATCTACAGATTTAAAGTACTTTAATCACATTATTCCATGCGGAATTCAAGATAAAAATGTAACTTCATTGGAGAAAGAAATTGGAAAGTCAATTTCGGTTGAAGAAATAATTCCAATTATTCTAGAAGAGTTGCAACAACTTTTTGATTTTGAAATGACAAAAAATGCATAGACTCATTAAGAAAATAAGCAGAGGGTTTTTATTTTTTATTTTAGGAGTTGTTTTAATCTTAAACATATTAATCCTTCTATCCGGAAGGTATTATTTGTATGCTGCGATTATGAAAACATATTTTCATGGAGCAACAGGGCCAGGAATTTATGATTTGAGTTTATTTAATAAAACAACAGTAAAGTCAAGTAGTCAAAATTTCAAATGGATAGATCACCCTCGGAAAAATAAATACAATTTTTCAGAGAAACGAACTTCTTATCATAATGATTACGGAACTAAAGCATTTTTGATTATAAAAAATGATTCACTCCTATTTGAAAAATACTTTGATGAACACACGGATAAAACGGTATCCAATTCCTTCTCAGTTTCTAAGACCATTATTTCTCTGTTAATCGGAATCGCAATAGATGAAGGATATATTAAAAGTTTGGATGAACCTGTTTACAACTACATTCCTGAGTTTCAGAATTTAGGACGAAATTCAATAACCATAAGACATTTGTTGCTTATGGCTTCAGGGTTGGATTGGGTTGAGAGTACGAATCCCACTGACGATACAGCAGAAGGGTATTATACGGATGACCTATCCGGGTTAATAACTAGACAATTAGCTATTGAAAAGCCAGGTGTTCGGTTTAATTATCAAAGTGGGAACACGCAAATACTCTCAATTTTGTTGAGTAAAGCAACCAAAGTTTCGCTCACAAAATATACAGAGGACAAATTATGGAAACCGATTGGAGCAAGTGCACAGGCATATTGGACTACGGATTGTAAGGGAGGTATTGAAAGATCATTTTGCTGTTTTTATGCAACAGCCAAAGATTACGCTCTATTAGGGAGATTACTATTAAACCAAGGTAATTGGAACGGCAAACAATTGATCTCTAAAAAATATATGGAAGAACTTATAAAAACTCCCAAACTCAAAACGGACGAGGGGATATTAAATCAGAGATACGGTTTACATACTTGGGTATATTACAACAAAGGAAATCCAGTTTATTATTATCGTGGTTTTAAGGGGCAATACATACTAACTATTCCTAAAGATAATTTGATAATTGTACGTTTGGGAACTGAATGGGAAGAAAATTTCAATATTCCTGATACGAAGAAAAATGATAAAAAATTTATTGCAGAAAATGTCGATAAGGTAGGACACTCAGTGGATATTATGAAATACATAGAGGATGCTTATTCCATCGTAAAGAAGTTAAAATGAGAGAAGAATTATTTGGACCTAAAGTGGAGAATGTTGGTGTGGCTGTTGTGCAACTAATGAATGAGGAAAATATTCCTGAATATGGAGTTTATCTTCTTAATCTAAGAGATGACATCATGGAAGGGATTATAATAACAAGTACTGGATATGGCGAAAATGCAAATACAGGCGAAAAAATTAAAACCTCAACTTTGCGCCATTGTATTGAATTATTATTACCAAATGAGGCCGCTAAAATTGAACCGATTATGGAGGATGTTTTTGGTATTGCAAATGAATATTGGGTGAGTTTTTGGGTCAATGAAGTAATGTATGATAAAAAATTTATTTTTCCGCCTGAAACCATTTGTAAGAAAAATATGAAGCAAATTAAACAATTGGGTGCTCTCGGGATATTGATTCAATAAAAAATGAAACAATTTGTAAAGTCTCTTTTTCTATTTCTACTCCTAAATTTTGGTGCTTTAAGTCTTGGTGGATTTCTAATGGGAAGCAGTCCCGCGGAAAATACTTGGTATCTTTCTCAAAATAAAGCACCGTGGACACCCCCGGGCTGGGTCTTCGGTTTTGCATGGACCTTAATTATGTTGTTGTTTTCGGTTTATATGTCTCTTATTTGGAGAAAAAATCCAGGAAAACAAAACGCACTAATTTATGGAATTCATTTGTTGTTAAATATTAGTTGGAATGGCGTTTTTTTTCAATTCCATCTTGTCTCCGCTGGATTTGTTATTTTACTTGCGCTTCTTATCGTACTTTTACTTACACAAAAGAAAAATTTTGGATGGTTAAATTGGAGTCTACTTTTAATTTTACCCTATTGCGTTTGGCTATGCATTGCAAGCTCGCTGAATTTATTTGTTCTACTGTACAACTAATCGACCTTTCCATTTGGGTTGAAACCCAAAAAAAGCAAATAACATAATCCCGTTCACAACAGGAAGAATAACTAGATATAGGGGAATGGACAACCACAAACCAAGTTGTTTATTTTTTCGATAGTAGCTAAATGAAAAAAGTAACTCAGCAAAAATTTTCAAAAAAAGCAAAGTAAGAGCATATTTCGTGGGAAGAAAAAGCAAACAGCCCACTAAAAATCCGATGTTTAAGAACGAAAGAGCAAATTGAATTTGCGCAGAGGTATTTGCCAATCTATCACCAACTTTTATCGCTTTTCCCAACCACCTCATTCGTTGATGAATACATTCATTCCACGTTAGCGGAAGTTCAGTTTGAACTGCAAAATCTAATTCAGTATGTAACTCAATTTTTTTATTTTTTTGTTGCATCGCCCGCAATAAGAAAATATCATCCCCACTATCTATTTCAAAGTAGGAGGGATTCATCACAATTTCAAAGTAAGAATGCCTATGAATTAAAAGATTTGCACCACTGCATAGAATAGGCCTTTTCCATCCTGAAATGCATACATTTAGAAAACTAGCGAGTATGACATCCTGTTGAAAAAAAAGCCGTATAAAATTTGAACAGTGATGTTTGACGGGTAAAATATGAAGATTCGCAGGGTTCAATTTTTCAAGATTCCCGAAAAAGTGAGGCGAAAAGCTAACATCTGCGTCTAAGGTTAAGACATAATCTGTTTCTGCAGCATTAATCCCTTTTTCAATTGACCGCTTTTTGCCCGATGTTTTCTCCATAGATAAAATCTTGATTTTAGCATTTGCCACTTGTTTGATCAATTTTAGTGTCTCATCATCCGAATGATCATCGACAAAAATAAATTCTTTTGGTAATGACTGGGATTGTTTGATACATCCTAATAAGGGGGTGATTCTTCGCTCTTCGTTTCGAAAAGGAATAATAACAGTAATATTTTCAAGTTTTATTGAATCACTTTTGCTAGTTGAAGCCTTTTTTTTGAAAAAAAGAAACGCCCCCCCCAAAAAAAACACGAGTAAAAAGAGTACGTATAGTATTAAATAAATTATGAATATATTCATTTAATTTTATTTTTTACGGCAAGGTACATCCAGGCAATGCAGGCGGGGATTAAATTATTAATAAACCAAATGCAAAAAGCGGCGGTTAATATTGGAAAAACAGGATAATGACCCAATTGAAATATTGAAACAGTAATACTCTCCCGAACGAGGATATTTCCGAGAAATAGAGAAGGGGAAAAAGAAACAACCAAATAACTTGTCCATATATAGGCAAATAAGGTAAAATCAAAAGAAATCGAAAGTGCATGAAGTAATAAACCAAATTGCAATGAGAAAAATAAGAAACGAAGAAGGCTAAGGAAAAATAAATAATACAATGACTTCGAATCTTTTTTAAATAAGGATAAATTTAAGATGTCTCTTAAAGGGTTAATGAAATTAAATTTTTGTGAAACCAAAAAAAGTAAAACCAAAAAAGCTAAACTACAACAGAAAAAAATTACATTGTTTGAAATAGATAAATTTAAGTAAAGCATTGAAGCCAATCCAAAAATAAGCGTCACTAAAAATTGGGTGAAGTTTGCCAATTGAATCCATACGGATAATTCAACTCGTTCTTCCTTTTCAAAAAAGAGTATTCTACCAAGAAAATTTGAGGGGATTCCAGGAATTAAAAATTCACTTAATATTCCTGAGGCAAAAGATTTTTTCGCAATTTTAATACATAACCCTTGCCTTTTCATGACAACTTTCCATTTGAAAAATTCAATTACCCAATGAAACGGCATTAATAAAATCACAATCCAGAAAGAGAAATGAAAAGATAGATTAAACGATGAAAAATCGAATTTAGGTTTATAGTAAAAAGTCAGAGCAAGCAACAACGGAAGTGCTACAAATTGAAATAAAAGATGGTATGATTTTAAACGCTTCAATGGATTTGTTGAATTACAAATTTAAAATATTACACTTTTGCAATTGTTAATTATGAATTATTTTCACTGTGAATGAGTTATACAAATTTTGGCAGGGGGATTAATTTTTAAATAATGCAAGACCTTAGCGGAAATATTTTTAAATTAGAAACTAATTTCTTACAAAAATGAAAGTATTTTATATTACCTTTTTATTTTTATTAAGTTCACTACATAGCTTTACACAAACACTCGTTTTTGCCGAGTTAACAGGCTCTCCAAATGTGAATACAACCAATTGGAATTTGTCTGGAGCAAGCTATGCCGGAGATACGGGAGGAGATGCTGATATTTTTTCTGACGAAATAATTTTAACAAATGCTGTAAATAATTCCAGTGGAGGGATATTTTACAATCAATCAATCGATTTATCCACATGTTATCAGTGGAAGGTAGAGTTTGATTTTCGCATGTGGGAGGGAAGTGCTGCTGATGGCATCGCATTTTGCTTTTTGGATGTACCACCAAGCGGTTTTGTGAGTGGTGGAGGAATTGGTATTCCCGCTGCATCCAATGGATTATTTGTTATTTTGGATACGTATGATAACGGCTGTGGAAATAATCCTGAAATACAGATATATCAAGGCACCAACTACTCAGAATGTGGTCCAGGGATGATTAACCGCATCGAAAATATGACTTTTTTACGATCCAATGAATACCAATCCTGTCTTGTGGAATACAATAGCGGTGTAATTTCAGTCTTCATAAATGATGTATTATACTTAACGGGAAATTACAATGCAAGTTTTATCGGATATATGGGATTTACAGCCAGCACCGGTGGCTCAACGGATAAACATTCCATAAAAAATGTAAAGATATTCGCAGATATTGCTGTTGCCGACGCTGGACCAAATGTCACGATTTGCAGTGGTGGAACTGCCCAGCTCGGAGCCCCTTCAATTCCCACCCATACCTACAATTGGACGGGAATGCCAACGGTGAGTGCCACAAATATCGCCAACCCTACAGTTACCTTAACGAACAACACAAATGCACCCATAAATTACAGCTATAATTTGGAAACAACCTTGACCGCCTCACCAAATTCCTGTCCAGATGATGACGAGGTTATTGTTACTGTAAATCCAATTCCGACTATTCCAATTAATGCAACCATTTGTAGCGGTCAAACTTATACTTTTCAAGGTCAGTCATACTCAAATTCAGGAGTATACACTTTTTTGACAACGGATGCTCAAGGATGTCAAACCAACAATCAATTAACCCTAAACGTATCACCCAATTTAAGTTCTACAGTGAATCAAAGTATCTGTCAGGGCAGTAGTTTTTCATTTAACGGCCAAAATTATTCAACAGCGGGAAGTTATCCGGTAACATTACCATCGCAATCGGGTTGTGATTCGATCGTCACCTTAAATTTAACCGTCAATTTGGCCCCAGTGACACAATTGAATCAATCAATTTGTGAAGGAACATCCTTTCCCTTTGGAAGTCAAAATTTAACGCAATCCGGTCAATTTAGTCAAACACTTCAAACCGTCGCAGGCTGTGATTCCATTGTAAATTTAAATTTAGTTGTGAACCCGGCGTATACATCCACGCAAAATACCACAATATGTCAAGGAGAAGATATATCATTCTTTGGTCAATTATATTCAAGTACGGGTTCGTACAGTGAAACTTTACAATCGGTGAACGGTTGCGATTCAACCTTTGTTCTTAATTTACTCGTTAATCCTACGCCAATGACTCCAACTGTTAATAACAGTGGGCCTGTTGAGTGTCCTGGTGATCTTATTACGTTGAGTGCGTCATCGTCTGCAAATGCACAATTTGTTTGGAGTGGCCCTCAAAACTTTTCTTCTCAAAGCAACCCGGTTAGCTTTGCTGTGCAAGAGGATGGAGTAGGCGAATATTCTGTTTACGGAATCATCAATGGTTGTTTGTCGGAGATTGCAACCTCAACTGTCGCTATCGTTAACAACAATGATTTCGAAGATTATGATTTCCCCAATATTATCACTCCAAATAATGATGGCGTTAATGACTCTCTTGATATTTCATCGAACTACAAGACCTGTCAAGAATATACGCTCTTGATATTCGATCGGTGGGGAAATTTGGTATTCGAACAGACCCCTGATTCAGAGATGTTTGCAGGAAAGTCAAATGGATCCTCAGAGCTTCCCGATGGGGTTTACTTTTATAAGTTATCCTTCGCCGATACGTCAAAATCAGGATTTATTCATGTGATTCGTTGATCTCTATTGAGCAACTATTTTTAGTTTTATTTAGTCAAAAAGTAAGTTAAAGACGTCATTCTTCAAATGTTCAGATTCATTCGACTCCTAGTTTTGTTTTGCTTTCTTCTTGTGAAAGGTTATGGGCTTAGTCAAAATTCTCTCAATACCTCAGGTTTTGGGTTGCGCTGGGTTGCAGCCGGCGACATCGATGTCTCGGGTAACCAAATTACCATTGAAGCAATTTTCAAAAAAGCCAATACAGCAAATGCAACGAACATCGTTTCTAAACATACCGATGAGGCAACTTGCAATTATTTGCTGCGACCGAATAGCTTTCAATTGGCCACAACAAATGGTTTTTATGTCTGTCTTAACACGCAACCTACTCTCCAAAATACGTGGTATCATGCTGCAGCGACTTATGATGGGAGTCAAATAAAATATTATATTAACGGCTGTTTGATAAATTCAATTCCCGCAAGTGGAAATTTAGTCAACAATAATCTTATCACCGGTATTGGAATGCAGTCCACCAATCTTGGCGCAATAACAGAAAATTTCAGAGGAAATATAGATGAGGTACGTATTTGGAATGTTGCACGTACTGAACAAGAAATTCAGCTCGGCATGAATTTTTTAATCCCCACAACTCAGCTAGGACTGTTAGCGTATTACAAATTCAATAACGACTATTTAAATTCACAAGGAAATGCTGCTTTTGATGGTGTTCCTCAAGGGACCTTGAGTTTTGATGTCGAAGCACCAGTATTTATTCCTTTGGCCATTGTAGCAGCCTTACCAACAGATGCTTCCTGTTATGGATTTTCTGATGGGTCACTTGCAATTACCGCAGTGGGTACAGGCGCCTTAACTTATTCCCTAGATGGCACGACTTATGTTGCCAATTCAACGTTCAATAACCTGTCTGCCGGGCCATACACGGTTTATGTAAAAAGTTCGCAGGGCTGTATTGTAAGTCAGGAAGTTACTGTCGGTGAACCTCCTCAAGTTCCTACACCCGTTATGACGTATCCGTCTCCTCTTTGTGAAACAGATGACTTGGCACTTCACATAGACCCTGTTTTGGGTGCAACATGCACCTGGACAGGCCCAAATGGTTTTTTTACAAGTAACTTGGATACGGTAATCACAAACTCAGGATTTATACACAGTGGAAACTATTCTGCTTTTTTCACCCTAAACGGTTGTAGCAGCGATACGCTCGTTCAAACAATTACTGTGAATCCAATTTATTCTTTTGTTATTGATACAACAATCTGTTCCAACGAGGTTTATGTTTTAGGGAGTCAAAATTTGAATACTGCCGGGTCGTACACATTGCAACTCCAAACAGTCGCAGGATGCGATTCAATCATCAATCTCAACTTGAGCATCAACCCGGCTTTCGACATTCAACGCGATACTTCCATTTGCGAGGGGGAAGTATTTGTCTTTCTCGGGCAGTCTATGACAACAACCGGAACCTATCCGTTTTACTTACAAACTGTTTTGGGATGTGATTCGACCATTACCTACAGTTTGATTGTTTATCCCATTCCCGCACCACCCGTTGTAGTATCGAATAGCCCCGTGGAATGTCCGGGTGATTTATTCTCTTTTACTGCGGATTCAGTTCAAGGCGGTTCTTTCGAGTGGTTTGGAGAAAATAATTTCACATCGACATCTTTGTCCAATTCATTTAATGCTGAGATTGAAGACATGGGCTTTTATGCATCAACAGTTACGGTAAATGGGTGTACCTCACCACCCAGTGAAATTGAATTAATAATTAGTAAGATATATACCTTTGATGATTTTGATTTTCCAAATGTACTAACACCAAACGGAGACGGATTGAATGATGAAATTGATCTGGAATCTTATTTTCAAACGTGTCAAGAGTTTACATTTTATCTTTTTGATCGCCTCGGGAATTTGGTTTACCAACAAGAAGCCGGGGAACAAATTTTTGAAGGGAAACATCAAAATTCCGACGATATGATGGAAGGTGTTTATCTATACAAACTAGTATATGAAAGAGGCGAAAAGAATGGATTAATTCATTTAATTCGTTAATCTTCTCGTGTTTTTAGCATATTTCATGTCCGTTCTTATTTGAAAAAGTTAATTTTGACAAAAATAAAATTTAAATCACATGTCGATTGAAATTAAAAATCTTTACAAGTATTACGGGGAGCAGGCAGCAGTTAAAAATGTTAGTTTCTCTATTCCAAAAGGACAAGTGGTTGGATTTTTAGGCCCTAATGGTGCAGGGAAATCGACAACGATGAAAATCATCACGGGCTATATTCCTTCTTCAGAGGGTAGTGTTGAAGTTTGTGGAATGCCAGTAGATACAAATAGTTTAAATACCCGAGAAAAAATTGGCTATTTACCCGAAAGTAATCCTTTATACACGGATATGTATGTGCGCGAATATTTGGAATTTGTTGCTCGGATATACAAGATAAAAAATTCGAAGAGTAGGGTAGACGAAATGATTTCACTTGTCGGGTTGGAAGTTGAGCAACACAAAAAAATCGAAGAACTTTCCAAAGGGTATAAACAACGTGTTGGGTTGGCCCAGGCCATTATTCACGATCCCGAAGTTTTGATTTTAGACGAGCCAACCTCTGGGCTAGATCCCAACCAGCTGGTTGAAATTCGTGAGCTCATTAAAAATATTGGAAAGGAAAAAACCGTGTTGTTGTCTACACACATTATGCAAGAGGTGGAAGCCATTTGTCAGCGGGTTTTAATAATTAAAAGAGGAGAGTTGGTTGCGGATGATATATCCAGTGAAATTAAATACAGTGACACAAAACAAACTGTTTTTGTTGAATTTAACAAGCCAATTTCAAAGAATCAATTGATTAAGATAACTGGCGTACAGTCTGTTAGACAGTTTCAAAATGGTTGGTTAATTGAATCGTCTGACCAGGTAGATATTCGTTTGAATATTGCTGAATTTGCCCAGAAAGCCAGCGTCTTACTTCTCACGATCAAACTAGAATCAAAATCTCTTGAAGACTATTTCAAAGATTTGACAAAGAATTAGTATTTCTTGACTATAATTCTAAAAAAGTTCCTTGTTCGTTTTTGGAGATTTTATGGATCAGTGCAAGTTAAAAGTTCATTTGGGCTTGGATTCTTAGTAAATTTCCTCTTTGATAATTATCTTTGTTAACGAAATCTTCAAAACGTCTTGAGGACATGGTGTACATTAAGACAAGTTCAAAGTTTTTACCCATTTGCCATTCAGTTCCAATTTCTAGTTCTTCTACACGATAGCTTCTTGCATCTAATTCATGCTTTTTGCCTCCTTTGTATTGTTGATACCTCACAAATGGAATTAGCGTTTGATCTCCGAAATTTATTTTGTAGCATGCCGTAATAAACCCACCACTTAAACGCTGAGTCGAAATTGAGTCAGCAAATTTGTCAAACTCCGGACCTTTGCCAATATTGTACTCAGCTAAAATTCCAAAAGGTTTTGGGTACAAAACAAAGGTTCCGGCCACACGCTCATCATCGTACAATTTATCAGCCGCATATTTTACTCCGCTCGATGTACTTAATAACGTGTACTTCCCTTTGTAGGCTTGAACACCAGTTTCAATAATTTGATTTTTTATCTGAAATGGATAAGAAATTCTTGAAACAATGTGCCTGTTTTTATTTTCTTCAGGCTTATTTGCCGTTTGACCATTATATACCCCAAAAGCAAAGACACCATAATCACCAGATCCTTTCAGCCCATCATTTACTAATGAAGAGAATAGTTTTCTTGTTTTTTCAGGCGCCCAATAAAAGAAAACACCTAAATCACGTTCGTTGGAAACAGCACTGTTCAATGCATCATTTCTATCGAGAGGAAGGCGATTTTGCGAAGATTGCATATTTTCAAAACCAAATGGAACCTTACTTTGTCCTATTCGAAAACGAAATTCATTCTTTTCATCTATTCCAACATCAAAATAAGCATCTCGTAATTGTGTAAAATGTAAGGAAGATGAAGAGGGAGCGCTTGCAAAATCAGGTTGAATGTAGAAATATACTCGTGGATGAATTTGACCGAAAAATATAATTCTCATTCTGCGAATGAAGAATCCACCGTCACCTCCCCAACTTTTGTCGCATTGTTCACATGACAAATCCTCATTCGTTTGCAAAAGACTGTTATATCGAATTTGTGTATAGCCTCGAATTGCCATTTTCTCATACCATTTCATTGAGATTTTCAGTGTTGAATCCTTTAAAACTTGTGTTACTTGAGAGAATGTAATAGTTCCAAAGCATAAAAAGCAGATTAATGTAATTTTGTTCATATCGATTTGTATTTTTTTGACGAAATTACTTTTTTAACATTTGGTTAATATTGTAATAACTAAATGATAACTTTTTAATAATTTTTTTAATCTTATGTTAACATTGGTAGGAATTTTTTAATTTTCAAATACGGACAAGTACTCGTATTCTTGCGTCTGACATAGCATTGAGCAACTTTATTTATAAAACCTAATGTTATCTTTACGTTAACAAATCCACCTATCTTCTCATTACCCGAAGAAGCCCGTTACATTTGCGTCAAAATGTATTATTTTGGGAGGATTTTTAAAAAGAAACAAAGCTGCTGAAATCTCCAGGATTGTGGGTATTCATGTGAATACGATTACGAAAGTGAAGAAGGTGGTTCTGAAATGATAAAAGAAGTATAATTCCCCCCTTATTTAGGACAGGGATAATTCAAATTTAGGTTTATTTTTAATAATTAGATTACTTGGATTAAAATATTTTTCTGGGGTGTTATTGTTTATGCTTGTATGGCGCCTTTCAGTATTATAAAACCCAATATATTTTCTAACACCTTCATATAGTTCAAGTCCTCCATTGGCGGGATTTAAATAGATATGTTCATACTTTAATGCTCTCCAAAACCGCTCGATAAAAATATTGTCCAATGCTCTTCCTTTTCCATCCATAGAGATTTTGATATCTCGATCTATTGATGCTTTGGTAAAAATCGGGCTGGTAAATTGACTTCCCTGGTCTGTATTTAGTATTTCCGGACAGCCAAACTGCTTAATGGCATCCTCATAAACTTGAAGACACCATTCTACGTTCATTGTGTTTGAAATGCTCCAGTTCAGCACCTTTCTACTGTATACATCAATAATTGCTACCATATACATAAACCCTCGCTCAAGTGGAATATAGGTTATGTCTGCCTGCCATACTTGATTTGGACGGTTAATTATCAGGTTTTTGAGTAAATAAGGATAGATTTTGTGTTTCTGATTCCGTTTGCTGAGGTTCTTTTTAGGGAAAATGGTTTGAAGACCCATGACTTTGTAAAGTCGTTCTATGCGTTTATGATTAACAGCATATCCCATATCTTCGTTGAGCCATGTGGTCATACGTGGAACTCCATAAAATGGACAATCGATGAACTTTTCATCTATCAATCTCATCAAACGGAGGTTCAACAAACTCTCTAACTTTGGTTTGAAATAAATCCCAGAACGATGAATTTCTAACAGCTCGCACTGCTTGACAATACTTAACGGACTGTTTTCTCTATGAACCAAATGCCGTTTTTTATCCAAACTCATTTCCCCAAGACTTTTTTTAAAAAATCGATTTGGACCTGCATATGGCCGATCTTATTGTAAAGATCTTCCTTTTCTTGTTCGTTATTAATCTTCTCTTCAGCTTTATTCTTACTGAAAATTTGTTCTGCACCCTCTAAAAACTCCTTTTTCCATAGAGTTATCTGATTTGGATGAACTTCAAACTTTGAAGCCAATTGTTGAAGCGTTTCTTTTTCCTTGATTGCTTCGAGTGCCACTTTCGCTTTAAAGGCAGCACTAAATTTGCGTCTTTCTTTTTTCATATTACAACTGTTAAAATTACACTTTAACTAGCTGTCTTAAAAATGGGGGGAATTATATACCATTTTTTTAAGAACATATACTATTTTTTTTTTAATTCTAACACTATCTAAAAAATATATCTAACTGATATACAAATACTTAATATCATAATTAAGTTAATAGATAATAAGATTGAATGTTATTATCAAAAAAGTCATCCACCCTAAATACTAATTTGGCTCTATCATCTTAAATTATAATAATGACGAAAATAATCCAACTTAGTATTTCATTGATATTTTTCTTCATAGTAAAGGTAGGAAATACCCAAATTCTTTGGGAGAAACAATTTCAAGAACATGGGGCTTCAATTGGATACGACATAATCCCAACATTGGATAACGGCTATATGATAACAGGCTTTTGTAATCCTAGCAATACATTATTTGGACAAGATTTTCTGTTTTTAAAAATTGATAGCATCGGTCAACTGGATTGGGCAGCAAACTACGGAATGAATAGTTCAGATATTGCTAAAGGTATAGTTCAAGTTTACGACAGTGGATTTGTCGCTTGTGGATTTGGTAGTACACAAGCCAATAGCAGCAATGATATTTATTTAGTAAAAGTAGATCAGCACGGAGGGTTCGTATGGGAAAAAACCTATGGTGGTCTTTCAGGTGATATGGCTAATGATATAGCTTATTCGCCTTCGGATAGTTCCATTTTAATAGTCGGATCAAAAGGAAATAATGATTGGCTTCTTAAACTAGACAAAAATGGTGACTCACTATGGACAAGAACATATTCAGACTCAGCAGTATTTGAATCTATTATTACAACTTCCGATGGAGGGATTTTAATGACAGGAGAAGAATATCGTTTATCTGGATTTTATGGTTACGTTGTTAAAACTGATAACATAGGCTTGATTGAATGGGTGAAATATTTCGAAGGTGGTGGATCAGAATATTTAAACGACAGCAAGGAACTGTCTCCCAGTCAATATATTGTTTCCGGTTATTCATTACAAGATTTCCCTACATCATTTGTAAATGGAATTATTAGAAGATTAGATTCAGATGGTAGTCAAATGTGGTATAAAACTTTTGGTGATAATCTCCAAGAATATTTTGAAGCCTCATTAATTAGTAATCAGAATGAATATATTTTTGTGGGTAATAAACAAGTCCTAAGTGGTACATCTTCGAATCTGCTAATTTATTTAGTTAAAACAGATTCAAGTGGTAACTTGCTATGGGAAAACCAATTAGGTGAGGACTTACCCATTAATCAATCAGGTTTTGCACTATGTAACGCTCCGGATAGTGGATATATTATTTGCGGAACGAAATCATCTCCTGATGGCGTGAGTGTTTACGTCGTGAAAATTGGTGAAAATGGTAATACAGCTTTGATCAGTGAACCTATGTTGTGGAGTAAGTTTGCAATTTATCCCAACCCATTTATTAATAATTGTACAATTTCATTTGATTTTCCTCTAAAAAATGATGCTATTCTAAATTTATATACGACCGATGGGAGTTTGGTCTTTCAAGATCATTTAGGCAAAGAAACTTCTTCTTATCTATTAGAACGAAATTCTTTGAGCTCAGGTCAATATATTATTTCTGTAGAATGTGGAAACAGCATAACAACAAAAAAAATAAGTATCTATTAATTTAAAATAAAAACAAATGAAAAAAAGCAAAATAAAGCCATTTTTAATAGCGCTTTGCCTGTGTTCATTAGGCAAAATTATTGCACAAGGTGTTCAACAACAAGTTTGGTATTTAAAAAGTCAAGAAATAGACTTTAGACAACCAATACCACTTACTTCACCAATAGGGTCAAATTATGGATTGAATCCAACTGGCGAACTTAATGGCTCAGACGGACATATTGGAGTAGGAATACATGGCGCTAATGGAGAGATAATATTATCTACGTTTGATAATATAGTTTACAATAAGTTTCATAGTCAAATAGGTGAGTTGAGTAATTGGACTTACGGTACAATGTAAATCGTCAGCATAAAGTGGACCGATAATAGGTTAAACCTTAGTAGGTGTTTCCAAATAAATTA
>Ga0194123_10002546_pt1 | contig 23568 bp, 18 predicted proteins | sample TA2MahsurfametaG_5_FD_155479 | JGI IMG/M metagenome (GOLD analysis project Ga0194123, IMG submission 155479) | Freshwater microbial communities from Lake Tanganyika, Tanzania - TA2015023 Mahale A surface | ecosystem: Environmental > Aquatic > Freshwater > Lake | place: Tanzania: Lake Tanganyika... | reverse complement strand
CAATGGCCGATCACGCTTGCTGGCCGATCACGCTTGTTGGCCGATCACGCTTGTTGGCCGATCACGCTTGTTGGCCGATCACTCCTCGAGGAGGAGCCGCGCGATGAGCTCGGGGGCGATGCGCTCGCGCCCGGGATCGTCGCGGAGCGCGATGCGTTCGCGCGTGCCCGCGGCGGTGACGAAGGCCAGCGACGCGTGGTCGAGGTACATCGGGCCCGGGCGGCCGCCGTAGTCGGCATCGCCCACCAGCGGAAACCCGAGGTGCGCGAGCATCGCTCGGATCTGATGGAAGCGACCGGTGCCCAGCGTCACCAGCGCATGCCACTCGCCCGGGCGGCCGGGCGCGGGCGCCACGGCATCGACCGTGAGCGTCGACGGATCGCCGCCCGAGCGGACGACGCGCGCGACGGCACCCTCGCGGCGCAGGTAGGCGCGGTGCGGGCCGATGAGCGTGGCCGGGCCTGCATCCACCGCCTGCGGGGTCGCCCCGCCCGGCGCGATGCGCGCGAGGTAGCGCTTGGTCCATCCGCCCGCTCGCATCGATTCGTTGAGTGCCGCGACGCACTCGCGGTCTCGCGCCACCACGACGAACCCGCGCGTCGGGCGGTCGAGCCGGTGCGGCAGCTGCGCGTCGGGCCAGCCGAGGAGCGCGCGCGCCTGCACCAGCAGCGTCTCCGGCCCGCGCCCGCCGCTTGCCGGCGCCTCGCTCGAGAGCCCCGCGGGCTTGAGCACCACCGCCTCGCGCTCCGTGCGGAACACAACGTCGGCCGGCGCGAGGCGCGCGCCGCCGCGGCCGGGGTCCCCGCCCCCGCGCACGGAGTCACCGCCCGCGCGCACGGAGCTCCGCCCCCAGGATGACCTGCATGCGACGCGCCACCGGCGTCATGGGCTCGGGGATGGCGCCGGGGTCCACGTCACGGAGCTCCTCGCATTCCCACGACTCCACGGGAACCTCCGGCGGCACCACGTCGATCGCGAAGACGATCTCCCAGCTTCGCGCGACCGGGTCGAAGAGGAGCGCACGCGTGGCGGGCGCCGAGGCAGCGGACCAGCCGGTCTCCTCTCGCAGCTCGCGGAGGATCATGTCGGCCGGCTCCACGCCGGGCTCGAGCGTCCCGGCCGGCACGAACTCCCACTGGCCCGGGTAGTTCAGCGTGCCATTGCCGCGGCGGCCCATCAGGACACGGCCGTCGCGCGTGAGGCACACGGCCTTCACGCCGAGCGGGCGGATGCCGGTGTCGAGGCCCTCGCGGCCGACGGCATGGAACCGGTAGCTCGACTGCACGCAGTGGATGGTCACGCCGCCATGCCCGTTGCGGCTGTGGCCGAGGACATGGAGCATCGGGCCGTCGTGCGCCCGGGGAACGCGCGCGCGCAGGCGCTCCCAAGCGGCGTCCACCTCGTCGAGCGAGACCCGCTCGGGGACGAAGCGGCCATCCACCACCGACAGCTGCGCGGGACGGCGCAGCGAGATGAGGCGTTCGGGACCGACCGCTCGGGCGTGCATCGGGCCGCGAATCTACACTCCGCCGAACATGCACCCCTCCAAGAGCACCGCCGTCGAGACGCACCCGCCCGGCCTCTTCCTGCTCTTCTTCGTGGAGATGTGGGAGCGATTCTCGTTCTACGGGATGCGCGCCCTGCTCACCTTCTACCTGATCAAGGGGTTCCTGAAGGCCGACGACAAGACCGCCTACGCGATCTACGGCGCATACGGCGCACTGGTCTACGCCACGCCGTACCTCGGCGGCATCTTCGCCGACCGGTACCTCGGCGCGCGCCTCGCGGTGATCTGGGGCGGCATCCTCATGGCGGCCGGCCACCTGCTGATGGCGGTCGAGCAGGAGTGGGCGCTCTTCGGCGCGCTGGGGCTCCTCATCGTCGGCAACGGCTTCTTCAAGCCGAACATCTCCACGATGGTCGGCACGCTCTACCCGCAGGGCAGCACAAAGCGCGACGCGGGCTTCACGATCTTCTACATGGGCATCAACCTCGGCGCCGCGCTCGCGCCGCTGGTGTGCGGATACATCGGCGAGACCTACGGCTGGCACTACGGCTTCGGGCTGGCGACCATCGGGATGCTCACGGGCCTCGTGACGTTCGTGGTGCCGCGCGGGCTGGCGCGCGGGCTGATCCTGCTGGCATCGCTCGCCATCGTGGTGACGATGTTCCGCTTCTCCAACGACACCACGCAGACCCTCCTGAACCTGCCCATCGCCATCGCGCTGGTGGGTGCGGGCGCGGTCAGCTTCGTGAAGCTGGGGACCGGCGGGCTTCCCGAGGGCACCGGCGCCCCGCGCGACGCCGCGGGCAATCCCGTCAAGCCCCGACTCGTGCTCCCCATCTTCCTCGGCACGCTCGCCGCGGTCGCGCCGATCGCGCTCCTGGTGTCGCACCACGCCTACGCCACGTGGATGCTCAACATCGTGGGCGTGATCGCCTTCGGGTCCATCATCCTCACGGCCATGCGGAGCGACCGCATCGTGCGCGACCGGCTGACGGTGGTGCTCGTCCTCTGCTTCTTCAGCATGCTGTTCTGGGCGTTCTTCGAGCAGGCGGGATCGAGCGTCAACAACTTCACCGACCGCAACGTGGACCGCGTCGTGGGCGACTCGGGGGTGCGCGCCGGGCAGACCTACACTGACGTGGTGGTGACGCAGGAGTTCCTGGGCGTCGACGTCAACGGCAAGACGTGGACGCTCACGGACATCGAGGTGGCGCAGCGCGCGAGCACCGAGGGCAAGCCCGAGGGCCGCGTGACCTTCACTGCCGACGCCGAGGACGAGGCCAAGGGCCTTGCCGTGGGCGGCGACGAGATCAAGGCGAGCGTCTTCCAGGCGGCCAACCCGACGTTCATCCTGCTCTTCGGGCCGGTGTTCAGCTGGCTGTGGGGCGCGCTCGGGCGCCGCGACCCGAGCGCCGGCGTGAAGTTCGCGCTCGGGCTCCTGCAGCTCGCGGCGGGCTTCGCGTGCTTCTGGATCGGCGCCAAGACCGCCGACGGCAACGGCATGACCGCCATGCACTGGCTGCTGCTTGGGTACCTGCTGCAGACCACGGGCGAGCTGTGCCTGTCGCCGGTCGGCCTGTCGCTCGTCACCAAGCTCTCCCCCGCCGCCATCGGCAGCACCATCATGGGCGCATGGTTCCTCGCCACCGCCTTCAGCCACCTGGTGGCCGCCGCGATCGCGGGCATGACCGGGGTGAGCGAGGGCGGCGAGGGCGCCGCGGTGCCGCCGCCCACGGAGACGGTCGGCGTGTACGGCGACGTGTTCGGCGGGATCGCGATCGCGGCGGCCGTGTCAGGCGTGCTGCTCCTGGCCATCTCCCCGTGGCTCAAGGCGCGCATGCACCTGAGCGATGCCGAGGCCGCCGGCCACGGCGCGCACTGAGGCGGCACCCGGAGGATCGTCCGGGCCGTCAGAACCCCAGCGGGATCCCGAGCGCGTTCCACGCGACGAGGAAGGCGGTCCATGCCACCAGCGCCGTCACGCAGTACGGCACCAGGAGCGCGATGAGCGTGCCGAGCCCCGCGTCCTTGCGGTAGCGCTGGATGGCGATGAGGATGACCACGAGGTACGGGCTGAGGGGCGCGATTGGGTTGGTGCAGGAGTCGCCCACGCGGTAGGCGCACTGCACCAGCTCGGGCCGGACGCCCGCGGTGGCGAGCATGGGGACGAGGATGGGCGCCAGGAACGCCCACTTGGCGCTGGCGCTCGAGACGAAGAGGTTGATGGCCGCGACCACCACCACGATGGCCGCGAGCATCGGCCCCTCGCCGAACCCCATCGACTTGATGGCCTCGCCGCCGGCCACCCCGATGACGCTGGTGAGGTTCGACTGCCGGAACCAGGCGATGGCCTGGCCGGCGAAGAAGGCGAGCACCAGGTAGGTGCCCATCGCGGACATGGCATCCCCCATGCGCCGCGCCACGCATCGGTCGGACCGGATCTCGCCCGAGGCAAGGCCATACGCCACGCCCGGCACCAGGAAGAGGACGAGGATCATCGGGACGATCGCCTCGGACCAGGTCGGCACGAGGCTCGAGGTGCCCGGACGCGTCATCTGGCCGGAAAGCGGCCCGCCCGGCACCAGCGCCATGGCCGCGAACGCACCGCCCGCCGCAAGAAGCGCCACGAGCGCCCAGGCCAACCCGCGCCGCTCGGCGGGTTCCAGGGCCGGCGCGCCGCGGACCACCCCGCCCGCGGCGATCTGCGCATCGACATCGGCCTTGGCGAAGCGCGGCTCGACGATCCGGGCCGTGACCCACCACCCCACCAGCGTGAGGAACGGGGTCGATGCCGCCATGAACCAGTAGTTGCAGGTGGGCTGCACCACCGCGTCTGGGTCGACCGCCCGGGCGGCGCTCTCGGTGAGGCTCGAGAGCAGCGGATCAAGGCTCGAGACCAGCAGGTTTGCGCTGAAGCCGCCGGCCACGCCGAAGGTCACCGCCGCGATCGCGACAAGCGGCGACCGCCCCACCATCGCGAACATGCCGGCCGCCAGCGGCGGCAGCACCACGTACCCGGCGTCCGACGCGACGTTGGAGCACACGCCGATGAACACCACCGCCGGGACGAGCAGCCGCGAGGGCGTGATCGCGACCAGCAGCTTGATGAGCGCGGTGAACAGGCCCGTCCGCTCGGCCACGCCGATCCCGAGCATCGCCACGAGCACGATGGCAAGCGGCGGGAAGTCGAGGAAGTTCCGGAGCGCGCCCGTGAGCATCCAGCGGATGCCCTCGACGTCGAGCAGGTTGTCGACCACGATGCGCTTCGCCGGGTCGCGCGGGTCCGCGACCGACCAGCCCTCGCGCGCGCCGACCCAGCTGAGCGCAAGCACCGCGGCCCCCAGCAGCACGAACAGCGTGGCGGGATCGGGGAGCCGGTTTCCGAGGCGCTCCACCAAGGCAAGCAGCCGGGCGACCCGGCCGGAGGACGCGGCACGCTGGTTCATGCGGCCGATCCTAGCCCCGCCGCACGGGCCGCGGGGACCGGCATCACTCCCGCACGAACGTCATCCGCTCGTAGTCCTTGCGCACGCCCGGGAAGGCGAGCACCTTGTTGTGCATCGCGACGTACACGCCCGGCGCGAGCACCTGCACCGCAAGCAGCGCCTCGGTGAGGTTCTGCACGCTGTCGGTGCGGCGCAGCTCGTAGGGACGCATGGCACCGGTCAGCACCACGGCCTTCGCCATGCGGCCGACCGCGCTCAGCCGCCCGTGGATGCGGTTGCCGGTCACCGCCAGCCGGTCGGTGCCGTGGCAGATCACCACCCCGTCGTGCCCCTGCGACATGAAGTCGGCGGTCTCGGCGATGAGGTCGTGGTCGGCCTCGGTCATGTCGAGGCTGTCCTTGTTCATGAGCGGCACGCGCGTGATCCGCACGCCCTCGAGCGAGAGGGACGCCAGGATGGCGTCGAGGACGCTGAGCGAGTTCTGCAGCACGCCGTGCAGCTCGTCGTAGGTCTTCTCGATGGTGCCGCCGGTGGAGATGAGCGCCACGGTGAAGGGCATGGATCGCGGAGGTTAGCCGCCGACCGCGTCCGCCGCGCGCGCGAGCGCACGCGCCGCGAGCACCGTGCCGCTTGCCGCCACGGGCTGCTCCCGGACCGCGGGCGCGATCGCCTCGAGCGCGCGCCGCGCCTTCGCGAGCATCGCCGCATCGCGGTCGGCTGCAGCCAGTCCCGCCATCGCCCGCAGGATCGAGGACGTGCCGCTCGGCATGGCCCCGTCGTCGCCGCTGCGGATGCGCACGAAGAGGTCGGGCGCATCGGCCGGGCTGTCGAACCACGCGCCGCTCGCGGGGTCGAGGAACCTGCGCTCCGCCTCGGCCACGAGCGCCCGAGCCTCGTCGCGCCAGCGCCAGTCGCCGCTCGCGTGCGCGAGCGCCAGGCACGCGTTGGCCATGCACGCGTAGTCCTCGAGGAACGCCTCCGTGCCGGCCACGCCGTCGCGGAAGGTGCGCAGCAGCCCGCCGTCCGGGGAGCGCATGCGTTCGAGGACGAAGGTCACGCCCTTCCCCGCGGCCTCGACGAACGCGCGCTCGCCGAGCGCATCGCCCGCCGACGCAAGTCCCTCGGCCATCAGCCCCGCCCATGCTGTCACCGTCTTGTCGTCGGTGGATGGCTGCGGGCGGAGCGCCCGCGCCCGGAGGAGCGCCGCATCCACCGTCGCGCGCCGCGCGCGGAACTCGGCATCCGGGATCCCCATGCCCCTTGCGATTGCATCGGGCCGCGCGCCGAGCCGGAGGACGAACGCCGGCGCGGCCTCGGCATGGTGCGGATCGCGGAAGTTCGGCGCGCCGCCGAGCCCGTAGAGCGCGAACGCGAAGGACTCGAGGTCCGCGCACCCGGCGGCGGCGAGCGCCTCCCGCACCGACTGCGGCGACCACAGGTAGTTGAGCCCCTCGCGCGCATCCACCTCCGCGTCCTGCGCGCACAGGAACCGGCCGTCCGCGTCGGTCATCTCGCGCAGCACGTACGCGCACGTCCGGCGCGCGGTCTCGCCGTGGAGCGGATCGCCCCAGCGGCGGTACGCGTCGCCATACAGCGCGGCAAGCTGGCCGTTGTCGTAGAGCATCTTCTCGAAGTGCGGCACGGTCCACGCGGCATCCACCGCGTAGCGATGGAAGCCGCCGCCCACCTGGTCGAAGATGCCGCCGATCGCCATCGCATCGAGCGTGCGGCGCACGGCCTCGAGCATCGTTGCCGTCCCCTCCTCGAGCAGGAAGCGCGGGTACGCGGGCGTCGGGAACTTCGGCGCACCGCCGAAGCCGCCGTTGGTCGGGTCGTGGAGCCTCAGCAGCGCGCCCGCCACCTGCTCGGCCATGGCGTCGGAATCGAGCGCGGGCGTGCCGTCGGCGGGCGCGGGCAGCGCCATCTGCCTGCGGACGATGCCGGCGAGCCGAGCGGCCTGTCCGCGCATCCCGGCGCGGTCGGTCGACCACGCCGCCTGCACCGCGCGCACGAGGTCGGTGAACGACGGACGCCCGTACCCCGCGTCGGGCGGGAAGTAGGTGCCGCAGAAGAAGGGCTCGAGGGTGTCCGGGTCAAGGAAGACGTTGAGCGGCCAGCCGCCGCTCGGCCGTCCCTCGGTGAGCTGCGTGAACGCCTGGCAGGCGGTCATCATGGCATCGTCCACGTCCGGCCGCTCCTCGCGGTCGACCTTCACGGGGACGCAGGCCTCGTTGAGCACCGCCGCGGCGACCTCGCTCTCGAAGCTCTCGCGCTCCATGACGTGGCACCAGTAACACGTGCTGTAGCCGATGGACACGAAGAGCGGCACCTCGCGCCGGCGGGCCTCGGCGATGGCGTCCGCACCCCAGGGCCACCAGTCGACGGGATTTCCGGCGTGCTGCAGCAGGTACGGGCTTCGGGAGCCCGCGAGGCGGTTGCGGGGAGCGGAGCGCCGGTTCTTCACAGGGCGAAGGCTAGGCGAGCCGATGAACCTCCGTGGCCGTGACCGCATCGCTCGCCTCGCTCGAGCCCGAGTTCCTCGCCGCCGCCCTCGAACCGACGGCGCGCGGCATGCTCGCGGTGCTCATGGTCGTCGGCATCCTGCTGGTCCTCGCAGGTGCGCGTCTCCTGCGTCCGGCCGTGGTCGCGACGGCGATGGCCGTCGGCTTCCTCGGCGCCGTCGTGACCGCACGCGCGCTCCTCCCCGGGGTGCCGCTCTGGGCCGCCGCCGCCGTCGGGGCCGTTGCCGGACTCCTGGCCGGGTCGCTCCTCTACCGGCCGGTGGTCGCCGTCGTGGCAGCCGCCGTCGGCAGCGCGGTCGGCGCGCTCGTGGCGTTCGCCGTCATGGCCGGCGGCGCGCTCGACACCGCGCCGCGCGACCTCGGGCATGCGCTCGTCGAGAACCCGCGCGAGGTCCGGCGCGACGGCGACGGCCAGCGCGCGGGCATGCGGATCCTCGCCGTGCTCGCACCCGATGCGGTGGCCGCGCCGGAGACGGGCCCTCACGGCGCCGCCGATGCCGCGCTCTCGAGAGCCGCGGACGCAGCCCTCCCGGTCGGCGAGCGCGCGCTCCGCTCGGCCGTCGACATCACGCACCGAGCCGGCGATCGCGCCGCCGATGCCTACCACGCCACCGCGCCCGCGTACCGCACCCTGCTCACCGCATCGACCGCAGCCGGCGCCATCGCGGGGCTCCTCGCAGGGTTCCTCGCGACCGGCCTCGTGGCCCGGATGCTCACGAGCTTTGCTGGCGCCTGGCTCCTCCTCGGCGGCGCGCTGCCGCTCCTCGCACTGCGTGGCCTTGAGCCGATGCCGGCCGATGCCCGCACGTGGCTCGTGGTGCTTGCCGCCATCGCCTTTGCGGGCACGCTCGCGCAGGGCGCGCTGGGCGCCGACACGTCGCGCGCGGCCAAGCCGAGGGCCCGCCGCGCTGCCGAGCGCGGGCCGGGCGCCGCACCGGCCGCCGCAGCCGACTGAGCGCGGCTCCTACACTCCGCGCGCCGCATGGACCACTTCTCGTACGAGCACGGAGCGCTCCGCTGCGAAGGCGTCGCCGTCGCCGACGTCGCCGCCACGGTCGGCACGCCCTGCTACGTCTACAGCGCAGGCACGCTCGCCGAGCACCACCGCCGCACCCGCGACGCGTTCGCGGCGCTCGACCCGCTGATCTGCTACTCCGTGAAGAGCTGCGGCAACCTCGGCGTGCTTCGCACGCTCACCGCGCTCGGCTCCGGCATGGACGTGGTCTCGGGGGGCGAGCTCTTCCGCGCGCGCGCGGCGGGGTGCCCGCCGGAGCGCATCGTCTACGCGGGAGTCGGCAAGCGCGACGACGAGATCGCGGCGGCGCTCGATGCCGGCATCCACCTCCTGAACGTCGAGAGCGAGCAGGAGTTCGAGAACATCGCGCGCATCGCGCGCGGCCGCGGCGCGACGTGCCGCTGCGCGCTGCGCATCAACCCCGACGTCGACCCGCGCACCCACCGCTTCACCACCACGGGCACCAAGGAGACGAAGTTCGGCGTCGACATCGAGCGCGCCCGCGCGTTCTTCCGCGCGCACGGCCGTGACCCGCACGCACGGCTCGTGGGGCTGCACCTGCACATCGGCTCGCCCGTCACCAGCACCGACCCGTACGTGCAGGCGGTCACCAAGGCACTCGCGCTGCGCGAGGAGCTGCTCCGCGACGGCTTCGAGGTGTCGGTGCTCGACGTCGGCGGCGGGTTCGCGGCCGACTACGAGACCGGGCGCAGCCCCGCCGCGAGCGACTACGCCCGAGCCATCGTGCCGCTCCTCGAGCCGGCGGTGCGCGCCGGCCTGCGCATCGTGCTCGAGCCCGGCCGATCCATCGCCGCCAACGCCGGCATCCTGCTCACGCGCGTGCAGTACGTGAAGACCTCCGGCGACAGGACGTTCGCCATCTGCGATGCGGGCATGAACGCCCTGCTCCGCCCGAGCCACTACGACGCGTTCCACTTCATCTGGCCCGCGGCACCGGGGCCGGGATTCGCGCCGCACGAACGCACGCGCGAGCCCGGCATGCCCGGCCTTGTGACCGTCGACGTGGTGGGCCCGCTCTGCGAGACGGGCGATTACCTCGCGCTCGACCGCCGGCTCCCGCCGCCGGCGCGCGGCGACCTGCTGGCCGTGTTCACCGCCGGCGCCTACGGCATGTCGATGGCCAGCCGCTACAACAGCTCGCCGCTTCCCGCCGAGGTGCTCGTTTCCGGCGAGGCGTTCACGGTGGTGCGCCGGCGCGAGACGTACGAGGACCTCGTCGCACACGAACGCTGACTGCGGGTTGCGCGCGACCTCGGCTCAGCCGGCAACCGGCCCGACCACGTGCATGAGAACGCACGCGTAGATCCCCGCGAACACGTCGTCGAGCAGGATGCCGCGCCCGCCCTTCACGGCCTGCAGCGCGCGGCACGGCGGCGGCTTCACGATGTCGAACGCGCGGAAGAGCAGGAACGCCATCGCGGTGCCCGCGACCGCGGTCCACGCCCAGCGCCAGCCCTCCGCCCCGTCGCGCAGCGTCCAGTGCAGGCCGAGCAGCGAGATGGCCATGCCGGCCACCTCGTCGAGCACCACGCACGAGGGATCCTTCGCGCCGAGGGCTTCCTCGGTGCGTGCGCCCCAGAGCTCGCAGCCGATGACGGCCCAGGCAAGCATCGCTCCGAGCACCGCGTCGATGACCCAGGCGAGGTCCGCGGGCAGCACGGCCACCAGCACCAGGACGGCCACGCATGGCGGCACCGAACCCCAGGTGCCCGGGGCGAAGCGCGCGAATCCCAGTCCGCCCACCGTCACCGAGAAGCGCGCGAGGGGAGGCAACGCGGCCAGGCGCACGCGGGCGACGGCAGGATCGATCTTCGGTTCACCGAGGGCCATGGTGGTCTTCCGGCGTCATCGGCCGGGACCGCCCGTCCCCTTGGAAATCGAGCGCAGGAGCGCGGCACCGCGCACCGTGTAGGGCACCGCGCTCCAGATGGTCACGATGGTCATCGTCCACACCGAGAGCGTCTGCGCCAGCCGGTAGCTCGGGCTGGCCAGGCAACCGGGGTTGACCGCGATGAAGAGCGCCGTCGGGATGGCCGCGCTCTGGGCGAACATCTTCACCTTGCCCGACCAGTCCGCCGCAAACGCGATGCCGCGTGCCTCGAGCACCCCGCGCAGGCTCGTGACGAGCAGTTCGCGCGCCAGCACAGCCACGACCATCCAGCTTGCCACCCCGGTGGCGCAGTTGATCTCCCCCGCCGCGGGCTCCAGCCCGAATGCGCGGCTCCATTCGGGTTCGGCGAACTTCGGGCTTGCCAGGTAGACGAACGCCCCGAGCACCAGCACCTTGTCGACGAACGGGTCCATCACCCGTCCGAAGTCCGTCACCACGCCCCACCGGCGCGCAAGGAACCCGTCGAGGATGTCGCTGAGCGCCGCCGCGATGAACAGGACGAAGGCCGCGTTTCCCCACCACTGGCGCCCGACCGAGGAGGTCGGGGAGAGCTTCAGGGCGATGATGGCGAAGAAGGCCGCCGCCATTCCCAGCCGGACGACGGTGATGGCATTGGGCAGCAGCCTTCGGACCCCATCTGGCATGCTGCGAGGCTAGCCGGGGCGGTTGTCAAGCGCCATGTCCCCTCCTATTATCCGCCCTCCCGCCCCGGTCCCGGGGGGGTCGCCCGCCGCCCCGACCCATCCATGAACGCAAACCTCTTCTACCTCGCCGCCGCCCTTGGTGCCGTGGTGCTGTACCTGATGATGGAGCCCCGCCCGGCGCCGTTTCGGGCAGCGCTCACCGTCTTCGGTCTGGCCGCCGTGGCGCTCATCCTGACCGCAGTGGCGGCCAACGCCCCCGCGCCGGAGGATGCCGCCAGCGGTGCCCCGTTCGGGCTGCACGTCCTCCTTTCGCTGGTGGCGGTGGCGGGCGCGGCGCGCATGGTCACGCACCCGAAGCCCGTCTACGCGGCCCTGTACTTCATCCTCGTGATCCTGGCGGTGGCCGTGAACTTCCTGCTCATGCAGGCGGAGTTCATGGCCTTCGCGCTGCTCATCGTCTACGCAGGCGCAATCCTCATCACCTACCTGTTCGTGCTCATGCTCGCGCAGCAGTCCGGGGACCGAGGCTCACGCGGCGAGGATGCCTCCTGGTACGACCGAACGCCGCGCGAGCCCATCGCCGCGCTCATCCTGGCCTTCATCGTGCTGGCAACGACCGGCGATGCCCTGTTCCGCCGCCCGAACGCGCTGCCCTGGGTTGCCTCGCCCGCCGAGACCGCGCGGGCGAACGTCCGGCTGTGGGAGCAGGCAGGCGACATGCCCGGCCTGCTTGCCGACGAGGCACGCGCCGTGGCGCTCGCCGACCTTGCCAAGGACCCCGGCCTTGCGAAGGCCTGGTCGCCCGCGAATGCCACGGAACAGGCCGCGCGCGAGGCGATCGCGGCCGCGAGCGTGGCGATCGATGGCGGCGGCCGACGCCTGTCCGTGTCGCCCGACGGCGCCAGCGCGACGGTCACGCTGCGCACCGCCGATGGAACGCTGCACCCGGTCAAGCTCGATGCCGCCGCCGCCCCGAGCAACTCGCAGAGCCTGGGCCACTCGCTGGTGGCGAAGTTCCCGGTGAGCCTCGAGCTTGCCGGCGTCATCCTGCTGATGGCGCTCTTCGGCGCGGTGGTGCTTGCGCGCAAGCAGATGCAGATGGCCGAGGACGAGCGCCGCATCGCCGCAGGCGTGCAGCGGCTCGGCGACGAGTCCTTCGAACGCGGAGGTGCGGCGTGAACCCAGTGCAGCCCCTGCTTGCGGCCGCGCCGCTCGCGCCCGCCATGCCCGCGAACGTCCAGCTGACGCTGGCGCTTGCGCTGATCCTCTTCGCGATCGGGCTGGTGGGATTCCTCACCCGCCGCAACATGATCCTGATGTTCCTGTCCACCGAGCTGATGTTCCAGGCGGCGGCGCTTGCCTTCGTCGCCTTCGGCCGGATGTGGATGGACCTGTCCGGGCAGCTGATGGTGATCTTCATCCTCACCGTCGCCGCGGCCGAGGCCGCGCTTGCCCTGGGCCTGGTGGTGCTCCTGTACCGCCGCAAGGAAACGCTCAGCAACGAGGCGTGGGCCGAGCTCAAGGAGTGAGCCCCGCGACCGCCGCACCCGCGCACCACGCAGACACGGACCACGCCCCATGCACGCAGCACTCCTTCCCCTGATCGCGCTCGCCACCGGCGACGGTGCCCACGCCGCCGACGGCCACGGCGCCGCGCACGCCGCGGCCGCATACGCCGACGTCGGGACGCTCCAGTTCGCCAAGGCCACCGTCGACACCAGCTACGGGTGGCTGAAGTGGATGCTGCTGGCGCCGCTCGCCTCGGTGGCGCTCTGCGGCGCCTTCGCCATGCTCAAGGTGCGCGGACGCCTGCCCGCCCTCTTCACGGTGGCATCGTTCGCGGTCGCCGCCGTCCTCGCGGTCACCGTCTACCGCCAGTGGGGCCCGACGCTCTTCTCCACGCACGCGCCCCTTGCGGTGCCGCTGATGGACTGGCTCACGTTCAGGTGGGGCGATGGCCCGTTCCAGTCGTTCACCGCCAACTTCGGCCTCTACCTCGACGGCATCAGCATCCTGTGGATCCTGTTCGTCACGGTGCTGGCCACGCTGATCGCGCTGTATGCCAGCGAGTACATGGAGTCGGACGTCAAGGCCGGCTACGCGCGCTTCTTCTTCGCGGTCAGCCTGTTCGTCACCAGCATGCTCATCCTGGTGATGAGCGACAACCTCGTCGGCCTGTACCTCGGCTGGGAGGGCGTGGGCCTCTGCTCGTACATGCTGATCGGCTACTACGCGTCGCAGCCAGGCGCGGTGGCCGCCAGCAAGAAGGCGTTCGTCATGAACCGGGTCGGCGACCTGGGGCTGGCGCTCGCCATCTTCCTGATCTGGACCAACTACGGCACCGTGCAGTACGACGGGCTGTTCCAGGCGATCGCATCCTCCGGCGCCGGGACCGTGCAGGGCAGCTGGTCGAAGGCGGCCATCCCGTTCCTCCTGCTGCTGGCCGTGTGCGGCAAGAGCGCCCAGGGACCGCTGTTCACCTGGCTGCCGGACGCCATGTGGGGACCGACGCCCGTCAGCGCGCTCATCCACGCGGCCACCATGGTCACCGCGGGCATCTACCTGCTCGCGCGCATGGCGCCCTTCTACACCGTGCAGGCGATCGGCAGCGAGTGGGCAGAGCCCGCGCTCCTCACCGTCGGCTGGATCGGCTGCGCGACGGCCTTCATCGGCGCCACGATCGCCTGCGGCCAATTCGACTACAAGCGCGTCTTCGCGTACTCGACCATCAGCTCGCTCGGCTACATGGTGATGGGCCTCGGTGTGGGCACCGCCTTCGGCGGCGTCTACTACGTGTTCACGCACGCCTGGTTCAAGGCCCTGCTCTTCCTGACCGCGGGCGCCGTGATGCACGGCATGGCCGGGCAGGTCGACTTCCGACGCCTCGGCGGGCTGCTCCGCGTGCCGGGCTTCCGCATCACGATGCTCTGCATGCTGCTCGGCTGCCTGTGGCTTGCCACGGCGCCCTTCAGCGCCGCCGCGCTGTCGAAGGACATCATCCTGTACCAGGCGCTCACGAGCGACGTCGAGCAGGTGCGCTGGATGGGCTGGCTCGGCCTCCTGACGGCGGGCATCACGGCCTACTACGCGTTCCGCGTGTGGTTCCGCCTGGCGCTCGGGCCCGTGCGCATCGAGCCCGGCCCGGACCAGCACCACGGTCACGACGACCATGACCACGGAGCGGCTGGCCACGGTCACGGTGGCCACGACCATGGCAGCCACGGCGCCCACGCGGCGCACTCCGGCGGCCATGGCCACGATGCGCACGGCTTCCATCCGCACCCGCCCGGGCTGCGCATCAACTTCGTGCTGGTAGTGCTTGCCGTCGGCTCGATCCTCGCCGGCCTGCCCACCTACCTGGAGAAGTCCGAGGGCTTCAACTGGATCCAGCGCTTCGTGCAGAACTCGAGCGCCTGGATCCGCGCCACGGGCGGCCCCGAGCACGGGCAGATCCTCGGCCGCGACGGCCACGGAACGCTCTTCGTCCTCGCCACGGGCGTGGTCGTGGCCGGCATCGCGCTCGCCTGGGTGCTGCACGCCGGCAACCGCGCCCTCGGCGACCGCCTCCGCGACTCCATGCTCAAGACGCCCGGCCTCAAGTGGCTGGCCCGCGGCAGCGAGCACGGGTGGTACGTGGACGCCGTCTACAACGCGCTCCTCGGCGTCCCGCTGTGGCTGGGCGCGCAGGTGCTGGCGTTCCTCGACCGGTTCGTCCTTGACGGCGTGGTGTTCGCGGCCGTCGGCAGGCTGCCCGGGTTCCTGGCACGCGTGTTCCAGCCGCTCTACGTGGGCACGGTGCAGGCGTACGCGCTCACCATGGCGGGCGGCATCGCGCTGATCTTCGCGTGGGTGGTCTGGATCTGGCTCTCGGGAGGTGCCTCGTGACGCTCGCCGTCCTGCTGATCGTCCTGCCGCTTGCCGGCGCACTCCTCTGCCTCGCCGGCACGGAGCGCACGGCCAAGACCGTCGGCCTGCTCGCGGGCCTCGTCACCCTCGGCGCCGCGGTGATGATGGCCCGCGAGTTCCCGGCATGGGGCACCGCCGACTTCTGGCCCAACCAGGAGGGCTGGAGGCTGTTCACGGCCTTCGGCGTCGACTTCCTGCTCGGCACCGACACGGTGGGCATGATCCTCATCCTGCTCACGGCGCTCCTGATCCCGTGCAGCATGCTGGTGAGCTTCGGCGCCATCACCCAGCGCCAGCGCGGCTTCTACGCGCAGTTCCTGTTCATGGAAGCGGCCGTCATGCTCGCGTTCCTCGCGCGCGACGTCATCCTCTTCTACATCGGCTACGAGTTCACGCTGGTGCCGCTCTTCCTCATCGTCGCGGTGTGGGGCGGCAGCGAGCGGCGCGTCGCGTCCATCAAGCTCTGGGTCTACAGCTTCGTGGGCTCGGTGGTGTCGCTCGTCGGGTTCATCTACCTCGCCGCGGGCAACGCGTCCGCGCACGGCGGGCAGATGACCTTCGCGATCGACGCGCTCAGCCAGTACGGCGCGAGCCTGCCGGCCTCCACGCAGTGGTGGCTGTTCCTGGCCATCATGGGCGGCTTCGCGGTGAAGGTGCCGTTCGTGCCGGTGCACTCGTGGCTGCCGCTCGCGCACGGCGAGGCGCCCACCGCCGGCTCCGTGGTGCTGGCGGGCATCGTGATCAAGATCGGCCAGTACGGCGCGCTGCGCTTCGCCTTCCCGATGGCCCCGGAGGGCGGCCTTGCGCTGGCGCCCTTCTTCTCGGCGCTCGCGCTGGTCGGCATCCTCGGCATGAGCCTCGTGTGCTGGGTGCAGAACGACGTGAAGCGGCTGGTGGCCTACAGCTCGGTCGCGCACATGGGCCTCGCGCTCCTCGCCATGTTCGCCTTCAACGTGGTGGGCATGGAGGGCGCAATCCTCTACATGGTGAACCACGGACTGTCGACGGCCGGCATGTTCATGTGCATCGGCATCATGTACGAGCGCTACCACACCAAGGACATGGAGGTGGTGGGAGGGCTCATGCAGCGCATGCCGGTGTGGAGCGTGTTCATGGTGTTCTTCGCCATGGCGTCGCTCGCCCTGCCCGGGCTGAACGGTTTCGTCAGCGAGTTCCTCTGCCTCATGGGGGTCTACACCGCCGACCACGGCGTGAAGACCGGGTTCCCCGGGATCCTCGGGCCCACCTACGCGTTCCTCGCGGCGCTGGCCCTCATCCTGGGCGCGCTCTACGTGCTCCGCATGCTGCAGCGGTTCGTGTTCGGGCCGCTGCGCGAGCCGCACGACGCGCAGCACCCGCCCGGCGGCGAGGCCCACGGCGCGCACGGGCACCACGCGGTGGCACACGACCTCAATCTGCGCGAGGTGGCCGCCATGGCACCGCTCGCGATCGCCTGCATCGTGATCGGCATCTGGCCGAAGCCGCTCCTTGACACCATCGAGCCCGCGGCCGCCAAGGTCGTGGCGCCCTACGTGGAGCTCATCCAGCGCGCGCCGACGGCCGAGAAGCCCTCGGACGGGCTGGCACTGAACGCCGGCTCGCCCCTGCCCGCATCGCCGGCCGCCGCCGGGGAGGCCGCCCAGTGATCCCGCACGCCATCGCGATGCTGCCTTCCACCGCCATGCTGCCTTCCACGGCCATGCTGCCATCTCCCGCCATGCTGGCCTCCACCGCCTCGCTCGGGCCGAAGTTCGCGCTCATCGTGCCCGAGATCGTCGTCTTCGCGGGCGCGGTCGTCTGCGCGGTGATGGGCCTCTCGCAGTCCCGCTCGACGCGCGCAGGCGTGCCGTGGATGGCGGTGGCGACGCTCGTCGGCACCTTCGTGGTGATGCTCAAGGTGTGGACGCCCGAGGCCGCCGCGGCCGCGGAGCTCCCCATGCCGCTCCTCGGCAAGTACGTGATCGCCCTGCTCTGCGTCGTGGGCGTCGGGCACGTGCTCGCGTCCGCCGGCAGCGTCGACCGGGCCATCGAGCGCCAGGTTGCCTCCGGCACCGGCGCGTTCGACCCGGTCCGCGTGATCTCGGGCGAGTTCCACGCGTTCCTCCTCTTCTCGCTGTGCGGCGCGATGCTGCTCTGCCACGCGACCGACCTCGTGTGGCTGTTCCTCGCGTTCGAGCTCTGCTCGCTTCCCACCTACGTGCTGGTGGCGATCGGCCGGGGCGCCGACCGCAGCATGGAGGCGGCGATCAAGTACTTCTTCCTCGGCGCCATGAGCACGGCGACGATGCTCTTCGGCTTCGCGCTCCTCTACGGCGCGACCGGCACGCTCGAGCTCTCGGCGATGCGCGAGGCGTTCCAGATGCAGGCGCAGGTGGGCGGCATCGGCACCGTCGCCATCATGGGCATGCTGTTCACCGTGATCGGCATCTGCTTCAAGCTGGCCGCCGTGCCGATGCACTTCTATGCGCCGGACGTCTACGAGGGCGCCTCGAACCCGGTGGCCGCGTTCATCAGCTTCGTCCCCAAGGTGCAGGGGTTCGTGACCCTGGTGCTCCTCCTCGGCACGGTCGGCTGGGATGCCTCGGGCAACGCCGCCATCCCGCAGGTGGTGGCCGCCGTGCTCTGGATGGTGGCCCTCCTCACCATGACGCTCGGCAACATCGGCGCGCTGCTGCAGCGCTCCGCCAAGCGCATGCTTGCGTACAGCTCGATCGCCAACTCCGGCTACATGCTCACCGGCATCCTTGCCGGCCCGGCGATCGGCGTCGATGCCACGCTCCTCTACCTCCTCACCTACGGCGTCGCCAACCTGGCCACGTTCGGGTCGCTCGCGGCCATCGAGCGCAACGGCCATGAGGTGGACTCGCTCGATGACCTCGCGGGCCTGCGCGTGCGCGCGCCGATGGTGGCAACGGCGCTCGCGATCGGCGCCCTCAGCCTGACCGGCATCCCGCCGCTGGTCGGCTTCTGGGGCAAGCTCGACCTCTTCATGGCGAGCGCCGAGAGCGGCCAGCGCGCGCTGCTCGTGGCCATGGCGCTGAACAGCGGCATCGCGGCCTTCTACTACCTGCGCCTGGTGGCAGGCCCCTTCGTGGCCGAGCCCACCCCGCGCACGCAGGGCGTGGCGCCGGTCCAGAGCCTGTGGCCGCGCGTCAGCGCGCTGGTGTTCGCGATGGGATGCATCGTGCTGCCCTTCGCGGCCAACCAGCTGAAGCAGGAGTCGGCCGCAGCCGCGATGAACGGCCCCGCCGCACCGCCCGCCGTCCGCACGGCCGAGAAATGAGCCGCGCCCGGCCCGACGCCCATGGTGCGGCGGGCGCCGGGATTCGCTACACTCTTTCCTCCCCTGCGGCGCCCCGCGCCCGGGTGGCACGCGACCGTAGCTCAACTGGATAGAGCATCGGTCTACGAAACCGAAGGTTGCTGGTTCGAGCCCAGCCGGTCGCGTTCGAATGGCCCCGGTCCTGCCGGGGCTGTTTGCTTAGCGGCCGGACGAAGCGTGCATCGCGCGGGAGCCGCCCATCACCCCCACCACCGTCACCCCCACCAGCCCCGCGCGCAGGCCGTTCACCCAGCCCACCCCGAAGCCAAGCGCGTCCATGAACGCGGGCTCCATCGGCAGGAACACGACCGCCGCGGCGGCGAGTCCGCAGAAGGCGGCCGGTCCCGGCTGCGATCCGCGCGAGGCACCGGCAAGCGCGGCGCCGAGGCTTGCAAGCGACACCACCACGAGCGGCACGAGGAACGGGAACGCAGCACCCGGCACCGCGAACGCCGCGCCCACCGCGATCGCGGCCCACGGGGCCCACGCGCCGCAGAGGGCGCTCCAGGCATCCACGCCGCGGCGCGCGAGCCAGAGCCCTGCCCCGGCGGCCGCCACCACTGCCGCCGCGAACAGCGCGGCATCGAGCGCCCACAGCCGCGCGGGCGCGGTGGCCATGCTCAGCCCCGCCGCGCGCGCCGCCGCCCCGAAGCCCCATCCGAGGAGGGCGGACAACGCGATCACGGCAACCGCCGCCATCATGGCGAGCGCCGCCTTGCGTCCCGGCGCGCGCCGCTCGTCGCCCGCCAGCGCACGCCACGCGCCCACCGCGCAGCACGCGCCCAGGAGCGGCGCCGCGCACAGCGCCATCGGCAGCGTCCAGTGCTCCGGCCAGCGGAGCACTCCCAGGCCGAGCACGTCGCCGTACACCGCGCGACCGGGCGGCGGACCCGCGTCGGGCATGCGCTCGTCGAGCGCGCGCACGAGTTCCAGCGCCGTCTGCCCCATGTGCTGGCGGGACTGCGCCGACTGGCGGTCCACCGTGTCCAGCGGCGTGTGGTAGGCGGCCATGTCGCCGAGGAACGCGATGTTGAAGCCGCTGATGCCCGCCTTCAGGAACACCGTGAAGTCGGTGCCGTTCGGCATGGCACCGTAGACCACGCCCATCAGCGAGCTGGTGCGCGGCGCGGTGACGCGCGCGGCCACCTGCTCCGCGAGCCATGCAGTCTCGGGCCCGGTCTCGAAGATGAAGGCCGGTCCGCTCGCGCCGCGCGCGTCGAGGTTGACCACGGCACGAAGCTCCTTGGCTGCGGGGTCCTGGGCCATGAAGGCCTGCGCGCCGAGCAGGCCGCGCTCCTCGCCGTCGGTGATGATGACGAGCACGTCGCGCGCCGGCGGGTGCGCCACCAGGCTGCGCGCGATGCCGAGCGCCGCGACGCATCCCGCGCCGTCATCGGACGCGCCGGGCGCGTTCGGGGCGCTGTCGGAATGCGCGACCACGCCCACGCGCGCAGGACCGCCGGCACGGCCCGGCACGCGAACGGTGAGGTTCTCGAGGTCCACGGCCCCCGCGCGACGCTCGATGCGGGTGGCACGGCGCTCCACGGCCAGGCCAAGACCCTCGAACAGCGCCGCCAGCCGGTCCCGGCCGGCCAGAGCAGCCGGAGTCCCCGCCACGCGCGGCGCGCCGTCGCCCACGAACGCCCGAAGGTCCACGAGCGCCTGCCCCCCGTCAAACCGCAACGGCCCAGGCTCCGGGGGCCGCCAAGCCGGGGAAAACTGCAGCCACGCGCCGATGGCGCTACTCAGGAGAAACGCGGCTCCTCCCGAGAAAGGCCAGCGTCGCTGGAACCCAATCGAATCTAAACGTCCGGGAACGGGCATCTCGACCGAACCTTGTGCCGATATGGGGCGTTCTTGCAGGCGCGGGCTAGACTCGTGTCGGCCTCGCTCAGTGCACGGCAGGCGCCCGCTGTTCGTCCATCAACCCTACGGAGAATACACGATGCGTTTCATCTCGACGCTGGGCACGGCTGCCCTCACCATGTCGGCGACGGCGCTTGCCGATGTCACCATCACGGAGATCCGTACCGGCAGCGCCAACGCCGAGTACATCGAGCTGAAGGGCACCCCCGGCGCATCGCTCGATGGCTACGCGGTGGTCATCATCGGCGACGGCACGACGACGGGCACTGCGCCGACGCGCTCCGGCGTCGTCGAGTGGCTGTACCGCTTCGCCGCGACCGATGTGATCGGCTCGAACGGGTACCTCGTGCTGCACAACCCGGGCCAGAACCCGAACGCCCCGCCGCCGCCCGCGCTCCCCGACACCTCGGGCGCGTTCCCGTTCACCATCGCCGCGGGAGCGACTGATCGCCCGTGGGGCTACCAGACCCCGACTGGCTACGCGAGCGACACGCAGATCGAGTCGCCCGACAACCAGACCTACCTTCTCGTGACCGGCTACACCGGCGCCGACACCTTCCAGACCCGCGCGCCGAACGGCGGTGCCGGCGGCCAGGACCTCGACACCAACGATGACGGCATCCTGGACATCACGCCGTGGACGGCGATCGTCGACAGCGTGGTCATGAAGGAGACCAACGGCAACACCCCGGGTTCCGGCCAGGACTGGTGGTACGCCAGCACGCTGTGCGGCCCCTACATCTCGCGCCAGGTCGTGACCGCCACCAGCGGCACCACCGTCGCGGGCTGGGACTTCCAGACCACCACGAACGCCAACGCAGGCACGGCCGCCGCGGCCGCACCGAACACGCCCAAGGTGTTCAACTCGAACGCCGGCGTGGGAACGATGTACCTCGACGGCGCCAACGGCGCGAGCAACTGGGCGCAGGCGACGGAGCTGAACGCGTTCACCGGTACCAACGTCAACGCGACTGGAACGGGCACCGGCGGCAACGGGCTCGATCCGGCGTTCACCGGGCTCGGGACCTCCTCGCTGGCCCTGGTCGCCGGCGGCGCCGGCAATCCCGCAAACGGCAAGTCCTTCACCATGAAGTTCTCGATGACCTCGGTCACGGGCCTCAACGTGAGCTACGCGACGCGCACCTCGGGCGCGACCAGCGGCTTCACGACCCACCAGTGGGCGTGGAGCACCGACGGCAGCTCGTGGACGGACATCGACACCTTCACGCCCTTCACCACCAGCTTCGCGCTCAAGTCGCTGGCTGCGCTGAACGCACTGAACGGTGCCGCCGAGGGCTACCTGAAGTGCACGGTCAGCGGCGCAGCCGGAACGTCGGGCACCAGCAACAACCGCTTCGACAACGTCCTCCTGCTCTCGAACGCCGTGAGCACGGACACCGTGGTCACCAACTACAGCGGCCCGGTGCACGGCTTCAAGACGTCCACGGGCGCCTGGGTGATCGGCGTTGCGTCGACGACCATCGGCAACCAGGACACCCCCGGTGCCGACAACGTCGACCCTGCCACCTACGCCTGCGGCACCGCCGGCGCCGGTGACTGCGCGGCCGCGCACAACAACGCGTTCTGCGCGGACAGCTGCTGCTGCACCTACGTCTGCAACCTCGACGCGTTCTGCTGCACCGTGCGCTGGGACTCGATCTGCGCCACGGCCGCGGCCGGCTGCGCGGCCAACTGCACGGGCAACAACTGCCCGGCCGACTTCGACAACGACAACAACGTGTCGGGCTCGGACCTTGGCCTCCTGCTCGGTGGCTGGGGCGGCGTGGACTACGACCTCGACGGCGACAGCATCGTCTCTGGCGCCGACCTCGGCCGGCTGCTCGGCGCGTGGGGCCCCTGCCCCTGACCGCTCGGGCGCCCGGCGCCCGCACTTGGTGCACGATTGGCGCACACAGTTGGCGCACACTTGGTGATTTCCCGCGGGCCCGGCCATCTCGGCCGGGCCCGCGGTGTTCCCTAGACTGCCCGCATGCCCGCGGCGCCATGGGATGCGGTCTCGAACCTCGGCGCGGGCATCCATGGTGCCGTCAGCCGCTTCGGCGTGTTCGTGCGCTTCACGGGGGACGCGGTGGGCGCACTGCTCCGCCACCCGCGGGCATCCCTGAAGTGGAACGCGCTGGGCCCGCTCCTCCTCGAGGTGGGGACGGCCTCCGTGCCGGTGGTTGCACTCACCGGGCTGCTGGTCGGCCTGATCCTCTCGGTTGAGGGCTATGCGCAGTTCGAGGCCATCGGTGCCGAGCGCCGGATGGGCGGCATCATCAACGCCAACGTCGTGAAGCAGATCGGGCCGGTGCTCGCCGCGGTGATGGTGGCGGGCCGGGTGGGCGGCGCGATCGCCGCGGAGCTCGGCGCGATGCGCATCGCAGACCAGCTCGATGCCATGCGCTCGACGGGGGCGGACCCCGTGGCGCGCCTGGTGCCCGCCCGCGTGGTGGCGTGCGCGGTGATGACGCCGGTGCTGACCGTGTACAGCGACGTGCTCGGCGCGTTCGGCGCGTGGGCGGTCCTGACCCAGGTGCACGGGGTGCCGAGCGAGGAGTACTGGCACCACACGTCGATGTTCCTGCTTGCGCTCGACCCCCTCAACGGCCTCCTGAAGGCAGCGTGCTTCGGCACCGCCATCGGCCTGATCGCGTCCTACAAGGGGTTCACCTGCGCGCCCGGGCCGCTGGGCGTGGCAAAGGCGGCCACGGGGGCGTTCGTGGCGAGCTTCGTGGCCATCGTGGCCATCAACCTCGTGCTGGTGGAGTTCCTCAACGGGGTGACCGTCCTCATCCACGGGGCGCTTCCGCGCGTATTGTGAGGCGATGATCACCGCGGCCGCCGTTGCCCTGCTCGCCATGGCGCCCCCGCCGCCCGCGGGCACCACCGTCGGCACGGGGACGGGAGCACCGCCCGCGACCGGTGCGCCCACGGCGCCCGCCGCAGCGCCGCCGGGGACGCCACCAGCGGGAACGGGCGCCGGTGCGGGTGCGGGTGCCGGAACGGGCGCCGGCTTCTCGACCATCAGCGGCCGCCCGCCGGAGTATCCGCTCAAGCGAACCGATCCGCGGATCTGGGAGGCCAAGCTCGAGGCAAACCTGTGGGCGCCCGTCCTCCGACGCGGAGACACCGAGACCATCCGGCTGGCGGACATCCGGGTCTGGATGCCGTTCGTCCTCCAGAGCACCTGGAGCGAGGTGGATGCGTCGAGCATCAAGACCGACATCTGGACGCAGGGCGCGCGCCATGCGGCGCCCGCGGACCGCACCACCTACCGGCAGGGCCTGGCGCAGGGGCTGGCGGCGGTCGGCATCTCCATCCCGGACGTCAAGGGACAGAGCCTGAAGTGGAACATCCGCTGGCTGGAGCAGTGCTGGGCATCGCAGGTGGACGAAGCCGCGGCCGCGGCCAAGACATGGCCCGCG
>Ga0194123_10002540_pt1 | contig 23655 bp, 19 predicted proteins | sample TA2MahsurfametaG_5_FD_155479 | JGI IMG/M metagenome (GOLD analysis project Ga0194123, IMG submission 155479) | Freshwater microbial communities from Lake Tanganyika, Tanzania - TA2015023 Mahale A surface | ecosystem: Environmental > Aquatic > Freshwater > Lake | place: Tanzania: Lake Tanganyika... | reverse complement strand
ACTATGGACACTTATCCCTAAGGATGTCAGTGGATTGAGCGATAATGAATGCAGTGAGTCAATGGTGGATAGGAGGTCTGAGAACTCGTAAAGCGAAGGTCGCGGGTTCGATTCCCGCGGGCGGCTCAAAACGCTTCACAAGTCACACCCTTATAGTCTCGAAATCTAGCATATTTTGTTAGATTTTGGACATGAGTGGTGAGAGTCAGTACGATGAATTTTTAGGTAATCGAAGATACCAAATGCAACTCGGGACTATGAGGGCATTCGATTGGTATCACGATTCAAAAAGGCTAGCATTTAGTGCCTCAAGATATAAATTTGTAGCGAAAATGTTGTTAGAGTTTTCAAAAGTATTAGAAATTGGTAGTGGAGACGCCTTCTTTTCTAAGATTGTCGCAGATGTAGTTGGTGAATTCCACATTACGGATTTTGACTCAAGGTTTATCGAAGAAGCAAAAATGTTGTACAAAGAAAACACTAGAATCAAGGTATACAGGTATAATCCTCTAGAATCTTCGTTGAACGAAAAGTTTAATGCCATTTATATGCTTGATGTTTTTGAACACATACAATCAAGTGATGAAGACAAGTTATTTTATGAGGTTAAAAACATCCTTGCCAACCACGGTGTTTTCATTGTAGGAATGCCAAGCCTTGAATCACAACTATACGCTTCCGAGGGAAGCAAAAAGGGACACGTAAATTGTCAATCGGGGGAGGACTTAAGAAAGAAATTCAAAAAGCATTTTCATAACGTATTTAGTTTCTCAATGAGTGATGAAGTAGTCCATACAGGATTTTCCAAAATGGCTCACTACCTGATTTTGATTGGGGTATCTCCTATTTTGGATGAGTCTTAATGCTAGATGTTTATTTCTTGATGTAAAGCGTAAAGTACCGACCCTGAAATTGAACAATTTTTGTGATGTTGACCTTAGGTATGGGCATTCCTCGTTCCAGAATCAAAGCTGACACACCTAATTCACGCCAAAACTTTGAAACATCCTGAGTGTTCCATAACCTCTTATATAAATCTATCTGCTCTTCTATATAGTCATCATTAGCTTGATTCCGTCCGTATTTGTAATCATACGCCCAACCTCCTAACCGTGGCGTACCGAAAACTGAACTAGAAACTTCATAAGCTCGTGTGTCACAGCCGTAGGGATCGAAAGTAAAATGGAGCAATGCATTTGGTAAGTAACGGCACCAGGAATTCGTTGCATACTCCGAAATCTTTTTCATCTCTAGGATTTTAGCAATTTCTCTAAGTTCTTTTTCTCGCTCTCTGTACGTTGAAATATACTCTGGCCGAGATCTAACTTCATCTGATCTAAAGTCTAATATCGCATAATTATTCTTAAAGTTCGAAGTACCCAGTGTTATCAGCACTAAGAAACACAAGTGTAGAAAAGATCTAAATTGTATATCTCCCAAGACTATCCTTCGATCCTTGAAAGAACTGATGAGAATGACAAGGAGCAGAAGCAAAATAAATGAAGATAAGAGAATCAGACGCCTATTATCAGGGCTATAAAGTAAACTACTATTTGGTTGGAAAAATTCAAAAAACCAGTAGAAAAGCGCTGAGCATAGGTAGAGATATAAAATATTTGGAAGTGAATTGAAATAATTTAAACTGGAAGCGACCACAACAATAATCCCAAGAGAACACAGGGGTAGTATTGCTGAAACAGCCAAAGGTATCAGACCGTAAATAGTGTTTCGCCCAGGAGCTGTGAATTGTGAATTCATGACAAAGAGACCCCAAATAACCGCGTTCACCTGTAAAGCAATCATTACAGAATTTCTCTTGTAAAGTTGACTCTTGAGAAATAGAGCAATCAACATTGAAGTGTAGGTAATCACTGTAAATGGAGAAAAAAAGAGTCTTGAATTTGATAGAAGACTAAAGGATATACCCTCGGTAAACGGAAAGATAAATGAAATCGACGCCAATAGACTTGCCGACAACAATAAACAGCTGTAAGAGAGAATATTCATACCATTATCAAGACCTGTCAGAACTCCATAGATAAAGAAAAATGTCAAGACTACATACCCAACTGAAGGTTTGAGGCAGGAAATGGCAAGAACATTTACTCCTAAGGGAGCTGTCTTAAGAATTGCCATGAGCGGAGAAATCTGATTTCTCACGAGTCGATGGGATTTCTGTAGTTCCACAAGTTTAATTAAAGATGAAACAAACAGATATATTGCCAAAGTTGTACTCGGGACTACCTCAAGTAGACCAATGCTTTGTGCTCCTACATCATTGCTTTTCTTTGTAAATGGCCAAGCACTTAAAGAGAAAGGGCTTAATGCAGCGAACAAAATGATCAATTTAGTGATTCCAGGAAACATTATCTTTCCAAGACGGAACAAGGCAAGAACTAAAGCAATAGAGCTTAACCAAGAAAAGATGATTAAATCAAATTCATTATTAATTGGCGATAAAAAGTTAAAAGTAGCTAGGGTGGACAAAACTCCCGTATAATAAGGAGTTGTAATTCCATCAATATTAAAAGAACTAACATCTTTAGACAGTAAAATATGATTAGCAAATCCGATAGCAAATTGAGCATCAGGAGTCAATGAACCAACTGGAAGTTGATGGTATAGTAACAAATACAAATTACGAATTTGTGAAATTAGAATAGGTAAAATTAATGGAAGAATAATTAGTAGATAAAGTGGACTCTTTAAACCTAATGAAGAATTGGCGGTGCTTTGTCTTAGTAGTACTTCACCTTGGATAGGTGTTGTGAATTGGTTAATAGGTATATTTGCAGTACGGCCATGTGCGAACCAAGCTAAAAGAAGTATAAAAGTAAAAAAAATAAATATTAATTCTATATGGTTTGCAAAATAGAGCTCACTTAGCAAAACCAAAGTCGATACAAAGAGCGAGATGGCTACCCCCTAACTGGACACTATTGTATGGTTTTTTTGGAGGAATCTCATATTTGTATGTAAAATTTGTGTCAAAAGAAGCGGAGCTAACATGACATTAAATGAGCCGGAGGAGTGGGATCAGTATTGGAATGGTGCAGAAAGAACTGCGTTAATACGGTTCTACAAAGTTGTGGCAAGTTTTTACCGGAATAAAATCATTGGACCATATTTAAAGACCAATTTGTTGTCCGAATTTAAAGGGGAATATGAAGTGAGTCTTCTGCATGCAGGTTGTGGGGGTGGTGAAGTTGATCTGTATGTCCCTGAAAGATTTAGGTTAGTCGGACTTGATTTTTCCAACGAAGCCTTAGTTTCTTATCGTGATTTACATCCCGAAACAAAAATAGTTCTGGGTGATTTGCTGAATTTAACTAAACTTGAAATTAGAGAGAGATTTGATGGAATTTACAATTTGGGGGTTATGGAACATTTTTCTAAGGAGGAAAGCATTCGCATTTTGTCTGGCTTCAACACACTCTTAAAACCCAAAGGGAAAATCATTCTTTTTTGGCCTCCCTCATATGGTTTATCAACACTTTTTCTCGACGCCTTGCATTTAGTGATGAAATTACTTCAAGGAGCTAGATTTCGAGCCTTAGTTCCAGATGAACTGACTAGATATCAGGGTAGAAAATCTATAAAACGAGATTTAGAAGAATGTGGATTCAAACTAATTCGCACTAGATTTACTTACCGTGATCTATTTACTTTCGTCACAGTAGTGGCGGTAAAAAATGCAGAATAATAATAGCTCTAGAATTTAGATTTACAGTAGAACACTGATGAGAATTTCGCGAATCATATACTTACTCAAAAAATCAATTTTGCTAACACTTGGCTTACCACTCTATTTCATAATTTTTTTGTTATCAAGAGGTAACTTGCGGATAGGCTACATTCCATCGCAAACTATTAGTCGAATCGCTCTAATGTTAAGAGATATAACGACAGCTGACAAGAAAAGCCTGAGATGGTCGATTTGGTTCAATGACAACTACATTTCGAACAAAGTTATAAGTAAAGCGATAAGACAATATGTACACGTATATCCTTCTAGTTTAGTGAAGCCCCTTTATGATTTATTTTGGAGACTCAAATTAAATACTCTCATCATACATAATGAAGAAATAAGTAGAGGCGATAAAAAGTTAAATAATTCACTTATACGTCAGATTTTGTCACCAAGCGACATAAAATATTGTCAAGAGCAACTAAAAAATATTTTCAGAGACCATCAGCGTAACGTTGCGATATTATGCGTCAGAGATGATCTTTACGATTCATTTTTTCGCTCACACTCGATAGCTATTGAGATGAGACATAGAAACTCAGATATTGATACTTTTCAAGGAGTAGTACGAGCCCTAATTGACGAGAACTACAATGTCGTAAGAATTGGTAGATATGTTCGAAGGAGGGCAAAATTTCAATCTGAATTCTACTGGGATTATGCAACGTCGAACATGCAAAGTGACTTACTGGACACTTATTTGTTCAGTATCGCAAAACTCTGTATTTCTACGAGATACGGTGTTGATGACTTAGCAATATTATTTGGAGTCCCTCTTTTCCTTTTTGACCATGCAGAAGACCTTTTTTGTCAAGATGCTTTTTTTGTACACCCAAAACTTTTTTTAAGAGGAGAAAGTGACATTCTTAGTATCAATCAAATAGAGTCTTTGAGAATTACAGAATTCAGAAGTGCTCTCGATTTTCAGAAATTTGGAATTCATTTCAAGTCGAACACGCCAGAAGCCTTGGAAAATGCAGTTGTGGAGGGACTTTCATTTCTAAAGACAGGAGAGGTCGAGTATCCGCACATTTCGTCTGAGTGGAAGAAATTAGTGAATGAAAGCTAGCCTCGGTAAGTTTCTCCTTGGGTTATTAGGTTCACTCACATATGTTCTATTATTATTCCTGGGGAAAATATTTGGAATTCGATTCAGGGTTGGCAAAATTCATACTCAAGCGTTTGGGCACTTTTGTGAAGAATTTGATATGGTCATAGGAAATACATCGGACAAAGCTACTGTAGATCTTTGGATACCAATGCGCAAAATATCGAATAAGTTTTTGTGGGATGTATTCAAAGCAAATACAAGAACTGCTCCCAATTTATTTTTTGACTTAACTTATAATATCCTACAAAGATACAAGATAACCGCTCTTTTGACAGAGAAGAATATTCCTATTTATTCCCAGATTCCCATACGTAGGTTTGAAAGCACACGAGCAACGAAAATCTTGAGTAACAAACTGCTCTTGCCGCACGGATTCAATCAGTTGAAGGACCCTTCTCGAAAAATCGTCATACTGTGCGTTAGGGACTCTGGACATAATGAAGAGAACTTGAATTCTACAGAGATGGCAGAAAATGTAGGATTCAGAAACAATGAAATTAGGGATTTTATCCCGGCGGTTAGGTACCTAACCTCAGAGGGATACAATGTAGTGAGAATGGGAAGACACAATAAGGAAAAGATCGACATCAATCACTACTATGACTATTCAAAAGATTTCCCGAGTTCAGATGAAAACGATTTTGCTTGGTTTAATCTTGCAGAGTTCGTGATTTCGACTGGTTTTGGCGTGGAGGAGGCAGGTGCTCTACTTCGAAAGAAAATTTATTTGGTCAACGTCGCTCCGCTTGATTGCCTAAAACAATGCGCAGTTTACCCTTTTTCTCTACCTCTAATTCATCTCAACCGATCCAACGAAAAGCTCATGAATGTAAGTGAAATATACTCACGAGGAGCTGATAAGTGTTATACGAAGCAACAAATGGATTCAATTGACTTAATAGTTTCCTCGAATACTCCCCAGGTAATAAAGAAATTCTTAGAACAGGTAGTGGGTTATGAGAGAGATCCACAAAAGGGGAGAGCCAAGATTTCATCAACTGAATCTCTAGCAGCCAAACCCTTAGTTTCTAAGTTTTGGCCAAACCTCAAAGAGAGTGCTGCTGATGAAAACTTGTTGTTCCTAAGCGTAATGGAATAGTCTTGTCGAGGGGAGGCGATATAGAATCATACGTCCTTTTGAAGAGATAGTGGTTACTAAACCTTGGGGTTATGAGTATTTGGTGTATCAAAATCCGCACGTTGCGGTATGGCTCCTTTGTCTTCAACCAGGGAAAAGAACTTCTCTCCATAAGCATGAGAGGAAAATATCTCGATTAATAGTTGTATCAGGAGAATTGAGTGTTGAAGTTGGTGGTAAAAAAAGGGTCTTATCTGATGGACAAGATCAAATAATAAACAAAGGTATCCCTCACCAAACAGAGAATCAATCGCCAAATAATGCTTATTTGATTGAGATCGAGTATCCAAACGATAAGTTTGATTTAGTGCGAATTAGTGATGACTTCGGACGGAAAGGGCAAGGATATGAAAACCAAAGCCGATTTGTAGCGAGGCGACCGAATCATGATTATATTGAGTTCTCGGATAGATCAAGTAATTCGGTGATTAGCAAAAGAATCAGGAATACAAGAATACATTTTTTTTATTCTGACACACAATTCGTTAGGAAATTCTTTCGGACTACAACTTCAGAGAAACTAAAATTCTTTCGTCTTGAGGGATTCAAAGAGATGTCTGGCGAAGAAGACTACTTATTTCTAGAGGGGTTTGTGAATAGTGAAACTCACTCAATTCCGTCAATGCGGCAAACAATCCTAGCTCTAGAGCTTGAAGTACAAGAGGTCCCTGGCTATGACAAGCTCACTGACGGAATAATTGATGTACTAAGCGGAGTGATGTTTGGCACGCTAGGAGACTCTAGTTTGCATTTTGGCAATCATGCTGCAAGAGTAGAAAAAAGTGAAATTGATCTATACCGGAGTGACCGAACGGCGGCACTTGCTGCCGAAGGGCACAGTTTTATTAGTCAAACTCCAACTGTTCTCTTTGTAAGTTCAGAGAATGGACTTCTAGATGCATTTAAAGCTATCAACAACAGCTACAAAGATAAAACTCCACTTATCGTTCTTAGATTTAGTGTGCACTCCTTAGAAAGTGGGACTGCTTATATAGGCACCACAAAGCACCTGCATTCGATATCTTCTTCAATTAATTTGTTTGGTTCCATTAAGGAATTAAGAGAACAAGATTTTATGAATGATAAGCTCAGTGAGATTCTATTAGGAGTTTGGGAGGGTTTATCGCTGGAAACACCAGGGCCAATTTTAATTTCTGTTTCTATAGAAGTATTAATGAAGAGATATCCGAGGAAGAAAACTGTAGCACGGGAGAGGCTTGATCAAATCGAACCAATAGTACAGGCCAAGACTCTGCTACTACATCAATCTGTTTTTAGTAAATTATCTACCTCACCTAGACCACTTATTGTTCTTGGTAGAGGGGTTAGAATCGAATGTACTGACCAAGAGATTTCTAAGTTCACGAAATTTCTAGAGCAATTGAAAATTCCGATCGTAACCACTCGGAGTGGTATTGATTTAGTGAACGATGAAAGAGCAAATAACTTTGGTAGAGTCGGAACGTATGGTGTTAGATATTCCAATTTAATACTTCATGAAGCAGAGTTAATACTATTTCTTGGTACAAGTTTAAGCCAAGCTCAAACTGGAAAAGAGTCCCGTTTGTATGGAGAAAAAGCCAGGAAAATTCTTATCAACAACCAAAAACTAAGCCTCGAAAAAATGAGTGAGGAGCTCGAATTATTTCATGCCCGTATTTCAGATTTTGTAAGAGACTTTAGAGAAATCCAAGTTGAACACTTTGGTCTAAAGAATGATTGGTTTAATTATTGTGCTTATTTGAAAGATAATTATCCTCAAAACATGGAGACTTCGGCTGAATTCAGGGCCCATACCATCGGAGAAGCAATCCGAAACTTAACCTCGCTTGTATACAATAATGCAATATTCTGTGTAGATGGGGGGAGTTTACTGCACCACTTCACTCAGAGTGCAGTGATTAAAGGTGACAATCGTGTTGTAAATTCGTCTATCATGGAGGCGACAGGAATCTCGTTTGCATCTGCTCTAGGCGTAAGTTACCACGCTGAAAAGTCTAGAAGAGTTACGATTGCAATAACTGACTCGTTTGGGATTTATGAAAATTTGAGTCATATTGAGGATATCAGGGATAAGGGTCGCAATATAAAATTTATATATTTAAGCGAAGATATTAAGAGTAAAAACTGGAATCAAAACTTCCTATATCCTGGCAGTTTAGTAGGAAGGAGCTTTCCGATTGCAAATGATAGAGTGAGACGAACTTGGCTGGCTAACGACTTACCGTACATTAAAGTCAAGGCAGAAGATCTCGATACTCTTAAGAATGCACTATTTTCCACCGAAAATTCATTACTTATTGAAATTCCAGTGAGTCTGACTACGTATCTAGCTCCGAGAGTATCATATGAACGTTCTCCAGATGGAGACTTTAGACAAAATTCATTGTCAGAAATGGATCCAAAAAAGAAACTTCCTTCATATATTGAACTCATGAAAAGAGGATTTGAATGAAAATTTCAGATTACGTTGCTGAGTTCTTGATTTCTAAAGGAGTTAACACAGTATTTTCTGTTACTGGTGGAGCATCAGCAGATCTAAATGATGCATTTTTACGTTCGGGAAAACTAAGATTAATTTATGCTCATAACGAGTCTTCATGCTCCTATATGGCTGAGGGATACTACCGCCGCACCGGGAATGTTGCTGCGTGTTTAGTAACGGTAGGCCCTGGTTCAACTAATTTATTAACGGGAATATATAGTTGTTGGGTGGACTCTATACCCACAATCGTGATTTCGGGACAATCCTTTACAAATCAGACTATTGGTAAAAGTGGATTGAGACAATTAGGAACACAAGAAGCAGATATCGTCGAAGTTGTTAAGAGCTTTACTAAGTTTTCAACAATAATCAATAATCCTACAGAAACTGCAGAGATTCTTGATTTTGCTTGGAATTTAATGGTGACCCCACGTAAGGGACCTGTCTGGCTGGATATCCCGGCAGATATACAAAGGTCTAAAATCGTAGGTTCAACAGGCTTGACCCAAATAAAGTCGCAGCCGCTCTTTCTAGAGAATTTAATTCATCAAAATAATAAGAACATTTGTAAATTCGTTGAACAATTTATTGAAAAGTTATCTTCATCACGTAAGCCAATTCTTCATATAGGAAATGGAGCAAGGAATTTTGGAAACGAAAATCAGTTTCAAAATTTGATCAACGAATTGCAGTTGCCGGTGCTGTTAACGCATAATTCGTATGACCTGTTGCCAACTAAGCACCAACTTAATTTTGGATTTCCAGGAATATTTGGGCATAGGTATGCAAATCTAATGGTACAAAATTGTGATCTCTATATGGGAATTGGAACTAGACTAACGATGGCACAAACAGGCTATGCAGAGAAAGCTTTTGCAAAAAATGCTACTACTTTTTTGGTTGATATAGACGAATACGAATCAAAAAAGAAACATCTCAGGATTGATCACTATTTATGCAATGCAGCATGGGAAGTTCTTGAAGAGTTTCAACAACAAATGCGTAGATTTTATTCAATTGGAAATCAGTCTAGATTCAAAAACTGGTTTGATTTTGGGTCAAAACTTAGAGATAAATTCGATACTGTAAACGAGCATGTGGGTTTTAAGACCGATAAAGTGAGTCCATATAGATTTATACGAAAAGTATCGGCTTTTTTGGATGAGGGCGACGCTATTCTGACAGATATGGGAACTTCATATCAGAGCACCTATCAATCAGTTCAACTTCCGAAGGGTTGCTCACTACAGACAAATACAGGTTTTGCAGCAATGGGCTGGGGATTGCCTGCAGCTATTGGAGCAACATTTGCATCAGGATCGGGTAAAACTATATGTATAACAGGTGATGGTGGCCTTATGATGAGTGTCCAAGAGTTGGCGTCGATACCGAAAGATTCTCGATTCTACATAATGTTATATAACAACGAAGGGTATCTCACTCAAAGGCAGACTCAGCAATCAACTTTTGGTATCGTAACTGGTTCAGATACTCATTCAGGACTAAGTTTTCCAAATTATGAGCTTTTAGCTGCTGCTTTTTCGCTTGAGTACAAATTAATTAAGGATGAAGAGAATCTTGATAATGAACTTCAAGATGTTTTTAACGCGAAATCACCTATTCTTGTGGAGGTGAAAATGAGTCTCGAGCAGGCACAAGCACCCAAGCTCATAAACCAGAAGGATTCTGCTGGGAGAAATGTTCAAGCTCAGTTAGAAAACATGTGGCCATTTCTTGATGAATCAGAATGGTCAGAGATTTCAAAAATGTTAGACCTAGTTTAATGGAAAACAAAAAGTTGTACGAGGAAGTTCAAATCTTACCAAGTAAGGAGTTTGAAAACTCTGATAGAATTAAAAATATACATAAAAGAGAAGTTAAGCAACGGCTAGTTGCGCAGTCGCGGGGAATTGATTTTTTTGATGGCAGTAGAGAAAATGGATATGGCGGTTTTGTGTATGATGGTCGGTGGGAGCCAGTAGCAAAAAAAATCTATGAATTAGGTAAACTGGCGCCTGGATCCAAAGTTTTACAGATAAATTGTGAAAAGGGCTTTTTGCTGTATGAATTTCAGCGACTAGAAATGAACTTACAATTAGTTGGTACGGAGTCTAGTAGCTATGCTCTTGATAATGTAGTAAACGAATTGAAATCAGTACTTATGTTATGGGAGCATCCTAAGCTGCCCTTTTATAAACAGTCTATTGATTTCTTGATTGCTATTGGTTATCCGTACAGTTTAAATCTCTCTGATTTTGTCACTTTTATAGGAGAGTGTAATCGCATTTCGAAGTCTTCCTTTATCACGCTAGCAAGTTATGAAAATTCTGCAGACTATGAAGTTTTTAAAAGTTGGAGTCTCCTCGGAACTCTAATTTATAGAAAAGAAGAATGGAGATATTTGCTGTCAAAGTTAGGATTCCGTGGATATGTGCAATTTATTGACGCTAGATATTTAGGACTTCTATCAGAGAAAGGAAAGGACTAAATGGGATTGAAGTATTTAATCACTGGCGGTAGTCGAGGATTAGGTTACGAGTATGCAAAGTATATCAGTATGAGTAATCGAGATAAAGTATCTTTGGTAGTCCGACGCCGCTCCAGCTCCACTTCGTTTATAGATGCTGAATCTGTCTTTGAGCTTGACTTTGATGTGTTAACAGATAAAAGTTTGGACGATTTTGGTGATTGGGTAAGTACCATAGCTGCTCCTGATGTGGTAATTCATTGTGCTGGTGGAGGATTAGGGCTTAGAAGTCCAATGCCAAGTTATTCGGAAATGCAGAAAATGTTGAATTCAAATTTGTTGGGAGCAATTGCAATAAACTCTAGAGTTTTACCAAAGTTTGTTGAACAAAGACGAGGGACTATTGTCCACATTGGATCAACAGCTTCAACGCATGCCGTGGGTTCGGTCGCATACAACACGGCCAAAGCAGGTTTAGCAGCATATGTCCGATCAGCAGGTAATCATTTCGTGAAAGATGGGGTATTAATTTGTGGAATTAACCCTGGTGCATTTTTAGCATATGACAACTCTATGAGTAGGCTACAGAGTCGCTCGACGGACATTTATGAGAAGTTTATTAAACAAAAGCTGCCTCTTGGCAAGATGATGCCTTTAGACGATCTTTTTAAGGTACTGGACTTCTTGAGTCAGGAAGTAAACTTATCTCTGGCTGGTAGTATGGTCGCGATTGATGCAGGCGAAAGTCTGGCGTACCCGTAGCAGATAAAGGAAGGTCAATTTTGTCCAAAGCTTTGATAATAACTTATGATCAGTTTCAAGATCAAGAGGTTGTGTATCCGTATTATAGACTAGAGGGAGAATTAATAGAGACCCATATTGTCTCTAGCAATAGGGATGAGAAAAATCGCACATATGGCATATTGGGTGTAAACATGCCTTGCCACTTGACGCTGGATGAATTTAAAGCAAACATAGAGAATAACCTAGAAAGTTATGAACTTCTTATTTTACCCGGTGGTGTTAAATCGTTGGAGAAATTGAGACAAGAACACTTTGTGATTGATTTTATTCGAAAATGGCATGATTTAGGCAAACTTATTGCGTCAACTTGTCATGGAGCGCAATTACTTATATCCGCAGGTGTAACTAAAAATCGTAAAATATCTGGGTACTATTCAATCGAGGTTGACATACGTAATTCAGGTGCCATTTACTCTCGAGAGCCGGTATGTGTAGATGGTAATATCGTTTCTTCGCCCCATTATGATCACATGGGTATATGGATGGAAACTGTAATAAATCTCTGGAAGTGTAGTAAGGGAGGAGCATCTAAAGTTGAGTAAAGATCTTGATTTTCCTCCAGAGTTTAGGTCTGACACTAAAGTAGTTGCTATTGACTTTGATGGAGTAATTCACGATGACTATAAAGGATTCGCGGATGGTAGTTTGTATGGACCGGTGATACCTGGAACACGAGAGGCATTAACCCTCATCTCTAAAACTCACCAAATAATAGTATTCACAGCAAAAGCTCGAAGCGACCGACCAAAATTTGAGGGAAAGACAGGAGAGGAATTAGTTTGGGAGTGGCTAGATAAGAATCACCTAAAACAATTTGTTTACGAAGTTACCGCCATTAAACCTAGAGCACATGTGTATATCGACGATAAAGCAATTCAATTTACAGATTGGCAAAGCACAATCAGCGTCCTCAAGGCGAGATATAGAATAAAGTAACCTAGCGGGCAGGTTTTATTGTATCACGTTCAAGTTTATAATCACTATCGACAGAATACAAACCAATAAATCCTCGATCACCAGTTTGGGTTGCATCTACACCATGAACAATATTTGCGTAGCATGTTCCAAAATCCCCGGGCTCAAGAAATGGTTCCATATCAAGTTTCTCCTCATTCAAACCAGAGGCCCAAAAGCCACCCCCATGAAAGTCCACCCCTCTTCTAGTTGTGTATCCAGACATAATGAGGCGTTGACTTTCTTTAGGATCATGGTGTGGCTCGAGACGCCCTGTACCAGCGGGATAGTGAACAATTTGAATTCTGTCTACCTTTCCTGTGCTTGGAATATTGCCTTCATATTCGACAGGAGATTTGCCACCTAGTGCCTTAAAGGCACGGTAAATCGGCATAATCAGTTGATAGACTCTTTCAGATTCCTTATTCCAATGAAACCAGTATGAAGTTTTCTTGACTTGTGGAACTGCGTAGCGGGTTGATAGCTCTTCGGTAATATCTCTCCAGAAATTCGGGACACCATCAACTATTTTATGAAATGAAGTGTTTTGACTTTTCTGAAAATTCAGAAAAACGTTATTTATCTCTTCAATTTCAGCTTTTGAAAGAAAGGATTTAATTAAAAAAAAGTATCCTTGGGCAAGTGAATCAATCCAGTCTTCTAATTTACGCATATCGTGTTGTTCAAGAGAAGTTCTTAGTTCGGCCCAAGATAACTCGACCACACCCTTCGCTCTACTTGGCTCAGAATATTGTTCAATTTTATTTAACCAAATCTTGTCGATTGCTTTGACCGGGAAATTGAGCATCCATCTCTCGGTTGGCGGATAATAACTTTTCATTGTTTTCCTTTCTTGCGACACCGTGCTTAGAATAGACTATCATGTTAGTTTAGACATTGTTATGCAGACGCGTGAACATTAATTTCAAACCAACCGTAGGTGAGTGCAAAGATACCATGGGAAAATTAAACTGAGTTGATTTAATATCAAAAACTCGATATCCGCCGTGTGGTAAGCGGTCTACTGTTCGCTTAATATAGCAGAGTTTGCTATCAGGAACGAGAGATTGAACAATTTTAGCTATGTTGTGAAAAGATATTGGCTGACCAGAGACAGCATTAATTGCACTCCTGTGTTTGCTGGCTAACATATGCCATGCAATTTCGCAAACGTCATCAATAAGTACATGGTCTCTAACCTCTTCGCCCTGACCAAAGATTTCTATTGTTCCTTTGGAAATAGCTTGACGCATGAATCTATTTGGTCCGTAACCATTGTGAGTATCTCCCGGACCATAAATCAATGTAGGTCTCACATGTCCAACTTTTCCATCAAAAGTCTCATTTAGTGCCAATTCACGCATCATGTGCATCAGTCCATGAAGGCCTCCTGGTGAAGTTGTGGTTCTCTCTGAAATAGGGGAACTTGAGTCTTCATAGATCGCATCCGAACTGAAATTTAACAAATAATCAAACTCTAGTGCTTTAAAAGATTCAATAAATTTGTCAACTAAAATTGTATTTTCGGTGAAATCGCTCAAGGATCGGACTGGAACTCGAGCTGCACAAAATACAATTGAAGTTTCAGAATTGGTTAGGTCGCTGAAACCAAGGTTATAATTAATACGCTTATTGAATTCGTTTCGTCCCACCCGGGTTACTGTGCAACCGTGTGATGACAAGAAGTTACTCAGCGAGGCACCGATGAATCCTGTCGAACCGATTATTAGTACTTGTTTCATTCTCAAGCGCCTTTATAACGTAACTTCGGCTTACTTCCCAACGAAAAGTAGTCAAAGTCTAAGTCAACTTTGTTAGAAAGAACTCGACAAGGATCAATTATAATCCTATCGTTCATTAATTTCCTTATGTCATCAATAGAAACTTGGCAAAACTCTATCGAATCATTAAAAATTATTAACACATCAGCTCCTCTGAGCACCTCTAAGGGATCGTAGTTGAACATGACTTTACTTGATAAATCTGCGGGTATCTTGACTAGTGGATCTGAAATTTGCAAATTGCAAACATCCAGAAGATTCTTAATATTTTGTAAGGCTGGTGAATTCTTAATTGAATGCGTTTTACTTTTATAGGTCAAACCCCAAATAGCTACAGTTGGTCTCGGAGGCAGATTGGGCATTAAAGATAAGAGAATGTCAACGGGCCATCGTTTTCGGAGCGAACTGTTTAACTCTATAGCATGGTATAGGGAAAGGTCACAATTATTTGATGAGGCTAAAATTTCTGCAGATCTGATATCTCTTTCAATGTTACCTCCTGAAATACCCAACCCAGGGCTTGTATACGCATTCGACCCAATTCTCTTATCCAGTTTCAGAGATGATTCAATATCAGACCAGCAGGCACCTATTTTCTCAGCTATTTGTGCGAGTGAGTTTGCAGCAAGAACTGAAGAAGCAAGAAACAAATTTATAGAAATTTTTGCAAGCTCTGCCGACTCGTAGCTCATTTTGAAGATTGGACACTCAAAGAGGCTTAGGACTTTTTCATGTGCTGGTAGTATTTCCGAATCTCCATCAATTAGACCAACTATATATCTTTCTGGAAAGAGTATACGCTCCACTGCTTTGCCAAAAACTAAAGTCTCGACCTGATAAGCCAAATAATGTGAGAGGCTAGTTTTTACCTTTCTAGTAAAACCTGGTACAACCTGACTTAAGATCACAACGCCAGATTTTGAATTCAGGGACTCAACAACGTTTTTTATGTAATAATCAATACTAGTCGTATCGCTACGCCCTAGATCATCAGTTGGAATATCTTGGGATATATAAGCTAAATCACAAGTGCTTAAGAGATTCCAGTCTGTAGAAAATCGTAGCCGATCTCGCGCTTGGTTGAAAAGTAATTTTAGATCATCTTCAATGATTGGGAATTGGCCATTTTGTAATTTATCAACTAGTTTTTGATTATGATCTATGCATACAACATCGACGCCTTTTGAAGCGAGGCCCAAGGCGCTTACAATTCCCAGGTGACTCATTCCTGCAAAAGCAACTCGCATCAAAGCACCCTCTTGGCTTGTTTGAATGGTTTTTGCAATGCATTCCAAATGTAATAATCCGTATCGAGACTACTTCTAGAACCCTTTGAAATCAAATCTTTAAAATGTTGGTATTCTCGATCCCATGTTAAATCACCTGACTCAAAATTGGATATTGACTCCCCAGGAACTCCAGAAGGGAAAACCCGTGTCTGCTGCGACAGAGTGCATCGTCCCCACTTTGTAAGTCCATCAATATGTAAAGAACCTTCACTCCCAACAATGCTCGCACGAAAAGTATTTTTCCACATGCAGGCAGTCACTTCTAAAGTTACTTTCGGCAAACATTTCCAAGAGTGTAGGATCGCGTAGTCGGGAGATTTTGTCTCAAAATTACCCATAAAAGTTGATTGAAAGTCAACGTTCAGTTTTGGAAACCAAAAATTTAGTAAATCTATTAGGTGGCTCCCCAGATCATGTATGATGCCAGCGTTGGAATCTCTCCAACTCGAATTCAAGATATCCTGAGAAGTTCCATTACCATAAAATAGATTCACAAAATAAATCTCTCCCAAATAATTCTCACTAATAATATCTTTTGCCTTAATAATCGAGGGTTCGAATCGATGATTATAAGCAGTATAATAAACTACATTTGATTTAGAAGCCTCACCTTGAATTTTCCAAAAATCCTTTCGACTTCTTAAAAGTAAAGGCTTCTCACATAGAACATGTTTGCTATTTCGTAGTAAAAATTGGACGACAGAAAACTTTTCACCATCCGGGGTGCAGACCATGGCAGCGTCGTACGATTCAAGAGGAACCTCGTAGATTGACTGAAAATCTGAATTTTTGTTGAAAGGGTCGACAAAGCCTACAAAATCCTCTCCAATGCTTCGCTGTCGCTTTAACCCTTGTGTACCCATGCCAACAATAATGACTCTGGGCGTATTTCTACTCAAATCTTACTCCCTTTTGAACAAATTCAATCTTTTCAAGTAAATCTTTTGGTGTAACTGGATTATTTCCATCTTTTTCGCATTCACAAGCTGCGGCAAAACTTCCAAGTATTGTTGAAATAACTGCATTCTGGGTGGCCAACATAGCAAGTGTCGCATATGCAAGAAGTGCATCACCGGCTCCAACAGGGTCAATAGCTTTTGAAGTGAAACTATCCAGAACAAGGTACACCTCATCTTCCAGCGAACTCAGTTCATTTTTCGAGCAGGCAATTACTCCTTTGTCACCTAATTTTAGTATCAGCATTCCAGATTTACTTTTCTTAAATATTTCAGAAGCAATTGTTCGAATTCCCGAATCTTGATCTCCAAGCGCAAAACGAACTTCCCTTTCATTTGGAGTTATCAGGTCAAATTCGCAGAAGTCGAGAATATTTCCCCAACGACTGGCCACTTGACTATCGGCAACCCTAAAAGTATCACTGGGGATAGCTTGAACTAATGATGGTATAGTTCTTTTATTGAATATCCCATGTCGAAAGTCGCTAAATACAACAGCATCAGAGTTTTCACCAGAAATATAATTGAAGATTCGTTGCAATTGCTCATCTGATATTGGGCGATTGTCTACTGTATCAATTTTAAGTAATCGATAATTTTCGACAACGATAGCATTTTTATTTACTGTAGGACGGGTCGGATCAAGAATAACATTAAGTTTTATTTGCCAATCAGCCATTTGTTCTTGAACAAAGGATCCTAGGAGATCATCACCCAATACTGTGGTAAAAGTGACTTTAGCACCAGTCGATCGAAGATGGGCGGCGACGATACCAGCACCTCCTACAAAATCGCTCTTAGAGTCAAACAGCACGCTCATGGTAGGAGTCTTAGTTTGCCCTCCAATCATAGAGCAATTTGAATATGAATCTACAATGGTATCTCCTACAACATGTACATTGTATTTTGGAAATAACTGAAGAGTTTCTCGAAGATTATCAAATGTAATGTTCGCACGATCCATTACCAAGAGCAATTTTTCTATTTTAATGTCGGGTGGAGTACTGTTGATGAGAGCGGTTGAACTCAGAACAAAATCGCCTGGAGTAAAAATAATTTCGCCGCCGTAACTATTGACTGCGAGAGTTTCTTCTGAGGTCCTTGGAAAAAATGTTTGATTAGGAGAGTATTCATATCCTTTTGCAAAAAAATCTGGTTTAATGAGATTAATATTCTCGAGGGGCGTATCATTTGTATCTACAATAACAAAATCAACAAACTCTAGCGCAGCTAAATTTATTGCACGTAAATCCTCAGGTATATGTGGGCGGAACGAACCCTTCTTTATGTGCTCATCTGAAGTTATACTTACCACAAGAGTCTCAACCTTACTCTTCGCAAAAAGGAGATGTCTTAGATGTCCTGGATGCACTACATCAAATACACCATGACACATGACCACTTTTTTCTCTCTTGGATAACGTCCAATCTCTCTTAAAAGTTGGTTTACAGTCTTAATCTTGTGATTGAAACGATCTGACAGTTCAAATTTCATTTTTCCCCAAGTGTTGAAACCACTTTTTAGTTGCTAATGAGATAGAAGACTCGTTCCATAATGGAGCATTTTTCCAATCCTGAATGTTAGCAATCATTTCATCAACGCCTTCAATCAAATTCTTCTTAGGTAACCACCCCAAGAGTGCTTTAGCTTTCTCAATGTTAGCGAATGTAATGTCGGGCTCTGCGGGTCTCTTGGGTAAAAATACGAAATTCTCACCGATCAGAGTTGCCAATAACATGATCGTCACCGGGCTCCCTCCCCCAATATTGAATCTGTGACCGAAGAATTTGCTGGTTCCAGCTAGGTAAAAAGCTCTTGCAACATCTGTCACATGGACAAAATCTCTCATTTGACTTCCATCGCCAACAATTGTGAGGGGAGCTCCTTCGAGTCTCTGTTTCAAGAATACGCCAAGAACGGCGCCATAAGCACCTGTTGTCTTTGAGCGTAGTCCATAGGCGTTAAAAATACAGATCGAGTTGACTTCTAGCTTATACACGTCCTGCCAATGAAAAGAGGAGAGCTCACCTAGGTACTTTGACAATGCGTAAGGGTATTTTGGGTTTGTTGGATGACCTTCATCCGTGGGTGTTTTTGCAATTCCATAACACGACGAAGAAGCTGCGTAAACAAATCTCTTAACTAAGTTCAGCCTACTTGCTTCAAGAATATTTACAGTGCCAGAAACATTTGTTCTTACGTAGTCGAGTGGTTTATCAATCGATGGTACTATGTCGCCGATGCCAGCTAAATGAAAAGTAACGTTCACTCCCTTAAAAAAACTAGAATTAGGGTCAATCTGGCAAATGTCGGAGGTAAGAACATCAAGAGCTGCAGAATTATTATGTTGAGAAATGTTCTCAAGTCTTCCACTTACAAAGTTATCAACAATCCTAACTCTCCAATCATTCGAAATCAATAAATCAACTAGGTGACTACCTATAAAGCCTGAACCGCCCGTCACTAGAGCTAGCCTTTGACTCATTGGTTACTTGACACCCAATCTTGCTAATCTACTTACATTAAAATATTTGTCATCATCTAAACTGTTTGGTAGTTTCTTATTGTAAAAGGCGTTACATAATTCTTTGACTGCATCTTCAACTGAGAACTTTGGTTTGAATCCCAAGACCTTTTGAATCTTATCAGAATTTATATGGTAAGAACGATTGTCGCTGGATTCCGTTCGCACAATTTCTATATCAGACCCCGAATATTGATCTTCCACAATTCGTTTGACAATTATTGATATCTGATTGATCGTCAAGTTTTCATAGCCTACGTTAAATATCTGACCTTGGATGCTCTTAGTATCAGAACTCAGAAAAAGCGAAACAACATCGCAATAATCTTGAATATGTAAATTTGGACGCATTTGAGTACCACCAAAAACCGTAATTTGGCGTTTATTGATAGCAAGGTTCGTGAGAATGTTAACAGTGAGATCAAGACGCTGACGAGGTGCATAACCACAAACTGTTGCGGGCCTAAAAATCACTCCTACGAAAAATTCATTTAAGTGTTTCAGAAGCAAGGGCTCGCACATACCTTTATATTTGTTGTATAAAGTAAGTGGTAGGAGTGGATGATCTTCAGTGACGTTTGGTTTATCTGAAACACCATACACAGAACTGGACGAGGCGTAAATAAAGCGCTTAATACCAGAAGACTTCGCTGCAATTACCATAGGTTCAAATGCATCTAGATTGATAGTAGTTGACAATTTTTCATCCAATTCAAAACTAGCATCATTTGAAATACATGCTAGGTGTACAACTGAATCTGAACCATAAAATACTTCTTTAATTTTCTTGGTGTTTCTAATGTCACCCTGTATTATCTCTAAATCAGGATTTTGCTTTGGTAAAAAGTCATCTCCAAAGTACATGGCATCATAAACTCGTACTTTATATCCATCATTGAGAAGTTGTGGGACTAAACGACTTCCACAATATCCAGCTCCACCAGTAACTACAATCGTTTGCTTTTCCAATTTGCCTTCCTTTCGAGCCCATGAGGGTATCCCGAACTATACTGTGCTTTTGACATGGAGTGTGAATTATTCTCACTTATTACAGAGTTTATACAGTGAAACATCAGCACAACTTGTACGTGAACCAGTGAAACCTAAATTAGGTGTTCCTCTTATAAGGAATACATCAGATTTTTAAGCTGAGTTCAAGATAACACGAAAAGCCTGTGTCAAGCATGACTATTCAATAAAGTGTACGTGTATGCTGTAGTTGTGCAAAAACTTGTGGGTTTATTGCAATACTATCTATCAAATTTTTATAAGAGCTTCATTTTCAGAGTAACTTTCGGTTATATTCCGAGAAGTGATTTTGATTTGAGGAAGGAATATTTAGATATCAAGTTAGCAAGAGATAGCGAACTAGTGTCGAAAGTGGAGAATGCATTCAACTTCGCCAATCGGAAGGGACATTTCCCAGCTCCGCGAAGATTGAGATTCTTACCTGGGATGTCCGGGCAAAGATTCAGATCTTTCTTGAATCATTTGTCTATTTCTCTAGATTGTTTTAATTATTTGGAAATAGGAGTATGGAGAGGTAGTACTGCCAAATGTGTCCTTCATGAAAGTAAAGCAAGCGCAATCTTGATTGATAACTGGAGTCAATTCGGTGGACCAAAGAAAATTGCGCAGAAAAAATTAAAAAAATATATCAGGAATTCACGCGCCAACATTTTAGATATAGATTTCAACGAAATCACGGAGACTAGCCACCATCTAGAACCCCATGTTTATTTCTATGATGCTGCACACGATTATGACTCGCAAAGGGCAGCTATAGAGCTATTAGATAAAATGCTTTTTCAAGAACTGATCGTAATTATTGATGATTGGAATTGGGACAATGTCAAAAAGGGGACAAGAGATGCATTAAAGTCAACAAAAGTCAGTCCGATAGCTGAATGGGAAATCACCACTAGATTTGACTATATGGGAGGACGTTTCAGTAGCTGGCATAATGGAGTGTTCGTGTGTGTTCTTAGAAAATCGTAGGCCCCCATAGGGGCTGTGTATATTTTTTTCTCAAAACGCACTTAATATCTGACTTTTGGTATCATAAAAGTTAAATAGGGTCCAATTAATGATTCTAAGGCCAAGACAATCTAAAAAGTATGGGATGAAAATACTTTCAGATTCATGCTTTAAGAATTTAACATGTATTATTGTGTGGTATTAGTTGACTTTTAAATGAAGATACGAGAGGAGTAGAGAATGGGCTCAGTAGTGAAGAAGCGCCGAAAGCGTATGGCGAAGAAGAAACACAAAAAACTTCTGAAGAAGACTCGCATTCAACGTAGAAACAAAAATTAGTTTTTAAATCCTTACAAGAACTAACTTTTTAGAAATCGAGGTCACCACGTAGCGAACCTTATCGATGGTGACTATGGCGCTATCTTTTATATTACTAAGGATCGCACCATTACTTAATTTAGGTGATGAACTATAAGAACCAACGGAGCAGATTCGATCTTGGCACCCAAAGACCATTCCTTTGCTATCTATAAATAGCGGGGAGCCAGGCGTGCCATGCTTTTCAGGAGATAATCGACTTGGGTAGTCATCCTCATTGACAATAAGAAAACGAACTTCATCGGTCTTAGGCAGGCGCAAACCACTAGCAGCAAGCCAGGCTGCAGCAATCCTATTTCCAAAGTTACTTATTGCAACATCATAACCTGCAACTGCTACACCGTTATCTGGACCATCGAGAGTGCTATAGCTCCAATCTTCTGGATATATGGAGTTGCGTTTAGCAAGTCTTACTTCACCCTGAGTAGCAACGTTATTTGAGGAGAGCGTTAGTACAGAGTCATAAATTAAATAAACGCTCTTGCCACTAGCTATTGCGCTAATTGAGAATCCAACATCTCCGGCTGTTCTTCCTTCGCTCTGCCGGTCTCCATCAACAATTTCATATATCCAGCCAGTTTTAGTAAGGGCTGCGCCAAGAATGATTCCTTGTGACTCATCTCGATAGAAAACTTGAAGTCCAGCAGAGGTTACGGCGCAGGCGTTAGAAACACTTACATCACTGGCAGTTTTTCTTCTTACGCTCTCTTGATAATTTTGAATATCATCGCCATCTCCATCTAATGTCTCATAACGCCACTTCTTGCCATCAAATGAAGCATGTCGCAAATCTTTATTTTCAGTATCGGTATAAAAAATGTGGAGAGTTTCGCTTGCCTTTTTTCCAGTTACGCAGAGTGATACTGGTCCAGCTAAGTTCCTATCCGACCTTCCACCAGCAGTTGAAACACCATCAACTACTGAACTCTTCCAAGAGTTTTTATCTAATGTCGCCAGCTTGAGATTTCCAGAAATCGCGTCAGAGTAGGCGATAACCTGGTTTTTCTTGAATACTCCAGCAGCTAGGTATTTAACATCAGCCTTCTTATCAATTGTTCTCGTGCTAGAGGTGGTCTGAGGAGTTACTTCATTACTAGTAACAGCATCGGATTCCCCATTGTTATTTTTAGCTTTAATAGTAAATGAGTAGCTACTTCCATTACTTAGCCCAGTAATTTTTGCTGGGCTTTGAGTAAAGCTTCGCTGTTGACCTCCAGGGCTTATAGTGACTATGTATCCCGTTACTCGATCAATTCGGCGGCAGCTAGGGGACTCAAAAGTAAGTAGCGCATATTTATCGCCAACCAAAGCTCTAACATCAATGGGTTTTGCTGGAAGGCTCTGCGCTTTATTTGCTGGGGGTTTTAAGAGCATATCTTCAATCATCGCTAGAGCAATATTTCCCGGGTTCCTAAAAACCTCTCCCGAGTCAAGAACTGGAGTCATTGTGGAGTTAGTGCCAGAGGATGCAAAGGTGGCCTCATCAAGGTGTGTAATTGATGAGCCTTCTTCATAAGGCTTTGGTGAATACAATTTAGGCTTAACGCCATTGTTAGCAGCAGTTGCTTGTGAGCCAGCCCAGTAAAGCGGTGATGTCATGGCTTTACCGAGTTCGACCGAGCGAGCGCAGAAGTCAGTAAATAGCCGTCCATCACTAAGTTGAACATATGCATCATATGGAGTGGGTTGAATCAAATATGCAGTCCCAAAAAACTTGTCATATTCGGCGTTTGAGACAAAGCCCAAACCATGGCCAATTTCATGTAATACAGTGCTGGAGAGGTCATAACTAAATCGTCCTGGCTTGCCATCAATTGCGGTATGCCAGAGCGTATTTGAATTAAATCGAAGAACAATATCTGGCTTTCCTGGAGCAAGATCTTTCTTTGCTAAGCGATCTGCCAATATAGATGGATACCAAAGGTCTAAGTCTGGAGCTCCATCAAAGGCGTTGAAGTAATCACCAGGACGAGCTGAACCTAGAACCCCATTTATAGTTGATGGCTCCCAATACGCTTTAACTTCAATGGGAACTGTTGATT
>Ga0194123_10002535_pt1 | contig 23677 bp, 23 predicted proteins | sample TA2MahsurfametaG_5_FD_155479 | JGI IMG/M metagenome (GOLD analysis project Ga0194123, IMG submission 155479) | Freshwater microbial communities from Lake Tanganyika, Tanzania - TA2015023 Mahale A surface | ecosystem: Environmental > Aquatic > Freshwater > Lake | place: Tanzania: Lake Tanganyika... | reverse complement strand
TGTGCCAGTTATTCCGAATATTTTAGTTAATGGATGTGAGGGAATTGGTACAGGATTTAGTTCAAAGATTCCGAGTTACAATCCTATGGATATTATTGCGAATTTGAAGCGTAAGATGCAGGGATTGGCTTTGGAGCCGATGGTTCCATGGTTTCGAGGTTTTATTGGCCGAGTTGAGAAAATTGTGGATAAGTCTGGTGAAAGATATGTAACCAAAGGCTTATATCGATTGCTCAATGAGGGTAAAGTTGAAATTTATGAACTACCGGTAGGAGTTTGGACTGATAAATATAAGGAGCATTTGGAGGAGCTTATGAACCCAGAGAAAGATGGGAAGAAGAAGACGAAGCAGGTGCTATTGAAGTATGAGAGTAATTATACTGAGTCCAAAGTTCGTTTTATTTTGCATTTTGACAAACATGAGTTGTCGAATATGTTGAGTAAGGGAACATTTGAGAAGGAAATGAAACTTATTGATTCTTCGAGTTGTAGTACTACTAATATGCATCTTTTTAATGAGAAGGGGCAGATTAAGAGGTATGAGTCACCGGAGCACATTATTGAGGAATTTTATGAAATAAGGCGTGAATTTTATGTAAGACGAAAGGATTATTTGGAGGAGCGTTTGAAGCGAGAGTTGGAGGTTATTTCTTCTCGAGTGCGTTTCATTATGGAAATTCTTGATGATAAGATTATTCTCAAAGGAAAGGATGAGGAGCAATTAGATATTGAATTGGAACTCAAAGGATATCCGAAATTTACGAAAGGAAAATTGGAGTATGACCCGAATGAGGTTAATGAGAATCCGAGTTATGATTATTTAACAAGTATGCCAATTAGAAACATGACAAAGAAGCGTGTGGAAGAGTTGATGAAACAGCGCGATGAACGCCAGAGTCAATATGAAGCATTGAAGTCCCAATCGATTTATGATTTGTGGGTTTCTGATTTAGATGAAATTGAGAAAGCTTATGTACGCCACCTTAAAGAGTATGAGGATGAAATGGGTACAACATCTGATGTGAAGACTACTGCGACGACTCGTCGTACTGTAAGTGGTCGGGCAACTTCAGCAACTGCTTCAAAGAAGAAGGTTGTGAAGGATGCTTAGATTTAAAAATTTTTTATTTATAAATATAGTACAAAATGGATGTAACAGATTTATTATATACCAATAGTTTTGTTAATACACAAAGCTTAACAAAACAGCAATTAGAGAAAGATGCAAATGAATTTGTTCCTTATAGAACATTAAAGGGAAGTGTAGTTAACAATGTTCGTGATGAATTAGAGAGGACTGCTTTTACTGATAATCCTTTAGTTCAGAGAGAATTGAAATCTTATGGTTGGAATAGGGGTACTTTGGGAAATCAAAAGCCGATTTTATCTGATTTTGCTAGAGATATCGCATCATCTACATATTATAGATATAAGACGACTTATTTGAATATAGACAGTAGAATGAGAGATGTATCTTTGTATCCAACACCAAATAATTATTTTGTTTTTTTGGGAAAAAAGTTTGATAATGTTGAGACAATAAAACTTATAGATTATTTTTTTCCTAATATTGATAATGTCATTAATAAAAGGAATAATGTTTTAATGTGGTTTACAATACCTTATGAAATGATACAATTAACTAAAAATGATAAGGATACAATACCTTTTACTTTTTCTACTGGTGGATTGAATGTTTGTAGTTGGTACACAAATTTTAATAATCTGGTAAAAAATATTTTAGATTGTGGAACATCAAATGAGGTTTTTACTAATAATATATATAAAAATTTATTTACAATTGAAATACCCCCTGGTAATTATACAACTGAAGAGTTGGCATTACAAATCCAGGAATTATGGTCAGAACAGCAATTTTTTAATAGTAATTATATAACGACGGATGCTTATAATGCTCCATCTGGTTCTCCAACATTACAATTTTATCAGAAGCCGCAGTTAGTTAAGGTAAGAATAAATCCAGAAAATTATTTGGTTGATATGACTTTAAGATATGAAGAAATAAAGATAAAGAGTGTTCGTTCATATATTGGTAAAAATTACATGGATGTTTTGTTGAATGTAATTGATGAAACTATATCAAGTCCAGAGTATTTAGAATTTTTGCAAAATACTGTTTATCCGTTGATACCTACTGGATTTCCAGGAATTGGAGGTTTGAAGGAGGGTAATATAAATTATGTAGAATTCATAACAAGGAATTATTTTGAGATGGCTGTCGCGGAGGGATTAACAAATAAAACTTATTATGATATTGTTAGGAATCCAGATACGAATGAGCCGATACCAAATATATTGAGATTATATTTTTATAATACTTATGGTCAGCCTATTTTATTTTCATATTCAGAGTTATATCAGGGTAGTATTTTAAGTGAAGCATTAATAGGGAGAGAGGCGCCATATTTTTTGATTAATTCAACTGAGTCACCATTATTTGCATATTTAACACAAATTAATAATTTTTCATTAAATTTGAATCCGACTGCGTGTTTTTTACCTTGTTTATTCGAAGAACCAACTTGCACAACAGTTGTTAAACAAGATGTAGTTATGAAAATAAATGCTACAATATGTAATTTAGATGGTTCATCAAAGTTAATAACGAATTTGTTGGGATATGAAAATACTGATAATAATAAAGCTTTGATAGGACCACTTTTATATTCAAGAGCAATTCAGGGAAATATAATTTACAAGGGGAACGTTTTAACAAGTACTTTACAGACTATAACATTAGATGAACAAAGGTCTATTGATTATATTAATTGTCAAAAAGACGCTGGAAATATTTATGTAGTTAATTTAAATTATAGTGCTGGAAAATTTTTAAATTTTAAACTGCCTATTACAAAAAATCCAAATGGGACTTATAGTTTTTATACTGAGAATTACTTTTTTTTAAAATTATTGAATCCAATTTTTAACAATCAAACTACAGTGTCTGAAATAATCCAGGTTAAGCCAACACCATATTTTGCAAATGGTTCGAGTGATAGGTATGAATACGATGGAAATAAGATAAATGGTTTTGAGGTTAATGTGATACCAAAAATAATTACTAATCCAGAAGCAGATTGTAATAGTCCAGAAACAAATGAGGCAACATCTGCGCAGGCAAATCAAGCAATTAAAAATTTACAGAACTTATTTGCCAAAATAAAGATTTCTGGAGTAGCTGGTTCATATGTTGTTAATGATGCATTTACGAATGAATTATTATATTTTGATGGAAGTTTATCAAATTTAGATTCATTTACTGTGCAATTAGTTGATTATGAAGGAAAAGTGTTGGAGGTTTCAAGGAATCATAATTTTACTTTAATGATTGTTGAGAAGATAGAGGTATTGAAGGAGACTAATATAAACAGCAGAACTGGATTTGCGAATAGTACTGGTACTCAGAATGTGGTGAGAAATAATTTTAGTACTTCATGAAATTAGTACGTAGTTAGACAAAAAATATTTTTATATTATAATATAAATGAAAGACATGTCCATTGAATTACAATCACCATATGCAAATACTAATGATTTAGGTAAAAATTATTATAATCAATTTCAGAATGGCCGAGTAATTGATATAACAAAAAATACTTATAAGCCATTACCTCTTTTTGATAATAATAATAATAAGAAAGATAATTTCAAGTATGAGGCTCTGCAGCATATTCAGACACCATCACCATTGAGTTATTTGTTTTTTAGTAGGACAAATATGGAGAGAATCCAGATAGAGTTGAGATATCAGGTTTGGATTCAAAGTGGAAAGAAGTATGTTGTTGATAAGCAGAGTGATATAGAGATGGAAGTTATTATGAGGGCAATATTTTTACAATATAGTTTAAATCAGGATAAGAATTTTAAGAAACAAATTGATTATTTGAATAAGTTGGTTTTAGATTATTGTGTTCCCAATGTATTAACTGAGGTGGAACAGTATTTAGGATATTTAGATGCGGTGCAGAAATTACCGAATCCATTACCATTGCCAGAAAATTTATCATCAGCAGGAACAAAAACATTGCGAAGTGTTACAACTACTTTTTAAAATATTGTATAATTTAATATGAAATTTGTAGCATTATTGTATGCATTTTTTTTATTATTTTTGGGATTATTATTTGCGTATTTAATTATTTATCTTACTATTAAGGGAGGTTTTTCTGATAAGAGACTTTGAAAATATATTTTATCTATATAAAATATGGAATATTCTACAATTGTATTAGGTGTCGTTTTATTATTTTTTGGTATCCTATTTATTTTATTAATGGTTTATGTTGTAAAAACACAGAATGCTGCAAAAAAGGTTAAGGGTGTTAGTGAGGTAATGCCTCCATTAGATTACATGAAAAATATAGGATATAGATGTCCAGATTATTGGGAAGATTTGGGCGAAGCACCTGGAAAGCCAGGTTATCATATTTGTTTTAATAAGTTTAATATTCCAGTTGAGAATGCGAATAATCCGGTTTGTTATAGTGATAAGGAAGGACGTACGAAGATTTTTAGAAGTGCAAATCCATCTCAGTGGTCTGGAAATGAGATGCCTACAGAATTAATAAAAGAGAGATGTCAATTTGTTGATAAATGTGGTCCGTCTTCTAATATGACTGCGTCATGGTTAGGGGTTAGTTCAGAACAGTTATCGCCTGGATACGTAAATTGTGGGGCTTATAAATAGGTCGTATTATTTTCAGCTTAAAATTAATTGATATAACATATTTAATGATAGAAGCATTTAAATATGAATCCTTTTCTGATTTTAAAAATTTATCGAATGCCGATATAGAAAAATTGGAGAAGTGGTTTGAGAATTACAAAAAGGAAAAGAATTTGACGACAATGGATGAAAAAATTATTTTAATTTCTGGAGAAAATAATCAGTTGAAGACAAGTCTGGCTCAATTTATTTGTGACAGTCATAATTTATCAACAAGATTATTTAATATACAAGATAGTAAAATAAATAAGGATATAAAAGATTTTATTTTGCAGATATCGAATAATAAGAATGTTTTGAATTTGATTTATAAGAAAAATGAAGATATTGGAATAATAATTGATGATTTTGATTCATTGTGTAAGGATACAGATAAATCAATAATAACAGATTTTTTATCTTTATTTAATGTTAAAAAGAAGGGACAGCCAGAGTTTAAGTTATTGTATCCAATCATATTGGTTTGTCAGGATATAGGTGATAAGAAGATAAATGATTTGAGGAAGATTGCGTGTGAGATAAATTTGGATAAGTTGAAGCCTTATGATTATGGATTTTATTTTGACAGGATATGTAAGCATAACAAGTTGGAATTAACTGATAATCAGAGGAAAATAATTTTAGAAAATATAGATTATGATTTGAGGAAATATAATCATGTTTTGGAGGATATTTTGTTGATATCTGGGGAAAAGATTCGGGATGAGGATGTAAATTTTGTTATTCAGACGTTTTCAAATAAGTCTGGAGATGAGAAGATAAATGAGAATTTGGAGAGTATTTTTACGAGGAATTTGACTGTAAGAGAATGTGTTGATAAATATTATTTTGACAAGTTTTTATTTTCATTTTTGATACATGAGACTTATCCTTATAATATAGGTGGAGTGAAGGTTAAGAATGAGGAAAAGATAAAATTTTTGAGTAGTGTTTCAAAAAATTTAGCTGAGAATGATGTTGTTCAGAATTTAATATTTGAGAAGCAATTATGGGATTTAAATATAAATAGTGCATTATTGACTAATGTAAGTACAAATTTTTTGCATAGTGAGATAAGGGGTCAAAAGTTTGAGTTCACAAAGAGGAAATATACTACTTTGTTAAATAAGGTATCATTATATTTTACGAATAGGAAGGTTATAAATCAGATTTTGCAGAAGTATGGAAATAATAATGTTGATGCATTTTATTTTTCTGAGTTTTTGTGTGATAGTTTTAAGAGAGTTGATAAGAAGAATTTTGAGGAGGATATGCAGAAATATATTATGCCAGTTTTAAAGGATATGGAGATGACAAGTGAGGATGTAGATTTGATATTAAGATTAAATAAATTAGAAGAGGATGATATAAAGAAGATTTATACAACAAAGTATAAAAATTATGTTAAAAGTAATGGAGGAATAAAAGAGTTATCATAATTATTGGTAAGCCATTTCAATTTTATCGAAACATTTTTTGCAATTTCCAAATTCGTCAGTGCATTTGCAATTTGCGTCTACAACGATATCTGTATTATTTTTTTGGCATATGTGTGGATTATAAGCTGGCTTTAATCCAGAAGCAGCGCAATCAGATGCTTGTTTTAAAAATTCTTTTTGTCCACCATATGAATTCGCTCCAGTAAATCCTTCTTGAAGGTATGCATAATATTGTTCGGTATTTTCAAAAGCTGGAGGAGCAGATTTGGGGCAATATTGTTTGTATTCTTTTGGTCCTAAATACCAGTCGATATTTCCACAGCATTCTGGGGCACCAAATGGATTACGTCCTTCGTATAGATGGAAACTTTCAAGATTTTTTCCTTGTCCATTTTTGGGAATTGTTTGGAAGACTACGTAAATGATGAGGAGTACAAATGCTAAAATGACAATAATGAGTAAAATGATATTAGATTTTGATTGGAAAAATCCTTCCATTATTATATATTATATATAATAATATTTTATTGAAATTTGGGTGGTCTTTGTGCTGCATAGCAATTGGCATAAGTTGGTTGTCTGGATTGTCCAGGATTTAAGTTATTACAATTTGGTGTATCTCTTAAAACGGTAGGACCCATTGGGCATTTTGAGGAAGTATAATCTTGATTTTTTAGTCTCTGCTGGACTGTTGCAGCAGTTTGAACTTGCCATTGAGGACCTGGAACTGGAGCAACTAAATTGCAGGGATTCGTTGTATATCCAGAACATAATGGAGAACAGCCATCTCTTCCTAGAAGGCATTTGCCTTTATCTGCATTTGGGTCAATTGGTTGATATGACATATCTTTTGAGGGGAAACTGGCACCGAGAGGGAAGCCGGTTTCATGAAACATGTTATCTTGAATAAATCCTGGACGGTATTCAGCAATTGGTTCTTGAAAAATTGGATACTGTAAATTTTTACGATTCATATTATTTTATAAATATAAAATAATATTTGCCTAAATTACTACTTATTTGAACATGCCAGTATAGAGTAAGATAAATATAATTAAGAATACTACAAAAATGGGTGGGAATATTTCGATGTAAGACATTGCATATATGTCGTTTGAAGCATTATCATTTACATAATCTCTGAATTTTCTCCCAAATTTATCAAATCCAGGAAAAAGTATTCTAAATAAAAGCAACAAAACATAAATTACTAAAAATGGAATTATAAAAAATTTAATAAAAGGATTTAAATTGGGTGCGTAACTATTCATGAAATAAGCTACTAATAAACCTATAATAATTGCAATAACATATGAAGCGGCCATTCCACCATTTACCATCGCTTATAATTATTATTAGAATATAAATTTATGAAATATATGAAGCTTCCCTAACAATCTCTGGCTGTCTATTATCTATTAAATATTCAATTAATATTGCTGATAAAAATTTTACTTCTTGTAATAATTCATCAATTATTTTTTCATTTTTGTCGATTTTTTCTGATATATTTTTTAAATAAATTTCTTCTTTTGATTCCAGATTTATCTTCATATCATTTAAATCAAAAGCATCATTTCTTGTTCTTTTCATTCAGTTTATGACATTTATAAAAAAATCTTTAAGTAGGAAAAAAATGTATAAAATCCCACAATGTTCTAATTTTGTTTTTTTGAAATTCTAGTAAAAATTCTTCATTGATAATAATATTATCGGTGGAATCCAGTATTTTAATTAATTCATCTGGTTTGTATCTATCATCTGGGTTTATACAAATCATATTTGTTATGGCATTTTGAAGAACTTGGAAATATGCTAAATTTTCGCTATTGTAGAATGGAATAATTTTATATTTAAATAATCTAGAAATCATTTCAGGAATTCCTTCACAATTACAATGTTCATCAAATATTGCATTATATAAATCTTTTTCATATACATTACCCTTAATATCATAAAAAATACCATATTTAACAAATGGAACAGTTCCAGAGAGAACATATAAAAATGTGCAACCTAGTGCCCAGATATCAACTTCTGGAGTTTTTTCGTAATCTGTGTCATCATCTAATAATTCTGGTGGCCGAAAATACCATGAAACAATTTTATCTGTTTTTTCACCTATAAATCCAGAAATACCAAAATCTATAAAATAAGGATTTCCGTCTTTATCAATCATAATATTTTCTTTTTTTATATCACAGTGAATAACTCCTTTTTCATGTATTTGTTTTAGACTAATTAATAATTTTTTAAAAATTCCAGTTAATTCTTCAATAGAATACGGCTTTTCATTTATGTTCAATTTGCTTAATTCTTCTTTTAAAACTGGCATTAAAATATAATGGAACCCATCTTTATTTTCATCGCAAAAAATATCAATTGGTTGTATGATTGATGAGCAATTTTTAATATTTTCATATATATTTTGTTCTTTTAATCCTTCTTTCTTTACAAGACTTAATTTGAGAGCATATTCATTATCATTTTCATCTTTAACTAGATAAACCGATGCATAACTGCCAAAGCCAAGTTTTACTGGAGTATTAAAAAGAGAAACATCTTCAATAAATTTTAATTTTTTTCCATTTTTTTCAATTATTTGATTTGGGAAAGGTTCTGCTTGAATTATATCAAAAACTTGTTTTTGGCAAGTGTTACTGAAACGATTTATTATTTTTTTTACATTAAATCGAATATTATTTTTAAAAATTGTGAAAATTTCTGAATTTATATCAACTTCAAACAATGAATCAGAATCTCTATGTCTAACCAAATAAGAATTTCCTGTTTGATAGAAGAAATTAAAATCAGGTGTTTTCATATTTAATTATAATTATTATGATTTATTTAAATTTTCAATTTTTTACTCCGATTTTTGGATACTCATCATGTTAAGTAATTCATTGATAGATGGTCTATTTTCCTTATCTTTTTCTAGCATACGAATAATAATTTTTTCAATAATATTGAGCATTAAAAATTCATCCAATTTCAAAGAATCAATATTATGTATTTCAATTTTCAGCATCCAGGATACCATATTTGGAATATTTTCTTCTTCAACTGCTTGTAAGATGTCTTTTTCTCTGAAAGTTCTACCTTGAGATTTAAGAAATCTTGCTCGAACTCCATAGTCGATAAAAGGCCTTTTCCTGGATATGAAATACAACATTGTAATACCTAGTGCCCAAACATCTGCATCAATTGATTTTCGATTATCAATTGTATAAGGATATCTGAAGCTTGGAGTTCCGAAATTCATTTTCTTTTCGCCAATTGGTCCAGATGAACCCAAATCTCCAAGAAATGGGTTTCCATATTCATCCAGGAGAATGTTATCTGGCTTTATGTCTCCATGAATGAATCCTTTTTCATGGATTTCATTTAAGGAGAATAAAAGGACTCGTAAGAAGTGAAAAGAATTTGAGATAGATTTTTTTTTAGTTTCAATCAATGACTCTGGATAAATATTAAATAGAATTGCGTGATACATTCCAATTTTTCCATGAGTGATTGGTTTTATTATGGATGGAATATTTGAAAGAAAATCCAGAGTTTTTGCTTCATATTCACCTTGGGCTCTTTGTCTGAAGAATTTCATTGCAAAAAAAATTCCAGGTTCTGAATATTTTTCGACAACATAAACACTTCCCTGGGAACCTCTTCCCAGAAGTTTTGCAGCTTTTGGTAAAGATGAAGTTAAATTGTTTTCTGGAATTAATCTATATGATTCTCCATTTAAATTGATAATCTGGTCACAAACCAGAACTGGGTTATGTATGAAATTGATAGTTTCATTTAATATTGGAAAAATTTTTTCTTTGACATCAGCAATGAATATAAAATCACGTTTTACAAGCATTTTTGATGCGCCATATTGTTCCAATATCAAATAATCCTTATTAATTTCATCAGTGATTGTAAAAATGGTTGAGTCGACCATTAAAGATATACTAACTATATCTTTAAATAAAAAACTATCAATTTTTTACAATGTCATTTTACTTCACATTGTCATTTTGCTTTGCAAAATGACTTCGGGGCTTAAAAGCCCCTCAGTTCGGCCAGAGGCCTCACCATATGTTATTTTGACCAAGGTCAAAATAACACTCGGGGCTTAAAAGCCCCTCGGCTCACATTGTAATTTTGACCGTCGGTCAAAATTACTTCGGGGCTTAAAAGCCCCTCAGTTCGCTTGGCCATGCCAAGCTCACAATCTAAATTTTAATTAGTTCGCAACTTAAAATTTATTAGTTCGCAAGCTAAAATTATCATTTTGCTTCGCAAAATGACTCGGACCCGTAAAGGGTCCTCGGTTCACATTGTAATTTTGACCGTCGGTCAAAATTACTTCGGGATTCAAAGAATCCCGAAGCTCAGCCTTTGGCCTCGCAAGTTAAATTTATTTATACGTGTAGATATAGACTACCACCTAGTAAAATCTATATATGGAATTAGATAATAATTTAGTTTGTGAGGCCTTTGGCCGAACTGAGGGGCTTTTAAGCCCCGAAGTCATTTTGCAAAGCAAAATGACAATTTTAGTTGGTGAATACTATGCTACCGATTCCACCCATTACTCTAAATACATTTACATTGTGTGCAAAAACATTTACATCGTATTCTATTTCGGTATTCACTACTTGTCTTAGTGTCATCTGGATTTGTGCCCGATTTATTCTACTAAAATTACATGTTCCACTTGGCTGAAATTCTTCTGGATTCAATGCGAAAGAATAGCAATTTATACCTATATCTGGGGAATTAGTATGATATTTAAATGGTACTAAGCCATTAAAAAATTGTGGGTCTCTGAAATCAAATCTATCATTAGAATTTAACAACAATTTTGCAATATATAAAATTTGTTTTTGGTCTATTTGAAACTGATTATCTTGTGGAAATTGATTTGAAACATCTGGCAAACATGTCTGGATTCCTGCATCATAAAATTCTCTCTGTTGCTTAAAATACATTGCATTTTTTACAAAACTTACATCGTATAATGAATTAAAATACATACAATTTGTGTAATTATTCCATTGATTAAATAGATAAACATCAGTTCTTCTTGTTGTAAAAATTAGTTCTTTTACAGGCTGGCTTATTTTTAATTCCAGAGTTTGAGGGCCATCGATTCCAGTAAATTCCTGGAGTTGTAATTGTGTAATTAGATATTCATGCGAAGTTTGTGCAAATCTTCTTCTTTCATCTTCATCCAGAAATACGTAATTAACATAAATATAACTATTTTGATTCCAGGTGCCATTTGGTGCTTGTGTACCATTTGCAAAAAACCAAAAATAATTTGTTGGGTCCAAACCAACTATAGAAAGAGTACTATTTAAATCAGCTGCACTTACTTCTGGCAATCCAGCTGCTTCAATTGCTTGAATCATTTGATAATCGACGTCTGGGATTCCAGCAGTTGGTTGTCCTCCAGAGGTGGCATATTCGTAAAAAGTTTCTGGAGAAAGACCGTACCACATTGTGAATAATCTATTTAATGGAGAAAATTCAACATTCATAAAAATTTCCGTGTATTGTAAAGCTATTAATGGCAAGCTTAATCCTGGATTAACGCAAAATGCAAAGAATAATGGAATATATAACATTCTTCCAGAATAAGTAGGATACGTCGTTGGTGAATAATTTCCATAAAATGTTTCTGGAAACCTTAAATCCCAAGTATTTCCAGTAATTTCATCATAAGCTCTCCTTTTACTTCTATCAATAGTTAATTGAGCCCAAACATTTAACCATTCAGCATAATGCTTATCAATAAGAACACCATTACATAATAATTCAACTGACAAAATCATATTCTGACCTAAATTTTCAATCCATTGGAAATTTTGAGCTTTTGTTGAATAAATACTGGGAAGTTGAACTGCAACATAACAATCATAAATTAAATCTGCATTTCTATTAATTTTAACTGTAAGTTTATTTGCTTGAGTTGTAGAAAAAGATGGAAGAACTCTATAATATTGAGGAATGTATTCTAGAGAAAAGTTTGTGTGTCTCCTGTAGATTGTTTTGAAGAAAGTAATTTGTGGATTTCCGGTTAAATATAAATCTTGAGCCCCGTAGGCTACCAATTGCATTAGTCCACCTGCCATGAGTGTTCTATATTAATATGTTAATTTTTATTTAAATCATTTACAATAAATTCTCATTATTAATTAATGGAATTAGATTTTAATATATTATATTTTTTAACAATTGGAATAATAGTAGGTATAATAATTTTATCAGGAATAATTGTTGGAATTTCAAGTAAAGCAAATATACCAAAAAAAACTAAGTATGGGATAGAGTATGTTAAGAATTATCCAGGTTTATACTCTGGATTAGTGATTTTGATTTTATCCAGTTTTTGTTTGTTAATGGCTTTAGCTGGGAAAAAGGTGATAGAGGAATTTAGTGGAATTTATTTTTGGATAATTGGTGGATTCTTTTTATTTTCAGGAATAATTTTACTTATAGCATTTGTGCAGAAGGATGATAAAGATAATGCTTTGGAACCTTTTCAGAAAATTTATGAAAATTTTTCTTCAGCTAGGATTCAAGGTGAGGAAAAAGAAAGAAATCGGAATTTTTCATTTGGATTACCATCTGGAGTTTGTGAAAAGAATGGTCAGTTTGGCATGATAGTAAATGGGGAATGTATTACTCAAGGATGTGATAATGATGCTTATTGTGAATCGAAAGAAAGGGAAAAACAAAAGGAAAATGGGAGAAATGTGGGTAATGAAGGTTTTGGTTTACCTTTATCATTTGAGGCACCACGAGCTTTATTTGCTGAAATGGAAGAAGTTGAATGGGAGAAAGACAAATATGTTCCAAATACTGCAGTTCAACCAATAGGAATATGTATAATGAAGGATGGTAATTTTGGATACACACATCCATTTTTTGGGAAAAAGTGCGTGAGTTATGATAAGATGGTGAAAATGTTAAAAGAGCATCCAGAGTATAGACATGGTGCTCAAAATGCAGAAATAGTTGTAAATCCACAGCAATCTACAAAATGTTATGGATTTGGTAGAGATAATTTATTGCAATATGATTTAATTTGTAAAAAAGAATTTGGAGATACTTATGGTCTAAAGAATGTCGAAGGGTTTGGTTGCCCAGAAAATGATTTTCGAGGTGTTTGTAATCAAAATTATCAAATGGGTTCAGAAATGGGTCCAGATTCAACAAGATGTGCGCCATTAGGAACAGATATGAATACACTTTGTCAAAATAAAAATTTAAGAGAAAAGACAAGTAAATTCTTAAAAATGGGTTATAAGAATATACGTTTCGATGGATGTCCAGAAGGAACACAAAGGGCAATTTGTGATGGTAATTATTTTTCTGGTAAAAAATTATTTGATGATACAACTGAATGTTTTTCACAAATTTATGACCCAAATAGAATGTGTAAAGAAGCTTTTGGAAATGAATATATTGCACAAAAAGTCATTTCAGATAATTGCGTTCCAGGATATATTAGAGCAACCTGCATGAAAAAAACTAAGTAATTACTTTCATCTTCTTAATATTCGGCGCCCCAATTAATTTTCTTTTTTCTTCAACAGAAAATTGCACAATATCAGCATAATTACTTTGTAATAATTTTACTATGAAATTATAAGTATCGTTTAATTGCTCGTCATTTTTTGCACCAGCAATAAGTACTTTTCCTGTCCCAAAAACAGCAATTGATATTCTTCTACAATCTCCTTCACCATTACCATTTTTCTTTTTCTTTTTATCACTTGCTTTACATCTCTTAGAACAAACACAAGTTCCGTTTCTATCTTCTTGATTTGAGTTCCACATAAAATATATCTTAACTCCTTGATAAGTCCTTGGGTCAAAACTGTAAAACAAATTATGACTGGTTCTAGTATCTTTCAATATTTCAAATAACTTGTGATTATCAATTAAAAAGCCAATAAAGAAGTTACTGTTAATCATAACTACATCATAATTAACAACTTCTGCACTGGAAATTTCTTCTTCATTTTCAAAAACTTCTGGAAATTTTTTCATTTCATCTAATAAATAATTAGCTGCAATTAATCCATCATCATCATGTTTTGCACCAGTGCAAGTAATTCTTCCATTTGTAAAAATCATTAAATTTATTAACTTATCTTGTCTTATTTTTACAGAAATTGAAATTGAATTGTAAAAATTATTATTAGCCTTACTATTCTTTACTAAAATACCATTTTCATCGGTTTCATCTTTTGTGTAAGTTATCTTTTTAATCATACTTGATTGTCCTTTTCTGGTTCCATCTGGATTAATAGTATTATAATTTTTTAACATTTCCTCGAGCTTAACACACATCTTTTTTATGTCATATTTTTTGTTTATATAACAACAAGCTGTTTTTACAGATATATTCAATTCACCACATTCTGGGATATCAGATAATTTATTTTTATGTTTTTTCAAAATTGAAAGAATAATTTCTTCTGCTTCAAGAACGCTATTCATGTCCACATTTTTCGGCTCCGGAAAATTATCTATTTCTAGATTCATTTCATAATTCTATAAAGCTTAGAAATTTTTTAAATCAATTTTTTTAGAAAATTTATTCGGAAAAAAAACGTACTTAAAAGGTTTAGATAATATAATTAATAATCATGACTGGAAATATTATGGAATGTAAAACAGTCCAGACCACTGTCTTCAAGACTTTGGTTGAGGCATTAAAAGATATATTAACTGATGTGAATATTGAATTTCACAAGGGCAATAGTGATGCGGAGAACGAGGAAGATAAAGGATTTATAAAAATTGTTGCAATGGATTCGAGTCAGACTATTTTGGTGCATTTGAGATTGGAGGGTGCGCGTTTTGAGTATTATAATTGTAAGAAGCGTTTAATTGTTGGAGTAAGTATGATGTATTTTCACAAATTGATAAAGACAATTTCGAATAATAATGATTGTTTGACTTTATATATTGCGGAGAATGATATTAATAAGTTAGGAATCAAGATTGATAATAGTGATAAGAATAGTGTGACAAATTATAAGTTGAATTTGATGGATATCAAGTATGAGGAGGTGAATATTCCACCACAGAAATTTGAAAATATTATTTCAATGCCAAGTGATGATTTTCAGAAGTATTGTAAGGATATGAGTAATTTGGCGGATATTATTGAAATCAAGAACGTTGGAAATAAGTTAATTTTTTCATGCACGGGAGATTTTGCTGACCAGGAGACGGTATGTAGTGAGCATGAGGGTTTAACATTTGATAAGAACAATGAGCAGTATGAGGTGATACAGGGATATTATAATTTGAGACATTTGGTTTTGTTTACAAAGTGCACGCATTTGAGTAATAATGTGCAGATATTTATGAAGAATGATTTTCCATTGATTATTCAGTATAAGGTTGGAAGTTTGGGATATTTGAAATTAGCATTGGCACCGAAGATTAAGTAAGAATTTATGAATTATTTTGTGAATTAGATTTAATGAGTTTAAAACTGATTAAATCAATTGAAGAATTGAATGGAATGCAGATAAAGGGAGGAGGAATATTGCCTTTTGCATTTCATGAGGGAGATTTTCATTTTTTATTTGGTAGGGAGACAAAGGATGTGAAGTGGTCTGATAGAGGTTTATGGGGGACATGGGGAGGAGAAGTAAAAAGAGATAAGGAAACAAATTTAGAGGGAATTATTCGTGAGTTTTGGGAAGAAACAAATGGATTATTTGGTTCAAAAGATAGTTTGAATGCATATGTAAATAATAATTTTTCAAAATTATTGGTTGTTTATACACCAAATTTTGAGGGAATTACAATATTTTTACCGACAACTTATAGTAAAAGTTTAGAAAAAATGTTTAATGCATCAACACATTTTTGTAAGACATTATTAAATGGAAAGAAGGAGATTGCAAAGGCAAGACAGAGGGGTTTTTTGGAAAAAGATGCAATGCAGTGGTTTACAATAAATGAAATTGGAAAGGCACAAAAAAGATTTCGAAAAATGGTACATGATTTAATTGAATATATTAATCAAAATTTTAATCCAGAGAATACAGAAACATTTTAATTTGTTACAAACTCGTCTTTATTCTCCATGTGGGATTTAAATTGAGAAGTACTGGGATGCAAATTCTCAATTTTTTCTGTTAATTGACTAGAATCATTTTTGTCAGCGTATCTATTTAAAATTTTAATAATAACATTATTAATTTTTGGACTATAACTGATTCCATTGATATTATACATATCATCTGGATTTTTTGTTAAACATTCACCAACACAAGAAGCAGCAAGTTCGTACCATGCTTTTTCAGCAACTGTTTTAGGAATTTTGAAAGACCAATATCCACCGGCAATATTACTTTCATCTTCCCATTGAGGGAAAATATCTTTTCTCATAAAAAAGAACATTCCTTTTGTAAAAGAATCAAAATTATTAAAAGCACCAATAAATTCTTCAACAGTTTTAACATCTGCAACTTTTGTATAAGTATCTTTTGTCCAATGAGGTTCTTCTAAAGAGTGATACCATATAGTCCATGGGGTATTAAGTATATTTCCGGTAGTTTTTTCCATTCTTAAAAGATATTATATTAAAATCTTTTAAATTGAAATATTTTTATACATGAGTTATTTCTTCTGTTGTTGTTATTTCAAGAATTCTGCTAATAGCTGCTTTAATTTCGCTTTCATTAATTCTACTGGCTGGAAAATTATTTGTGTTAATATTAGATACTTTATCACTAACCATATTAAAATTGAATGCAGCTGATGGTTCAAAAGGTTGATAAGGTTCATGTGGAGCGTAAGGTTCAAAAGGATAATTACCCATATTTTTTTTGAAATTTTGGTTAATATTTTCTTCTTCAGGTTGTAAGACTGGTGTTGAGTTCCAGTTGAGTGAAATATTTTCAAGTTCCGAGCGATTTACAAGCATATTGACGTTAAATTTTGTGAAGTAATTTCCAGATTTGAAGTAATTGGGTAAATTTTTGATATTTTGAAGAGGAGCTTCTTGGGGTAAGCTGGAAAGGAATTGAAGTAGAATTTTAAATATTGAGTTTTCGTAAACATTTGAAATATCTGATTCAATACTCTTAATGACTATACTTGAATCTGGAGATTTTGAAGCTCTTTCGTAAGAAACGAATGATGTTTTAAAAGTATTATTTCCAAAAGATACAAATATATCATTAATATGAGGTTCATCATATTTATCTAAATATGTAAGTAAATATTCTCGTATTAAATCAATTTCATCTCTGGATAAACTAACTACTTCATTCGTATAATATTCATAAGTTACTAAACTAACCGTAATTAACCTTCGATTTGCATAAAAGTCTGTATTAAATAATGTCTGGCTTTTAATAAGGTCATTTTTATTATTTGTTTTTAAATCACATACAGCTTTTGTTAAAGAATTTACTACATAACATATTTGTCCACTTGTCATTATTATAATATATTATTATAATAATTTTTTTGATAAAAACGATTTATACTGATTCAGCTGTATCTGTTAATTCAAGTAGCATCTTAATTTTATTTTCTACATTGTCACTCTTAGTTGTTGTATCATCAGATTTGGTTTCTTCTTTATAATAAAATGGAATACTAATTGTGACATTAATATCACTGGGTTCTGATGGTTGAGCTGGCTCAGAAGGTTCATATGGTTGGTCAGAATTATATTGTGCTTCATCATTAAGATAATAGTCGCTATTTAATAATTTTCTTGCTTCTTCTATATAATCAGAATGAGTAGGGGGAGGATAATATGGGTCATTAAAGGATTTCTTTTTATAATCTGAAACAACATTTTCACTACCTTTTTTAAGATAGAAATTTACTGTATCAATTGTATTTTTAATATCTAAACCTTTAAAAGACCGAACTCTCATTGAATGTCTACTTTTGAATGTTTTTTTGCAACTAAGTATATTATTATAGGTTCCAGAAATAAAATTAGCAGTAAGTGGAATAGTTGTTTGCTTCACTAAATTTATATCTGGATTTTCAGCTAAAAATTCAAGGATTGATGTTGCAAAATAAGTTGGATTATCACTATATTCATTAAGTTGATTAACAATTAATCCTAATGTAGTAAAATTTCTGAAACGAACTGAATCAATTATATCTGTGATTGCAGAAACATCTGGTTCAACAAAACTTAATTGAAGAATACTTGGAATTTTAATATTTAAATTATCACAAATATTTGGAATATCATCTTTCGATTGAATATATAAATAATGATTTTCTCCATAATTATTGTTTAAAAAATCTACTATTGCTGATAAAAAATAATCAAGTTTTGCATTTTGATAAAATTTACTATCAATGTTATAGGCAGTTAAATTAAGAGGTGTTTCAACTCTTGTGCCCATCATTGATAAAAGTAAATTCTTATTAAAATTCATGTATTTTTTAAGAAAAGTAACATCTGTGGTGTTTGAGTTTATTTGTTGTTCAAGTTTGCATACATTATTAACAGTTTTATTTAGTAAATTAACACAACTTCCTTGCATATATAATTTTATAGATTTATTTTTTTAAGCTAATATTTAATTTATGTTTTGGTATCAGTTTCTTCAAGAATAAGTTTCAATCTGTTTTCAATAGATTTTAAATCTAAATTCTTTTTATCTGTGGTAGAAAAACTCTTAATTATGTTTCTGGTAATAACTTTAATATCATTATCACTGGGTTCTGAGGGTTGTGCTGGTTCAAAAGGTTCAAATGGACTTCCGCCATTTACATCGCTATTTTCGACAATAGTGTCTAATTTGTTGTTATTTTTAAAATTAGAAGTTGGGAGAAGAGTTTTTGTGAATGTTGTTAAATCTTCAGTTGCTAAATCAAGGATATTATCGATAACTGATTTATTTTTAGAAAAATTAATAAATTTTTGAATATATTTTGGAACCGAGTACAATGTTAAAGCGACAATTAATACGAAAATTAATGAGTGAAACCATTTTGATTTAGGTTTTTCTTCTTCCATTGAATCAAGAGTATGCCAGAATAATTGTTTTATATTATCATTAACAATTTCCATGTCTGGTTTTAGGATTTCTTCTTTTTTAATTTGAACATTTTCGTTTGTATTTTCTTTATTTTCTAAAGGTTTTTCAATTTTTGCTTTTTTTGTTTCTGGCATTTTAATTTCAACTTTTGGTTTCTTTGAATTTTCAATTAAGAAATTATAAGAATTTTCTTCTGATTTAAATGTCGTGTTCAAAATTTCAGTTTTATTTACTAAATTTATTTCATTAATTATAATTAATTTTATCAATGAATCAACAATATTTTCAATATCATTATTTAAGTTATTTTGACTAATTTTGTTACATAAAATATCAACTAGTATTGGGTATTGTTTTTGTAGAATTTTAACTTTAAATGTGAAAGGTGTTGAAGATATATCAACAAATTTTGGTCTTATCTTTGCAGAAATGTTTTGAATTCCATTTATAATGATGTTTCCAAGATTTTCTGAAATGGTTGCTAAATAATCTTTTCGTGAATGAAAAAGGGATAAAATTAAATGATTGTCATTTATGTTGAATGAATAATGAAAAAAACTCATATCATTTTTTTGAATATGATGTTCAAGTACATAATTTATTAAAATTTCTAAGGCAATTAAAGAAAAATTATTAGTAAATTCATTTTCAACATGAAAAGTATATTTAATCTTATATCCGATACTATTATCATTGTAATTTTGTAATAAATTCAAAATTAAATTTTGTTTTTTTAGTTCTTCGTGTAAAGTATTATGTTCCTCGATTACTTTTTTTGTTTCGGAGGATAATTTATTTATATAATTAGTATAGCTCATCTAATTATATATGATAAAATTGAATTTCTTATAATACAAAAATATTTATTTAATGAGAGGTGGTTGTCTCAGCGAGTAAAGACAAAATCTTGCTCTCGATATTATTAGTCTTTGCTTGTTTAACATCAGAATCTTCTAAAGTTCTGAGTAAAGAAGAAAGACGCTGGTTACCACTTCCGGTGGAACGAGCTCCGAGAACGACATTAAAGTCGGATGGCTCATTAGGCTCAAATGGAGCAAATGGTTCAAATGGACCATGTGAATTTGTTTCGACTCCATTATCAACAACATCTAAATCTCTGGATTCGGAGGCCTGAACTTGGGCGGCATCTTTCTCAGCTTTAAGAGCGGCGTATTTCTTGTATAAGAATTGGCAAGTGTAGAAGAGAGCAACTACGAGAAGAGCTGGAACAACGTATTTCTTGGTTTGGTCTGCAAATTTGCTTCCAAACTCATTTAAGAGTTCGAGGAAACCTTGGTCAGTTTCACCGTCTTTGAGGAGGCCAAGTTTTCTGAGGTGAGTGTTCAAGGTGCGTTCGCAAATTTGAACTTCAGAAGAGGTATGAGCTTCTTCGTTAAGGGAAAGAGAAAACTGGTTGTTAGTGGTGATTTTATAGGTGTCATAGATAGTCATGAGATATGAAGTGGAGTTAAACTCTGGTTTTGAAACATCAGATAAAGACAAGATGTCTCCAACGCTAACAACATACTCATTTTTAAGAGATTTGGAGATACTAAGATTTTCAAGAACAAGTTTAATTTGTTCCTTGTTCTCGCTAGTAGTAACTAACATAAAACCAACACCTCCATTATTGTAACTGGTGGATATAACATCAACACCTCTTTCCCATAAGGTTTCATTTAATGAATTGATGATTGCACTAGAAATTCTTTTGGATTCTTCATTAGAAATGTTTGATGGATTAAATTTAAGTGCAGTGCAAATTCCTCCAAATCGGTAGATGTGTGCAAGATTATTTCTTACACTTAGAAGATTTGCTTGTGATATTCTTGCTGAATCATGGTTCATTATATTAATAGTATAGAATTTTTTTTTATTAAAAATAAAAAAAATTTTGAAAAATTAGATGTTCTAAACTTATTCCGTTTGTTCTGATGTCTCTGTAGCTTCGAGAAGGGCTCTTAATTTAAGTTCAATTGCTTCATTGTTGCTAATTGATTCAGAAGTAGTAGAATCTTGAATTTGTCTTACATAAATTGCTGGGGCCTTAATATCAGAAGGTTCAAAAGGTCCGGCTGGTTCAAAAGGGGCAAATGGTTCAAAAGGTGCATTTGCATCATTTACTTCTAAGTTATTTTCGCCACTTTCAGCATTTTCAGCTTGAGTTTTAAAATTAACTTCTTCCGCATTGTCAGCATGGACTTCTAAATCAAGAGTAGTAACTTCTTTTGGAATATTGATAAAAAATTGATAAATACATGCAGCCTGGGGAACAGAAATATTTTTAATTCCGTAAGAACTTAAAAAGCTTAATAAGGCATCATATGCACTCTTGTATAAGGTATTTGTATCAGTAGAGGTTGCACAAGCCTTTAAAGCGGCAACAACAACATCCTGTGGGATTGTTTTAAGAATCGCTGGATCAACTTGAAGAACATTAATTGGAAGAATTTTAGTAAATTCAAAAAATCCAGTGCCAGTTTTAACTCCATAAGCTGCTAATCCTTTTGTTGAGGTAACAATTGCATCTAAGTTTGTGGGAATATTTTTAAGCAATAAAGAAGCAGTTGGAGCACCACCATTAATAGATACTGATACTGGAATTCCTCCAAGAAAAAAGGTGCTTGCATTATCTGGAACTAAATATGCTAGTTCATCTAAACCAAGAAAGATATCTTGATTTAATTCGAGAATATCTGTCATTAAATATATTTTTGCATTAAGTTCTTTGAGAATACAAACTTCACGAAATAAACGGTTAATAATATTGGCACAATTGCTCATCTTATATAATATGAAATGAAAAAAAAATTATTATAATTTTCTAAATGATTTAAAAAAAACATGTATATTAAAATATTATTATGTTCAATCTTCTAAACATTGTAACAAAAATATCGCTATTTTTTTTTAATTTTATTTTGGAATGTAAATATAAAATAAAAACGTTGTTATTTAAAATTCATCAAAAAAATGATACAGAAATAGAAGATGCATATTTTATAAATACTGAAACAAATGCAGTTATTGAATTAAAAAATAGAAAAATTATAAACGACTTAAATCATTTATTAAAATTTTCAAAATATGTACCAGTTGATAAAATTGTTGAAACTTCTGAATGTTTCCTAAATATAAATGAAAAATATTTGGTGGAAATCATGTTTCAAAAACACAATAGAAAATATCTATTTAATTTTTATGCAAATGAGAAACATATTTATTTTCCAACGTATAATCACAATGAAATGAAAGAAAAAAATATGAATAAAATTACTGAAATTGATAGTGAAGAAGAAAAAGAATTATTGGATATAATATTAAAGTATGGAGGTCCTCTAAATGATTTTTATGTTTCAAAGAATTTAGGGATACCATTGAGCCGTTTTTATAGTAAAAAATTAAAATGTTTTCCTTTTAAGGATAAAACAATAAATTTGAGTGATATTTTTTTGAATGAGTATAAAGATGTAAATTCAGATTCAATTTTAGCTATGAAACACACTTTAGATAAATCAAAAATAAGTGATAAAAATCCGAACGAACAATATATTTTATCAAAATATAATAAAATTTCCCTGGATGGTAAAATGATAATAGAGGGTATATTTAATTGGTTATTTGGTAAACAAAAAGATTCATAATATTTTCTCTCTCTATTATAATATGAATCGAAACGGTAATTATAGCAAAGATTATCAAGGAATAGACCCAAATTATTATGAAGCCCCTGTCAAAAAAACACCAGTAAATCCTTTTGCAAAAATGAATATCCCAAATCCTAATGCAACTTATTTAGGTAACAATTCTTATTTACTGAGTGTTAATACTCCGGCTCCAGTTCAATTTGAAATGGGAAATGGTGTATATGGAAGTTACGATGGGATTAAATTAGTTGCAAATAATTATAATCGTTGGAAGGCAGAGCCAGCAAATACTCCTTTAATTAAGAGTGATTATTTATTTGTTCCCCAGGGTACCCCCTTGCCATTAAAGAACGAAATGATTTATTCCCAGATACCTAAAGATAGCATGTTCGTATTTGCTAAAAATCGCGCTAGTCCAGAATGTAAATCTACATATTCTACTTCTACTGGACAGGTTTGTACAACTACTCAGCAGCAGGCTTATATTGGAGCTCTTAGAGGTAATAATAAAAACTTCCCAGATGATTCTTTTTAGACAGATTGTATTGGCATTTTACTAAGTAAAATGACTTCGGGGCTAAAAAGCCCCTCAGCTCACATTGTAATTTTGACCGTCGGTCAAAATTACTTCGGGATTCATAGAATCCCGAAGCTCAGCCTTTGGCCTCGCAAGTTAAAATTTATTAGTTCGTAATTTAAAATTTATTAGTTCGCAAGCTAAAATTATCATTTTGCTTCGCAAAATGACTCGGACCCGTAAAGGGTCCTCGGTTCGCTACGCTCACAATCAAAATTTTTATTTGTTCCCAAGTTAAAATCATT
>Ga0194123_10002533_pt1 | contig 23677 bp, 23 predicted proteins | sample TA2MahsurfametaG_5_FD_155479 | JGI IMG/M metagenome (GOLD analysis project Ga0194123, IMG submission 155479) | Freshwater microbial communities from Lake Tanganyika, Tanzania - TA2015023 Mahale A surface | ecosystem: Environmental > Aquatic > Freshwater > Lake | place: Tanzania: Lake Tanganyika... | reverse complement strand
CTGCGTGGTCTGCGCTTTCACACCACCAGCAACGAGACTCCCGTCACGCAAACCGAGTTGACCCGAGACGATGATCCAATCGCCAGCGCGAACGACGGGTGTGTACGGACCAATTGGTGCAGCCATGCAGTCAAGGTTAGAGCAGGGACGGCGAGACACACCACTCCTCGTTACCCTTACCGCGTGCGTTCGACGACGAGACGTGAATTTCTCGCGACTTCTGGTCGTGTCATCGCGGTCGGCAGCGGTGCAATTGCGCTCGGTTCTCTCGTGGCCGCTTGTGGGTCGCCAAGCGGCGACTCTGACGCAGCAGGTGTGCCACTGCCCGACGACGTGCAAATCGTGCAGCGGTTTCCGCAGAATCTGGTGTCGGGTGACTTGCGTTTGCCGCTCTCGTTGGCCAGCGCCGGAGGTTTGCTCACCACCGACGGCCCGAAGAAGACACCCGATGTCTTGACCGCGCGGATTCTGCGCATCGACGACGGGCGCAACGATGTCGTCGCCGAGGGTCTCACTGCGCAACGCCACGACGCCAAACTCGCCACGCCGTACTGGCCGTTCTTCGTGAACATCGAGCAGACGGGGTTCTACCGCATCGTGCTCGATGGCGGGCCGAGCGATGGTGCGGCATTCCAGGTGTTCGCCCGTGGCGAGGTTGCGGTGCCGGGCATCGGCGACGCGCTGCCTGCGTTCGACACTCCGACGTTCGACGATGCCCACGGTGTCGACCCGATCTGCACTCAGCAACCCGAGGCGTGTCCGCTACATGAAGTGACGCTCACCGAAGCGTTGACACTCGGCAAACCCATCGTGCTGCTCGTCGGCACCCCGGCACATTGCGCCACCGGCACGTGCGCGCCTGCGTTGGAGGCACTCGTCTCGGTGGCGGCGCGCGCCAGTGGCGCCTACACGTTCATTCACGCGGAGGTCTACGCCGATCGTGACGCCACACAAGTTGCGCCCGTCGTGACGGCGCTCGGAATGAACTATGAACCGGCGTTGTTCGTTACGGATTCACGCGGTGTGGTGACGGCGCGACTCGACGCCGTGTTCGACGAAGTGGAACTCGCGTCGCTAATCGGCTGAAGCCGCGCTGGTCAGCTGAAGCTGTGCTAACCGGCCGACGCCGTACTGGTCAGCTGAAGCTTTGACCGCAACCGCAGGTGCGGTTGGCGTTCGGGTTCGTGATCTTGAATCCCGACTCGTTCAGGCCATCGGCGTAATCGAGGCTGGCACCCGACAACAACTGTGCGGATGCCGGATCAACGACGACCTTCACATCGCCGAAGGTGTGCACCTTGTCCTCACTGGTGAAGTCACCGTCGAAGTACATCTCGTAGGAGTATCCCGAGCATCCGCCCGGACGCACCGCAACGCGCAAGGCGAGATCGGTGGCGTTTTCGCTTTCGAGCAGTTGTTTGACTTTGGTGGCAGCAGCCGAGGTGAGCGTGATCATGACGCCCCCAAACTACCGTCTCCGAGTGGTGCAGTGACAAGCATTGTGACGAAGTCACACGGAGGCAACGCGACCCCCGCGACACCGTCGTCGGTAGGTTGAGGGCGTGGCTGAGCCAACCGTGCCGCCCCCCACGGCGGACCAGGTACGCAACCTGCTGCGCGCCGTCATCGACCCCGAACTCGGGGCCAACATCGTCGACCTCGGCATGGCCACCGACGTCACGGTCGGCAACGACGGCGTCATCACCATCGGCGTAAAACTCACCATCAAGGGCTGCCCGCTGCGTGCCCAGATCAAGAACGACATCGAGTCACGACTCGAAACACACCCCGGTGTCACGAAGGTGAAGATCGAGTGGGGCGAGATGAACGCGGATGAGCGTTCGGCAGTGATGACCAAGGCCCGTTGGAATGCGCGCGAAAATGCCGGCGACACCGCGGTGCCCGTCACCACTCGCGTCCTCGCGATTGCGAGCGGAAAGGGTGGTGTCGGCAAGAGTTCGGTCACCGCGAACCTCGCCGTTGCACTCGCGGCGCAAGGTCACACCGTCGGTGTGCTCGATGCCGATATCTGGGGCTTCTCAATGCCGCGCATGCTCGGCATGTCCGAGCGTCTCGCCGCCCGCAAAGTTGGCGATGCAGACAAACCGAAGATCATCCCCAACGAACGACGTATCGGTAGCGGGTTGCTCAAGGTCGTGAGCACGGGCATGCTCGTCGACGACGAGAGCACTGCGCTCATGTGGCGCGGGCTGATGCTGACCAAGGCGGTCGAGCAGTTTCTCAACGACGTGCACTGGGGCGAACTCGAATACCTGCTCATCGACATGCCGCCCGGCACCGGCGACGTGCAGATGGGCCTGGCTCGCATGTTGCCGCGCACCGATCTGATCATCGTCACGACCCCCGCAGTGTCGGCACAAAAAGTGGCGATTCGCGCCGCCGACATGGCACAACGGAGTTTCCTGCGCATCGCAGGCGTGATCGAGAACATGAGCCACTTCACCTGCGAACACGGCAGCACGTACCCACTCTTTGGTGAAGGTGGCGGGGCAACGTTGGCCAACGAGATCGGTGCCGAGTTGCTCGGTCAGATTCCGATCGAGAACGCAGTCGCACACGGCAGCGATACCGGTGAGCCAATTGCACTGACGGGCGATTCGGCCGCAGCGGAAGCATTCCGCGATATCGCGAAGAAGATCATCAGCGCCACGGTGCCGGCCACCGACATGGCCGGCTGTTCGGCACGCCTGCTGGAATCCGTCGAGGTGGCACTCGGCAAGAAGCCGCGCTAGCCGCCGGCTTACGGCATCTTGGCGTAGCGCGGGTCGTCGGGGAAGACGATTCCCACCACTCGCCCGTCGCCATCGAACTGCAACTTCGGCAGGATCGGCGTCGGCACACCGATGCGCTGTGCCGCGTCGACGGCATCTCGAGACGAATGATGCGGCGCGAGAAACTCGAGGTTTGCAATCGTCGGGGGAATCATCGCCAGTTCGCCGCGTTTGGCGCGCGACAATGCATCGGATGGGGTCACCCACAAACTGGCGACGGTCTCCTTGTCGTCATGCAGCGGATCCTGCGCCGATGGTGCAACGGCGACGAAGAACCGGGTATCGAAGCGGCGTTTCTCCCCGACGGGCGTGATCCAGTGGCTCACGTAGCGAATCGCATCCACTGCGAGACGCAAGTTCTCGCGACGACACAACTCGGCCAGCGATAGTTGTCCGTCATGCACCCGGTGGCGCAACTCACCGAATCGTGCCTGGGCATCGGTGTCGCCCAGCGACACGTAGTCACCACGCTGATCACGTGCCAGCAACACACCGGCCTCCTCGAAGCACTCGCGAATCGCTGCAACCCAATACGCGAGGCCGCCGCTTGGCACACGCAGCAAGTCGCTCGCCTCGGCGTCACTCATGCCATCGCACAATTCGTCGAGCTCAGCGGCTGCATCGACATCGTCGACCCGCCCACCAGGGAAGACGTACATACCACTGGCGAATACCGCACTCGTCGTGCGCTGCAACATGAACACCTCGATGTCGCTTGGTACGTCGCGCACCAGCATCACGGTGGATGCCGGTCGTAGCGGCACCGACTGCGGATCGCCGGCGCCGGTCATTGTTCGCGCGGTTTGCGCATCTCGCGATAGTCGCGGGCTGCGCCTTCCAGCGGCTCCACATCCAGCGTCACTCCATCGATTGCCGCAACCTTGAGCGGCTGACCACTCTTGATCGGTGTGGCGCGGTTGGTGCGGGCCCGCCACTTTGCGCCACGCACATCGGCTTCACCTTCGGGCGAGATGTCGGTGGCTGCCACACCTTGTTGTCCGATCAACCATTCACGCCCGATCGTGGGTGTGGCAAACCTCGTACGCACCATCGACGGCATGCCGACCACGAAGGCCAATGTCATCGATGCGACGCCGGCGATCAACGTCAACCACGACAGTCGCAACGCTTCTTCTTGCACCGGCCCGTACAACACGAACGACGCAATCACATACGCCAGCACCCCTACAGCGGTCCAAAACCGCGGGATGCCGACCTGCACATCGACCGCAAACGCAATCACCGCGAGGATCAACAGGATGATGCCAACGGGACGCACCGGCAACTCGGCAAGACCGAACGTGCCGAGCAACGTGCACAATGCACCGACGAAACCCGCGATGCCGATTCCCGCGGTATAGAACTCGAACACGAGGAGCGCCAAACCGAAAGAGAACAGCAAATACGCCAGCGCGGCACTCGCCGATGTGTGCATCAACTGTTCCACGGTGCCGAGTTTGAAGAATCGCGTCGTGGCTGCTTCGCGCACGATGGCTCCGTCATCGCCGACCACTTCCACCACCGTGTCGAGCACCACGCCCTTCACGGCAAGACCGTCGAGGGCAAACAGCATGTTGCGCAGCACGGGCACGCCCTCGTCGGAGATCGTGAGGCGTAGTGCGCCACGTTCGCGCGCCTCGTCGGTGCCGAGGGTGTTGCTGCGCAGCAACGTTGTCGCCTCGCCAAGGGAGATCGGCTGGTCGTCCAACAGCAATGGTGCGCCGATCTTCCCGACGGTGGAGTTCGGGGCCATTGCCGACACATCCGCGACCGCGAGCAACAATGCCGACCAGCCATGCGCCCGCGAACCGCTCGGACCAACCCAGACGCCAACCGGGATTGAGGAATCGCGCACGCTACGCAGGAGTTGCTGCATCCGCGCTTCATCAACGACGGCACCACGCGAGTTGACCTGCAGCACGAGTGCTTGTGCGCCGTTCGTCGACGATCGTTCGATCGCCGTCTCGATGCCGTTCGCAACGACATTGTCGATCAGCCCGCTTACTTCGAACACGTCGACTTTTGCCAACGCCTCGGCGTTGTCACCCGACACCGTCGCCCCGACGCCGAACATGAGAGCAAGGCTGAGCGCGAGAGCGGCAAACACGACACGACAACGGTATCCACGCGCGAGATAACCTTGCCTCGTGCACGTGCTGATTGCCACCGATGCTCAGTACGTGCTCGATGATGTCGTTGCCGCGTTGGGCACACCAGAAACCTCATTCACGATTTGTCGCGACGGTCGCGATGTGACGGATGCCGTCCGCAGCCGCACCCCCGATGTTGCCGTACTCGACCTGCAAGTCGGCTCGATGGGCGCGATGGCCACCACGATGAACCTGCGACTCGACGAGAGCGGTGGTCGACTCCCGCACGTGCCGGTGGTGATGTTGCTCGATCGCATCGCCGATGTGCATCTCGCCCGCCGCAGCGGTGCCGAAGCATGGTTGGTGAAGCCGATCGACTCGCTGCGATTGCGCCGTGCCGTACAAGAGGTGCGTGCCGGTCGTACGTGGCATGAAGCCGCCTCCCCGGCGATGCAACACCGTTAGGCTGACGAAGCACTAATTGCAATACGGGGAGTAGCGCAGCTTGGCTAGCGCGCCACGTTCGGGACGTGGAGGCCGGGAGTTCAAATCTCCCCTCCCCGACCACTCGATTCAACTGTGATGCATCGATACAACCGTGACGTAGCCGTCGCCGACCGAAGGTCGCGGCGAACGCTTACAGCGAGGCGATGACGAGTTCGGCAATCTGCAGTGCGTTCAATGCGGCACCCTTGCGCAGATTGTCGTTCGATACGAACAACACGAGACCGCGACGGTCGTCGACCGATTGATCCTGACGGATGCGCCCCACGTACGACGGATCCTTGCCTGCCGCCAACAGTGGCGTGGGGATGTCCACCACGCTCACGCCGGGTGCCCGACCAAGAATCTCCTGCGCTTGTGCCGGAGTGATCGATTTGGCGAACTCGGCGTTCAGCGACAACGAGTGACCGGCAAACACCGGCACACGCACGCAGGTGCCCGACACCTTGAGGTTCGGGATGTGCAGGATCTTGCGCGTCTCGTTGCGCAACTTCTTTTCTTCGTCGGTTTCCAATTCGCCGTCGTCAACCAGCGAGCCGGCGAAGGGCAACACGTTGAATGCGATCGTGCGTGCGAACTTGCTCGGTGCGGGGAACGACACGGCGTCTCCGTCGTAGGTGAGGCGATCGATGTCGTCGGCGGCAGCCACCTGGGCGGCGAGTTCGGCCACGCCGGAGACTCCGCCGCCGCTCACCGCTTGATAAGTGCTCGCGGTCAGGCGCACGAGTGTGGCGGCATCGTGCAGCGGCTTCAACACGGGCATCGCCGCCATGGTGGTGCAATTCGGGTTCGCAATGATGCCCTTTTTTGCCAGCGCGATGTCTTCGGGGTTGACCTCCGAGACGACGAGCGGCACTTCGGGGTCCATGCGCCAGCACGAGGAGTTGTCGACGACGATTGCCCCTGCCGCCGCGAACTTCGGGGCGAGAGCGCGCGACGTGGTGGCACCGGCGGAAAATATGGCGACATCCAGCCCCGCGGGATCGGCCGTCGCAGCGTCTTCGACGAGAATCTGCCGGCCACCGAAGTCGATCTTGCTGCCTGCCGAACGGGCCGATGCAAAGAATCGCAGGTCGGCGTGCGGCACATCACGCTCGAGCAACAGCGAACGCATGACGTTGCCGACCATACCGGTGGCGCCGACGACGCCGATGTTCGGTTTGCGACTCAATGCCACCGCGTCAGGCTAACCGCGCAAGCAGCCACCAGTGGCTGGGGTGCACACGCCGCACCGCAAGTTTCCGCACACCATCGGCCGACACCTTCACTCGTCGGCGCGGCGAATGGATGATGGTGACGTCACGCAACCGCGAACCAATCAAGTCGAGCCCAATCGACGCCAGCACATCGTCGGGGCTCAGCCGATTGGCCTGCCAACCCAATCGTGTGAGGGCGCGTACACGCGCCATGTATTTCGCCACCTTCGGCGCGCGCCACAACACCCGCACCACGCCGCCGAGCGGCACGAGTGCGGCATCAAGCGGAGTCCAGGTGCGGAAGTTGAGGGCGACAAGACCGCCACTCTTTGTCACGCGCACGGCTTCACCCACCAACGACTGTGCGTCTCCAGCGCTGCAGTGCTGCAAGGTGATGTAGGAGAACGCGAGATCGACGGAAGCCGACGGCAAGTCGAGTGTTCTCCCATCAGCAACGTGCAGCGTGCGCAACGCGGTGGGTTCGCCATGCTCGAACACGGTTTCACGACAACGCTCGAGAAACGCCGCATCGACGTCAGCAGCATGCACCACACGAAACCGTTTGCTGAAACCAGCGGTCATCCGACCAATGCCACTGCCGATCTCCACCATCGACAAATCGATGGTGGAACCTTTCGGAAAGCCGAAGATCTTCAGATACCGCCGCACTTCGTCGTCGCCACTCGCGGCGAACGACGCAAGCGACACGTCACCGGTTTTGTTGTCGAACACCCAACCGGTGCTGCGCACTGCCTGGTCGGCAGTCAGAGTCTCGGTGCGCAAACCGGCGCTGCGCCACGGCACACCCTGCGGACGCCGCAATCGTTCCGCAGCGCGACGCAGCAAGGTCATCGTTTACTTGCGCTCAGGTAGCGGGGCGGAATAATCGTCGCCGCTGTCGAGACCGAACGCCGAGTGCAAAGCCTGCACGGCCTTCTGCATCATCGCCGCGCGCACGACGACCGATACGCGAATCGTCGATGTGGAAATCATCTCGATGTTGACACCGTTGTCGGCGAGCACCCGGAACATCTTGGCTGCAACGCCGGGGCTCGTCTTCATCCCCGCCCCGACGAGCGAAATTTTGGCGATGTCTTCGTCGTGCGTGACACCTCCGGCCTTCAACTCCTTGCCGATACGGCTGACGATCGGCTCGGCCGTCTTGACATCGGCCTTCGGCACCGTGAAGGAGATGTCCGTCGTGCCAGCAGTCGACGTGTTCTGCACGATCATGTCGACGTTCACGTTCGCGCCAGCGAGCGCCTCGAACAGCGCGGCGGAAACTCCGGGGCGGTCGGGCACGGCAAGGATCGTGAGTTTGGCCTCACTGGCATCCTGCACGACTCCTGAGATGACCGGTTCTTCCATGTTCTTCATCCTTTCGTGATTGCGACCAACGACCCACGTGCCTTCTTCCCATGTGAAGCTGCTTCGCACGTGAATCGGCACGTCGTGATTGCGGGCGAACTCCACCGAGCGCAGCGCGAGCACCTTGCTGCCTGCACCGGCCATCTCCAGCATCTCATCAAACTGCAGGACGGGAATCTTGCGCGCCTGCGACACGACGCGCGGATCAGCGGTGAACACACCCGTGACGTCGGTGTAGATCTCGCACGAGTCGGCGCGCAGCGCCGCGGCCAGCGCGACCGCCGTCGTGTCGCTGCCGCCCCGGCCCAGCGTGGTGATCTCCTTTGCGGTGCTGATGCCCTGAAACCCGGCGACGACCGCGACTTTGCCGTCGGCGACTGCCGCCCGCACACGATCACCCTTCACTTCAAGAATCTTCGCCTTCGTGTGCACCGTGTCGGTGATGATGCCGACCTGTGAACCCGTGAAACTCATGGCATCGACACCGACATCATGCAGGGCCATGCACAACAGCGCCATGCTGATGCGCTCGCCGGTGGTGAGCAACATGTCCATCTCGCGACTCGGTGGATTCGTCGACACCTGATGGGCTAGTTGCAGCAGGTTGTCGGTGGCCTTGCCCATCGCCGACACCACGACGACGAGATCATGCCCGGCGGCGCGGGTCGCGGCGATATGGCGAGCCACATTGCGCATTCGCTCCGGGTCTGCCACCGATGTGCCGCCGTATTTCTGCACGATGAGCGACATGTCGATAAATAACGCTACTCCTCACAATCTTTGCGGTCGGTAGCATTTTCCACTCGTGGGTACCGACAAACGCGAACGCCAGAAAAAGAACCGTGATGCCAGACGTTCGGAGCACGAGCGTCGCGCGCAACGCAACAAGGTGCAGAAGCGCGGTGCGCGAGTCGGCGTCGTCGTGCTGGTGGTCATCGCTCTCGTCGGCTTCGTCTTCGTGACGGGCAACAACACCAACGAGACTGATACACCGGTCACCGAGGACACGACGCAAGACACGACGCCAACTCAAGATGTCGCCCCAGTGGCCGCCGGACCGTTCGAATACGGCACCAGCGAATGCCCGCCAGTCGATGGCAACACCGATCAGAAGCGCACCTTCAGCGATGCCCACCAACTGTGCATCGACCCCGCGAAGAGTTACATCGCCAACTTTGAGACGACGCAGGGTTCGTTCAGCGTGCGACTGCTCACCGACCGCGCCCCCGGCACGGTGAACAACTTCGTGTCGCTCGCCCGCTGGAAGTATTTCGACGGCACCAAGTGCCACCGCGTGATCGAGGACTTCGTCGTGCAGTGCGGCGACCCGACCGCAACGGGCTCCGGTGGTCCGGGGTATTCGTTCGCTGATGAATTGCCGGCCGCCGGCGAGTACAAGATCGGTTCCTTGGCGATGGCGAACTCCGGCCCGAACACCAACGGCAGCCAGTTCTTCATCATCACCGGCAACAACGGCGCGGCCCTGCCACCGCAGTACTCGTTGTTCGGCGAGGTCGTCACTGGTCTTGATACGGCCGTGAAGGCGATGGGTGCGCTCTTCAATCCCGACCCGGCCGCCAACGGAGTGCCGCCCGCCGGGGAAATCGTGCTGAAGAGCGTGACGATCACCGAGTCGTAAACGACGTCAGCGAGTCGTCGATAATTTCAGCGGGGCGACAACAGTTTCAGCGGGGCGCCAACACGTTACGCGCGAGCGCATCGACGGTCTCGTCGGTCACACCAATCTCTCGCACATAGTTGCGCACCGAACCGTGTTGTGAAGTTAAATCATCGAGGATGATGGTCATTGCGCGCGGGTCGGCGGCGGCGAATCGTGCCGGCATCTTTGCGTAGAGTTCGGCCAACTCGGGCTGATGCTCGCCGGCCCACACGATGAGTCGCCGCATTGCATCTGCGGTGAGGCCATAGTCGGCGGCGATGATCTGCTCACTCACGCCGAGTGACCCAAGCACCAATGCCGAGAGAATTCCCGTGCGATCCTTGCCAGCCGCGCAGTGGAACACGGCGGGCAATACTTGTTCTTCAGCCAGCAGACGCATTGCGTCGGCGAATCGTGGTGCAGATGAGGCAAGCATCTCGCGATACGCCCACACCAGGAATTCGACGACATCCTCGATTTCGGGGGTTGCCGTCTCGCCCCATGTCGCATCAATGATCGGCAGGTGGTGATAGGCGACATTGAAGTCGTTCACCGGAAACGTGCCGCGCGTCTTCACCTCGTTGACGGTACGCAGGTCCACCACGGTGCGCACGCCAAGATCGACGACCGCCCGTGCGTCGCGCGGTGTCAGGCGGTGCAAGCCGTCGGCGCGGAAGAGCGTTCGCCAGCGTGTCTCGCGACCGTCGCTCGTCGGGTATCCACCAAGATCGCGGAAGTTGTGCACCGCAAACAGCGGCACCACGCGCCGGTCATCGGCAATCAGGGTGGCGATATCGACCGTAGACATCAGATGAACGGTACCGAGTCCAAGTACGCTCGGCGTGGTGAGCACAGCTGCTGGCAATTCGTCGCTCACCATCGGCGTCGTCGGCTCGGGCATCATGGCCGGCGGCATCGCCGAGGTGGTCGCTCGCGCAGGGATGCGGGCGATTCTGCGGGCACGTTCCGAGGCCTCCGCTGCCACTGCCGTGAAGCAGGTGACGAGCGGGTTGGCCCGTCAAGTGGACAAGGGCAAGCTTGACGCTGCCGAGCGAGACCGCATCCTCGCCAACATCACGACGGCCACCGATCTCGGTGCGCTCGGTGCGTGCGACATCATCATCGAGTCGGTGGTGGAGGATCTTGCCACCAAACAACAGTTGTTCCGCGACCTCGACGCCGTCGCTGCGCCGGGTGCGATTCTCGCCACCAACACGAGCACCCTGCCCGTGGTGGAGATGGCCAAGGTGGTGCGACAGTCCGAGCGCGTGTGCGGCATCCATTTCTTCAACCCCGCACAGGTGCTACCGCTCGTCGAGATCGTGCGACCGATCACCGCGAGTGACGACACCATCAATCGCTCAATCGCATTCGTAAAGGCGATCGGCAAAGACGGCGTCAACGTGCTCGACCGCGCGGGCTTCATCGTGAATGCGTTGCTCTTTCCGTATCTCAACAATGCGATTCGCATGTTGGAGGATGGCACGGCCTCGATGGAAGACATCGACACCGCCATGAAAGGTGGCTGCAACTTCCCGATGGGCCCATTTGCGCTGCTTGACCTCGTTGGCCTCGACACGTCGCTCTCGATTCTCGACACGCTGCACGCATCGTTCGGCGACGAGAACTTTGCGCCACGACCGATGCTGCGCAAACTCGTCGCCGAGGGCCGGCTCGGACGCAAAACAAAGGCCGGCTTCTACGTCTACTAGAACGTCGCAACACCACTCACGCTGGGGGGATCTCTCGCTGTTGCGCGCGACATCCGGCTGGGATCGTCGACCGCAACCCGTCGAAGAATGCATGTTCGCGTGGCCACCCGTCTCGTCGTGGCCGCCTGACGACGATCTCATCGGCCAGGGCGCCGACCTCACCGTGGCCACCGTGGTCGACGGTTACCGACACGGTCTGTTCGCGATGGAACGCTCGAACGATGACGGCACGCTCTTTTGGTGGTCACCCGCACAACGCTGTGTGATTCCACTCGACGGACTCCGCATCACACGCTCGATGCGGCGCAGTGCGAAGCGATTCCATCTCCGCGTCAACACCTGCTTCGAACGAGTGATGCTCGGCTGCAGTACGCGCCACGCCGAAGACGGCCGTTGGATCACCCCGCGCTTCATCCAGCAGTACAGCCAGTTGCACGCGCTCGGTTGGGCGCACAGTGTGGAGACGTTCAACGAAGACGGCGTATTGGTGGGCGGGCTCTACGGCGTGCGAATCGGTAAGTTCTTCGCCGGCGAATCGATGTTCCACCTCGAGCGAGATGCGTCGAAGGTGGCGCTCATGGCACTGGTCGACATCATGCGCTCGGCCAAGATGACCCTGCTCGACGCGCAGTGGAGCACACCGCACCTGCTCAGCCTCGGCGGTGTGGAGATTCCGCGAGAGGAATATCTCGCGAGGCTCGCCGTCGCCATAGCGGCTTAGCCTTGTTTCTGTGAGCGATTCACCAGGTCGTCGCCGCCGCGACGAGCCGTGGCTGATGCGCACCTACTCCGGTCACTCATCGGCGCAGGCCTCAAATGAGTTGTACCGCACGAACCTCGCCAAGGGCCAGACCGGACTGTCGATTGCGTTCGATCTGCCGACCCAAACGGGTTACGACCCCGATCATGTTCTGGCGCGCGGCGAAGTCGGCAAGGTCGGCGTGCCGGTCGTACACCTCGGCCACATGCGTGCACTGATGCACGAGATTCCGCCCGCCACGATGAACACGTCGATGACCATCAACTCGACGGCCGCGTGGTTGCTCGCGCTCTATGTGGCGAACGCCGCCGAACACGGTGTGGCGAGCACCGACCTGCGCGGCACCACGCAGAACGACGTCTTGAAGGAATATCTCTCACGCGGTACGTTCATCTTCCCGCCACTCGCTTCGCGGCGCATCATCGTCGACATGATCGCATGGGCCAGCCAGCACGCGCCGAAGTGGAATCCGATGAACGTCTGCTCGTACCACCTGCAGGAAGTCGGCGCCACGCCCGTGCAGGAGGTGTCGTTCGCACTCGCCAATGCCATCGACGTGCTCGACGCCGTGCGGGCAAGTGGTCAGGTCAGTGCCAATGCATTCCCGGGCGTGTTCGCGTCGATGTCGTTCTTCGTCAATGCAGGCATTCGCTTCGTCGAAGAAGTGTGCAAGTTGCGCGCGATGGGCGACCTTTGGGAATCGATCGGTCGTGAGCGCTACGGCATCACCGATGAAAGGGCGTTGCGTTTCCGCTACGGCGTGCAGGTGAATTCCCTCGGTCTCACCGAAGCCCAGCCGGAAAACAACGTGCAGCGCATCGTGCTGGAGATGCTGGCCGTGACACTCTCCAAACGGGCCCGTGCCCGCAGCGTGCAGTTGCCTGCCTGGAATGAAGCGCTCGGTCTGCCGCGACCGTGGGATCAACAGTGGTCGCTGCGCATGCAACAGGTGCTTGCGTTCGAAACTGACCTGCTCGAGTACGGCGACATCCTCGACGGCTCGCACGTCGTCGAGGGCATGACCACCGACATTCGCGACGCCGCACGGGCGGAACTCGACGACATCCTCGCTCGCGGTGGTGCGTACGCATCGGTGGAAGAATTGAAGCGCCGACTGGTGTCGTCGATGGCCGAGCGCACGCGACGCATCGCAAACGGCGAACAAGTGGTCGTGGGTGTCAATGCCTTCACCGAAACCGCGCAGTCACCGCTCGGTGGCAACGACAACATCCTGCGCGTTGACCCGGCGGTCGAGGCGGCGCACGTCGCCGACGTGCAGCAGTGGCGCGCGAGCCGAAACTCATCGGCGGTCGCCGCAGCACTGCGCGACTTGCGAGATGCGGCGGTCGGCTCGCGCAACATCATGGAGCCGTCAATCGCGTTGGCACGGGCTGGCGGCACGACCGGAGAATGGGCGTCCACATTGCGTGAAGTGTTCGGCGAATATCGTGCTCCAACCGGCGTGGGTGGCGTGGCCGCCCCACGCGGCGAGGATCTGGCGGCGGTTGCGCGGCGATCGAGCGCACTGCCAGGTGGTCCGCCACGTCTGTTGGTTGCCAAGCCCGGTCTCGATGGACACTCGAGCGGTGCCGAACAGATCGCGATTGCCGCCCGCGACGCCGGCATGGAGGTCGTGTACGGCGGCATCCGCCTGACGCCGCGCCAAATTGCCGAATCGGCGCGCGACGAAGATCCCGACGTGATCGGGTTGTCGATTCTCTCTGGTTCGCACCAGGCGTTGGTGCCCGAAGTGCTGCGTGAACTACGCAACGTTGGTGTGGTGGCACCAGTCGTCGTCGGTGGCATCATCCCCGACGATGACCGCGACATATTGCTGGCGACCGGAGTTGCTGCGGTCTACACCCCGAAGGATTACGCCGTGGCGCGCATCATGGGCGACATCGTCGACATCGTCGAGCGACACCGGGCCGCAGCCAACTGACTGAGTTGCCGCCGGTGATGCGGCGGGGTAGGGATTGCTACGGCAGCATCGTCGTCGATGGCGCCACCGGCACGAAACCCGTCGCCGGTGGCATGACGAGTTCGTCACCAGCCTCCACTCGATCGGGATTCGTGATGCCATTCAGGTTCATCAACGCCTGCATGTCGACCTGAAAACTCTGCGCGATACCGAACAGCGTGTCACCCCGCTGCACCACATAGGTGATCGGCGGCTGGTACACGGTCGTCGTCGTGGTTGTCGTCGTGGTGGCCACGGTGGTGGGCACTGCTTCAATACCGGAGTCGTTGCGCTGGGCGAAGAAGAATGCAAATGCACCGCTCACGATGGTGATGGCGAGCAGCGACCACTGCAGTCGACCGCGCAAATACATCGTCGTCATGCTAGATGTGCAATGCGTAGCCGGTTGTATCTTGCCACCACGATGCACGGCACGTTGACCACGAAACCGAATCCGAGCGTGACGATCACCCACCAACCACGCATCCACACGAGCGTGCCGACGATCGTTGCCGCATAGGTGAAGTGCACCCGCTCGGCACGCAACGACTCGGCTGCAAATCGACGCAGACCGCCCTCTGCATAGGTCGGCAGTCGGCGCTTCGTGATGCCGCCGAACCAGGTGCCGGCCTCGGGAAGCAGGTCTTTCCAGGCGCGAACACGCAAGAACCGCTCGTAGCGCTCGCGGGTTTCGCAGCGCCGAAGCGTCGTGATCGGCCCCGGTGATTCGAACGACTCCCACCGGCGGCGGGCGAACAACCAACCAATCAGAATGCCCGATACCACCCAGCAGGCGACGTTGACGGCCGCACCAGCCACCGTGAAGTCACCCATCACTGTCGCTATGTTCAGCGACGCGCGTCCATGAACATGCCGCGCAACGCCTGATAGTTCTCGATGCAATGGCCAGCCCCGAGCACCACGGCTTCGAGCGGTTGCGACGACATCATGACGGGCACCTTGGTCTCCAGTTGCAGACGATCGGCCATGCCGCGCAAAAGCGCCCCACCACCGACGAGATAAATCCCTCGCGTCAACAAATCCTGCGCCAACTCCGGCGGTGTGAGACCGAGGCACTCCTTGACGGAGTCAATCATTCGCGTGACGACTTCGTCTAGCGCATCACGAATCTCCACGGCGGTGAGCACGACGGTTTTCGGCAACCCGGTGACGAGGTCGCGACCCTTTACTTCAGCGTCTCGATCTGCAGAAGTGGGCATCGCACTGCCGATCTGAATCTTGATCTCTTCCGCGGTGCGCTCACCGATGGCCAGACCGTGCTCCTTGCGCACCCAACCCTGAATTGCTTCGTCGAGGGTGAAACCACCGACGCGCTCGGCGCGCAGCGTGACGATGCCGCCGAGGCTGATGACTGCCGTCTCCGTCGTTCCACCACCAATGTCGACCACCATGTTGCCGACCGGCTCTTCGATCGGCAGGTCGGCCCCGATTGCCGCCGCCATTGGCTGCTCCAGCAGTTGCGCGTCGGCTGCCCCGGCACGGCGCGTGGCCTCGGTAACGGCGCGGCGCTCTACTTCGGTGATTGCCGAAGGCACACAGATGAGCACCTTCGGGCGGGCAAAACGCGAAACTCCAGCCCGCTTCAACAACAAACGAATCATCTGCTCGGTGGTCTCGAAGTCGGTGATTGCACCACCGCGCAACGGACGCACGGCAACGATGAAACTCGGGGTTCGCCCGATCATGTCCCAGGCTTCGTGGCCGGTGGCGAGCACCTCGTTGGTGCGCCGATTCTTGGCGATCACCGTGGGCTCGTTCATGATGATGCCTTCACCCTGCTTGTACACCAGCGTGTTGGCGGTGCCGAGGTCGATGGCGAGGTCGCGGGCCATTATTCGATACTTCCGTGCAACATCATGCTTGGCGACCCTGGCGCTGTTCGCGGGCGATGCGGATCTGCTCGCGCAGGTGTTCGCGTGAGTCGTCCGACAATGCGTTCAAGTGCCGACGAAACTGCGCGGCACCGTCAACGGGTCGTGAGCGACGCGTGTCAGTGGCCACGAGATACGCAAGAGTGGCCGCCGCAGAAATCGAGATGGCGGCAAACACCAGACTGGTGACGGACGTTGCCGCAATCACGGTCGCGACTCCACGCCGGCGACCGCAACCCCTGAACCCGCGCACCCTGCCGACGAAACATGCTCTGCCGACACCGGTGTCGACGCATTAGTGCCCCAATCGCTGCCCGTTGCCCACGTTTCTTTCTTCCAGATGGGCACACTCTGTTTCAGCGCATCGATACAGAATCGCGCGGCGTCAAAAGCCTGTGGTCGATGCGGGGCCGAGACCACCACCACGACACTCGCTTCCGAGAGTTGCAGCTCTCCGATGCGATGCACCACAGCGATGCGACCGGCGTCGGGGATGCGGCGGCGGGCCTCGGCGACGACCTCGCGCATCTTTTCCACCGCGACGTCACGATATGCCTCGTAGGTGAGGGCGGTGACACCACTGCGACCTTCGGCATGATCGCGCACGATCCCCGAAAACACGACGACCGCTCCGAACTCAGGGGCAAGTGCCCATTCATAGAGCTCACCGATGTGCAGCGTGGTCTCGCTGAGCTCGACCCGGTCGGCCTTCATTGCGTTTCAGCGTACTTGCGCACACTCATAGCCTTGGGCTGCGTGGCGGACGACGAGGCAGCAAACCCGTTCAATAATCCGTTGTTCGCACAGTTTCAGCGCGCAATGTCGGCGCAGGGTCCGTTGCAGTGGGATGTCGCCCGACAAACCGCGCTGATGGCCGCCACGCAGGGCATGGCCGAGCACAATGTGGATCCGACGCGACGCATCGCCGTAGAAAATCTGGCGCGCATCGTGAGCATGCGTGTGTCGGAAGTGATGGGGCGCGAGACCGTCGATCCATCGCAGATTGAAGTCGCCAATCGCGCAACTTGGGTGCAGCAAACGCTGGATGCCTGGAAGCCCTACTTCAACGCCCTGGCGACGGCAATCAGCGCCACTTCCGGCGATCAACCGTCCGCCGATGACGCAGACGACCCGATGCTCTCGATGCTCGGCAACGTGAGCAAGATCATCGCGCCGTCCATGCTCGGGATGTCGGTCGGCAACCTCGTGGGTCGGCTCGCCGTGCTGACGTTCGGTCAGTACGACCTTCCGCTGCCACGTGAACCACACGGCCGTTTCGTCATCGTCGTCGGCAATGTCGACGCCTTCGCCGACGAGTGGTCGATACCCCGGGACGACATGGCGATTTACGCGCTCACCCACGAGTTGGTGAGCCACACGATGTTCGCTACCCCGCACGTTCGCGCCGCACTCAGCAAACTGATCGCGGAATTCGCCGGTGGATTCCGCACCGATCCGGGGTCGATCTCGGAAGGGCTGACGCGCATCGACGTATCGTCGGGCGACCCGATGAAGATGCTCGACTCGTTGTTGTCCGACCCGACCGTGCTTCTCGGTGCGAGTCGCTCGGCAACCCAAGATCGCATGGCGCCCGTGCTCGATGCGGCGATTGCCGCAATCGTCGGCTTCGTCGATCACCACGTGGATGCGGTGACGGCGCGCATTCTCGGTGATGCCGGACGCATCGCAGAAGCGGTGCGTCGCCGACGTGTCGCGCAGTCGGGTGACCGTGTGTTCGTGGAGCGACTGCTGGGGGTCGACCTCACCACCGACCGTGTCGCGCTTGGTCAGCGTTTCGTGCAGGGTGTGGTTGAGCGCGCCGGCACGGCGGGGCTCGCCCAACTCATCGAGCGCGAGGGTTCGTTGCCCACGGCCGCCGAAGTGGCGGCACCAGGTTTGTGGCTGGCCCGCCTCGAGACGATCGGTTAGGCGGGTCGCTCGAACTTGTAGCCGAGTCCGCGAATCGTGAGAATCGCGACGGGAGCACTGGGGTCGACCTCGACCTTTGATCGCAAGCGCTTGATGTGCACGTCGAGCGTCTTGGTATCGCCGTAATAGTCGCTGCCCCACACCCGATCGATCAGGGTGTCGCGGGTCATGACCCGGCCGGCATTCGCCATCAACACATACAACAGTTCGAACTCCTTCAACGGCAACTTCGTCAGCGTGCCGCGCACCGTCACGATGTGCTGATCAGGGTCGATTGAGATGCCACCGACCGACACACCGGTGCCGGCATCGAAGTCGCCGTCTGTCGTCACCGAACTGCGACGTAACGCGGCACGCACACGGGCCACGAGTTCGCGAATGCGGTACGGCTTCACGATGTAGTCATCGGCGCCGACTTCGAGACCGACGACGGTGTCGATCTCGGCACCCTTTGCCGACACCATGATGATCGGCACCTGGCTCTTCTTGCGAATCTCCCGACAGACATCGGTGCCGGACACCTTCGGCAGCATCACGTCCAGCAGCACGATGTCGGGGTTCACCTTGTCGAAACTCACCAATGCTTCGGCGCCATCACGCGCGACTTCGACACCGAATCCTTCGCGCCGGAGGCCGACTACGAGGGCGTCAATGAATGCTTCCTCGTCTTCGACGACCATCACGGTCTGTTGGGCGGTGCCGCTCATACTGATACATCCGTTTCTGACGCAGACGTGGCGGAGTCGCTCACCGTCACGTCGTTTGGTGAATCTGCACCGCGCTCAGGCGTCGGCACCACTGAAGCGAACTCTTCGCGCGGCAACACCACGGTGAACGTGGAGCCACGACCTTCTTCGGAGACGACCGACACCGTGCCGCCGTGGTTTGACACCACGTGGCGCACGATCGAAAGCCCGAGCCCCGAGCCACCGGTCGTGCGCGAGCGAGCGCGGTCGACGCGGTAGAAACGCTCGAAGATTCGCTGGTGGTCTTTGGCGGCGATACCGATGCCTTGGTCGATCACCACGACACTGACGAGTTCGGCGGTGGCCTGCACTTCAACCAACACCTTCTTGCCGTCGCCGCTGTACTTGACGGCATTCGACACGAGGTTCTCCAGTGCCGACACCAGTTGCATTCGATCACCGACCACTCGTACGCCGGCAAGATTCTTGGTTTCAATCGCCACACCGGTGCGCTTCGCCTCGTGCTGCATACGGGCGACGACTTCGTTGACGACGTCCGACAATGCCACGGGCTCCCAGTCGTCAGCCCCGCCGAATTCGATGCGCGACAAATCAAGCAGGTCGTCCACGATGCGCGACAGACGGTACGACTCGTCCACGATGCGCGACGTGAGTCGCTCGATGACCTGCGGGTCGGTCTCCCCGATCATCGTGTCGGCAAGTGCTGCGATGCCCCCGATCGGGGTCTTCAACTCGTGGCTGAGGTTGGCCACGAAATCGGTGCGCACGGTGTCGATGCGCGACTGCGCGGTCACGTCCTCAACGGTGGCGACGATACGACCATTCACCAGACGCTTGGTACGAATGTCGAATGCGCGCGACGGTGCACCCGCTGTTTCAAAGCGACGTTGCTGCGTTTCGGCATGCACGGCGGAGACCACCATCGACTCGACCGTCTCTTCCACCAGCACGTCGATATGGCGAACGCCACTGATGGCCCGCGCAGCGGCATTCTTGAACATGATTGACCCGTTCGATTCGGCGATCACCACACCACTCGGCAACGCGTCGAGTGCGGCGACGATGATGTCGTCGACTGCAGCGGGTTGGGCGGCGGTCGCAGCGACGGCACCGCGCTCACCCGAAGCAGGCGCAGCCGCGGTGTCACGGGTTTGCGTCGCAGCGTTCGTCGCGTTTCGCTCGATACGACGTCGGGCGACCGACACACCGAGTGCTGCGCCGACCAAAAACGTGACGATCGCCAGCACGTACGACACTGCTAGCTCACCTACCCCTGCGTGATCGGAAACTCGCCGGTGGCATCACGCTGACGCTGCCGGGCGATGGCACGCAACTCCGGCTTCCAGCCGGTGAGTGCAAATCGCACCCGCTCACCGACGTTCACCGCGTGGTCACCGATGCGCTCATAGAAACGCGCAACGATCGCCAATTGCACAGCGAGTTGCAGGTCCATCCGCTCACGCGCATGGGTTTCGAAAATCGCCTGGATGAATTGGCGATGTAGCGCGTCAAGGAATGAATCCATGTCTTCGATTGCCGCTGCCGTCGCCGCATCGTTCTCGGCGAAGGAGTTGATCGCGGCCTGAAACAGCTGCTCTGCCTGCTCGCTCATCTTGGAGATGAGCCCCCGCAAGACCGGGTCAATTTCTTTGCCATATATGCGTCGGGCGGCCTTGCAGATGTTGACGGCCAAGTCAGCCGAACGCTCGAGGTCACTCGTGATCTTGAGAATGGAGACGAGCTGACGCAATTCACCGGCGACCGGCGCCTGCAAGGCGAGAATCTCAAACGTGCGATCTTCCACGTCGTGGGCCCGCGCGTCAATTTCGTCGTCAGATTGCACGAGATAGTCGGCACCCTCCAGGTCGCCGCTCAAGAGCACGTTCGTGGCTCGCGGAATGGCCTCGATGACGGATGCGCCGAGACGCACGACGAGCGAACGCAATTCCTCAAGTTCGGTATGGTACGACTTTCGGGTCTCTTCCATGGCCTCTACGGTACGAGACGCTAGGGCGTGTCGGTGGTGCGGCTCCGACAAGCGGGTGAACGGTACACGACTCGTTGCTGAACAATGCGTAAACGAGGCGCTCGCCTCTGCACGTCAGCGTAACTGCGTGGCAACCACCCATTCGTGCAACTGACGCTGCGCATCATTCGGCGTGTTGTGCTCGCCAACCTGCGTCCACGAATTGTCTGCGCCAAGTCGGAAGTGCACGTTTGCATCGTCGAGCAGAAATGACAGCACCGTGTCGAGCCAGGCCCGGTGCTTGGGGTGAGTGAGGCGAACCAGCGCCTCGACGCGACCTACCAAGTTGCGGATCATGAGGTCGGCCGAACCGATGAGATGCAGCGGCTCATCACCGTCGTGGCCGTGCGCGAAGCGATAGATACGGGAATGCTCGAGATAACGGCCGAGCACCGAACGCACGGTGATGTTTTCCGACAATCCCGTCACCCCGGCTCGCACGCAGCAGATGCCCCGAACGATCAACTCAATCTTCACGCCAGCGGTACTCGCCGCATAGAGGGCGTCGATGACTTCCGGGTCTTGCACGGCATTGAGCTTCAGCGTGATTCGACCTGCGCTACCGAAGGTCGCCTCGTGATTGATCAGTCGAATGACTTCTCTCTTCAACTGGTGCGGTGCCACGATGAGTTGTTGGTACTCCGGCTCACGACCGAAGCCCGTCAAGTAGTTGAACAACTGCGTGGCATCCCGGCCGACCGCTTCTTCACAGGTGAAGAATCCGATGTCTTCGTAGATTCGCGCCGTGACGGAGTTGTAGTTGCCCGTGGCGACATGCACATAGCGACGAATACCGCCCGCCTCCTCGCGCACGACGAGGATGCACTTCGCGTGGGTCTTCAACCCGACGAGACCGTAGTTCACGTGCACACCCGCCAACTCGAGTTCGCGAGCCCAACTCACGTTGCGGGCCTCGTCGAACCGTGCCTGCAGTTCCAGAACGACCGCCACCTGCTTGCCAACTTCTGCCGCATGGATGAGATGTCGCGCAATTTGGCTGTCGCCGGAGGTGCGGTACAACGTCATCTTGATTGACAGCACCTTGGGGTCGCGGGACGCTTGCTCGACGAACGTCTCCGTCGACGACGAGAACGATTCGTACGGGTGATGCACCAATAATTGACGCGAACGGATCACTTCGAACATCGACTTGCCCGCCTCGCTGGCAGCAGCGAGGCGACCTGCGGTGACTGCAGGCCATGGGGTGAAACGCAGTGCTGGGCGGGCAAGATTCGCCAGTTGGTTGAGTGCGGAGAGTTCCAGGAACGACTCGTGGCGGATCACATCAACGGGCTCGAGTTCGAGTTCGCTACACATGCGAGCCAACACCGCATCTGGGATGTTCGACTGCACCTCTAGACGCACCGCCCGACCGAACCGGCGGCGGCGAAGTTCCATCTCGACGGCGGCGAGCAAGTCCTCGGCGTCTTCGTCGATGAATGTGAGGTCGGCGTTGCGTGTGACACGGAACCTCGACACGCTGACGATTTCCATGCCGGGAAAGAGTTGATCGAGGTGGGCCTCGATGAGGTCTTCCAACAGGATGAAGTCATCGGAGTCGGGCACCGACACGAACCGCGGAAAGTTCCGCGGCACCTTGACGCGCGCGAACCGTTCGTCGCCACTGTCGGTGTCGCGCACCATCACGGCGAGGTTGAGTGCCAGATTCGAAATGTAGGGGAAGGGATGTGAGGGGTCGACCGCGAGCGGCGTCAAAATCGGGAAGATACGGTTCTCAAAGTCGGCCGTCAGCGTCTCTTTGGCGCGCTTGCCAAGCCGCGCCCAGCGCAGCACTCGAATGCCCTCGCGTGCGAGCGACGGGAGCAGGTCGTGGCTGAGCAAGCGCTCCTGGGCGGCCGCGAACCTCTGCGCGCGTGCAGAGATGGCACGGCGCTGCTGGTGTGGTGTGAGACCGTCAGCGCTCTTCTCGGTGATTTCGGCGGCGATTTGGTCGTGCAATGCGGCCACGCGCACTTGGTAGAACTCGTCGAGGTTCGATCCACTGATGGCGAGAAAACGGAAACGTTCGAGCAGTGGCACCTGTGCGGTGGTGGCCAGCGACAACACTCGTTCGTTGAAGTCGAGCCAACTCAACTCACGGTTGATGTATCGCGCGTCGATGTTCGCACCGTAACCGCTCGCCGCGAGGTCGGCGGCAGAAGGCCGGCGAATTCCTCTGCTCGTCACGGAAGGTTCACCCGCGGTTTACGCGCGCACGCTCGAGCAATCGGGCGCTAGTTGTTGACTTCGGGCGGGAACCACTCGACGCTGATGTTCTCGTTCTCGGCGTCTTTGTTGATGCGTTCGCGGTTGCGGCGGAACTGGCTGTCTTTCATCGGAATGTAGAGCAGTCGCATGTACGCGCGTCGGGCAAACTCATCGATGAGGTCGGGGTCGCCGTAGTCACCGATGATTTCCCAGTGGGGGTACACCGGACCAGTGAACGTGATGCGGATGTGGGCGCGTGGCGGCTCTTTGGTGACGTCAGACATCGGAACTCCTCGGGGCATGAGAGGCTATCGTCAGAAAGAGTGAGTGATCTCGTAGCCGCGCTCGACATCGGCACGAACAGTTTCCACCTCGTTGTTGCCAAACCCGTTCCGGGTGGCTTTGAAGTCGTGACGAGGGAGAAGGAAGTCGTGCGGTTGGGCCACGGTGGTGGCGACATGAAGGAGCTCTCCGACGAAGCAATCGAGCGCGGTGTCAAATGTTTGGTGCGCTTGGCGGCCATTGCGGAGTCACACGACGCCGAAGTGCGCGCGGTCGCCACGAGTGCCGTGCGCGAGGCGAAGAACCGCTCCGACTTCTTGAAGCAGGTGCGAAAGGCGGCGGGCGTCGACATCGAAGTCGTTTCGGGTGTCGAAGAGGCACGACTCATCCACCTCGGTGTGTTGAACGCCATCGGCATCCACGACCGACCGATGTTCGTCTGCGACATCGGGGGTGGCAGCACGGAAGTGGTGGTCGGTCTCGACGACGAAGTGCTGTTTGCCCGCAGTTTCAAACTTGGCGCCGTGCGACTTACCGACCGATTCTTTGCAAATACGACGCTGCACCCGAGTGCCGTGCCGAGTTGCCGCG
>Ga0194123_10002529_pt1 | contig 23719 bp, 28 predicted proteins | sample TA2MahsurfametaG_5_FD_155479 | JGI IMG/M metagenome (GOLD analysis project Ga0194123, IMG submission 155479) | Freshwater microbial communities from Lake Tanganyika, Tanzania - TA2015023 Mahale A surface | ecosystem: Environmental > Aquatic > Freshwater > Lake | place: Tanzania: Lake Tanganyika... | reverse complement strand
GTTTCCACGATGGTGCCCTGATGCATCATCACGATCAGATTGGCGTTGCGCACTGTGGACAGGCGGTGTGTGATGAAAAACACGGTGCAGCCCTGCAGAGATTCCCGCAGGTTGTCGCACACGCGGCGTTCTGTGTCGTAATCCAGAGCTGAGGTGGCTTCATCCATCACCAGCAGCTTGGGGTTGCTGATCACGGTGCGGGCAATCGCCAGGCGCTGGCGTTGTCCGCCTGAGAGGTTGGCGCCGCGTTCACCCACGTTGGTGCTGTAACCCTCCGGCAGGGTCATGATGAATTCGTGCGCGCAGGCGATGCGGGCTGCTTTCACGATCGCTTCGCTGCCGGCATCGGGTGTGGTGAGCGCGATGTTGTCGTTCACCGAGCCCGAGAACAGCAGTGGATCCTGAGGCACGATGCCGATCTGGCGGCGGAGCGAATAGAGCTCCACCTTGTCGATGTCGTAGCCGTCTATCAGGATGCGGCCCTGATCGGGCGAATAGAGCCGTGGCAGCAGCTTCATCAGGGTGCTCTTGCCGCTGCCGCTTTGGCCAACGACTCCCACAAAGGTGCCGGCGGGGATTTCCAGCTCGATGTTTTTGAGCACCGGCCCCGCCTGCGGGTTGAAGGCAAAACTCAGGTTCTCAAAATGCACCGCCCCGTGAAGGGGGGGCAGAGGGATTTTGCCTTGATCGGCCTGATTGGACTCCTGAGGGGTGTCCACCACATCCGCCAGGCGCTCGAAGCTCACGCGCAGCTCCTGGATGTTTTGCCAGATGTTGGAAAGCCGTAGCAGCGGTTGGGTCACGTAGCCGCTGATGATGCGGAAGGCGATCAGCTGCCCCAGGGTGAGTTCGCCCTTGAGCACCAGCGCGGCACCCACCCAGAGCACAAGCAGCTGCGAGAGCTTCTGGAGCACCTGGCTCGTTTCGTTGATCGCCGTGCCGGTGATCGTTTTCTCGTAGCTGCGGGCGATGTAATCGGAATAGCGCTCCTGCCATTTCCAGCGGCTCACCGTTTCCACGTTCTGTGCTTTCACCGTTTGAATGCCGGTGAGCACTTCCACGAGGTGGCTCTGGGTGCGGGCATTGGCCTCGGCGCTCTGGCGGAACTGGCGGCGGAACAGCGGTGCACCGAGCAGGGTGATGCCGATCTGGATCGGCACCACGATCAGGGCCACGATCGTGAGGACCCAGCTGTAAAAGGCCATCACGGCGATATAGATCACCGAGAAAGCCGCATCGAGCACCGTGGTGAGCGCCTGGCCGGTGAGAAAGTTGCGGATCTTCTCCAGTTCGGCCACGCGGGTGCCGAGCTCACCCACCGGCCTGCGATCGAAGTAGCCCAGTGGCAGCCGCAGCAGGTGATCGATCACCTCGGCGCCCAGACGGGTATCGATGCGGTTGGTGGTGTCTGCAAACAGGAAGGTGCGCAGACTGCCCAGTAAGCCCTCAAGCAGGGTCACCACCACCAGGGCGATGCCCAGCACCTGGAGCGTGTCGAGGCTGCGCTGCGAGATCACCTTGTCGATGATCACCTGGATCAGTAGGGGGTTCGCCAGGCTGAACAGCTGCACCACAAAGGAGGCCAGCAGCACCTGCAGCAGCGGGCCTTTGTAGCGATTGATCGCCGGCAGGAACCAGGAGAGATCGAAGCGCTTCTCCGGGGTGCTGATCGTGCGATCCACCATCAGCACGTTGATGCCTTCCGGGAAGGCTGCCTCGAGGTCTTCCGGCCCGAGGTTCACCCAGCCTTCCTGGGGAGAGGCCAGCTTCAGGCCAGCTGCTGAGCTCTGGGTGGCGAGGGCAAAGCCGCTCTTCCAGGCCACCAGGCTTGGGGTTTGCAGGCGCACACCCAACGCGCTGGGCATCGTGGCGGCCACAGCGTGCAGACCCATGCCTGCGGCCAGCTGCCCCACCATCGGCAGATTGGGGGCCTGGCCGCGGCGCAGTGCATCGCGGATCACGCGCTCGATCGAATCCTTTCTGAAGGGCAGCTTCATCCACTGCGCCAGCATCTGGAAGCAGGCGAGCGTTTCTTCCAAGGCCCCCTGCGCGCGGATCAGCTTGAACTCCGGGCCGATGCTCACGCTCTGGCCCAGATCCAAGCTCGTGGCCAAGGGTGTGTGACTGGCATCGCGGATTTCGATGGCCGCTTCCTCCGTGGAGGCTTCTGTTGCGCCTTTGCGCTGTGGGGTGGTGTTGAGTTCCTTGAGCAGGCCCTGGGGCAATGCGATCAGCCGCAGGGGAAAGGGCGGCAAAGCGGGGGGTAAGGGCTCCGCAGGGTCGAGGGCCTGGCCCAGCTCGCCCTGGCTGCCATTGCGGCTGGCCAGAAACAGCTGTTGATCAGAGCCCAGAGCCTGTAGGGCCTCGGCATGGGCTGGCACCAGCTGGCCGTGCTCCAGGCCTGCGCGCACCACATCATTCAGGCGCAGTTCTGGCCGGTGGGATTGCTGCAAGAGCTGCCGCATTAATGCGGCGGTTTCTGCGGGGAAGAGGGTGCTGTCGCACCATTGCCGGAAGCTGGGTTCCTGTTGATAGAGATGCAGCAGGTCTGCATCGGCCAATACGGCACACACGAGCTCGTTGCTGGCAATCGACTCTTCGCAGGCAGCAGCGCGCAGCAGGGAAGCGAGGCCGATCCATTGCCCGGCACCGAGCTTGGCCAGCGTGATCAACGCGTCGCGGTCGTGGGCCAGAAGCCGTGCCTGGCCTTCCAGGATCAGTAGTGCACGACTGGGGATTAAGTCGGCTTCCGCGAGCTGCTGCCCTGGGCGGAAGCGTTCGTAACTGAGCCGCCTTTCCAGCCAACGCAGCCCTTCAGAGCTGAGTTGCTGGAAGGCGGGGTGCTTGGCCACCACGGTCGCTGGCGATTGCGTCATGCGGTGTTGGCGGCTCTGCTGACAACAGGGTGTTGTCGGAGTCTAAGCCGAGCTTCGTCGCGCACCCACTCCTGAAACAGCTCGTTGGTCATCTGTTGTGCGGTGGCTTCGTCAAAGCTGGCGGGTGTGTAGCGCTCCAGCCGCACCACCAGCCACCATTCGGCAATGCCCATCGGTTCCTGCAGTTGCCCGGGGCTGCTGGTGCGCAGTTTCTCGGCCAGGGCTGGGTGGGCTTGCGTGAGCGGAACGGGCCCCACGATGCCTTTGGTGGCCCGTTCCGGCCCCTCCGAGAATTCCGCTGCGAGATCGGCGAAATTCGCTTCACCGCCCGCGATGCGCAGGTAGAGCTCACGCGCCAGGAAGCGATCCTTCACCCGCAGCAGGCTGTACACCACCTGATCCAGTTGGTTCTTCCGCTCCAGAAAGCGGGCTTCGGCCTTGTGGCGGAAGTGCCCCTGGCAATGGCGCTCGATCCGTAGTGGCAGGAGCAGTTGCCATTCCAGATCCTCAGCGCTGATGCCTGCTTCCGAAAGGAAATGCGAGAGCTCGCCCTCATCCGTGAGGTTGCGCTGCTCTCGGAACGTTTGCAGGGTTTGGCTGCGTTCTTCGTCGGTGACCGTTTCACCAGCCACGGCCTCGGCCACCACCAGCTTCTGGGCGAGCGGCTCAAGCAGGCTGTGGCGGCGCAGCAGTTCCAGATTACTGGGATCGAGCTCGTGAAGATCTGGCATCGCAGCTCGCTTCGGCTGTGCCCGTCTCTAGCACTTTCCACAGGGGTTTGACCGAGGGCACCCCTGTGGTGCATGCTTTCCAAGTCGGCGTCGCCGGCCGGCTTGCTCAGGCAAGTGTGCGGATGTAGCTCAGTGGTAGAGCATCTCCTTGCCAAGGAGAGGGTCGAGAGTTCGAATCTCTTCATCCGCTTGTTTCAGGAGTTTCTTCGGCGTGCCCAGGAGCCCCGAGGAAATCACGTTCTTTCATCCAGGTGGCTACCTGCAGGCGCCTGCAGGTCAGCCATTCGGGAAGGATGTGGCCAACGTGGGCCTCTTTTCTGCCCTGGCTCGCCACGGCGGATATTCGCGGATCAATCTTCTGCATCAGAGCCCGGCTGGAGCAGCCGAGCTCGCCGGCCAATACTTTCCGCCGGGCACACCCCAGGGTGTGCTCTCCACCGGCCCGGCCTGGAATACCGAGCTGCCTGCCCGCTCGGGCTTGCTCCTGCGTGGCGCTGCCAGCCTGGGTGAACTCGCCTGGTTGAGGCGTACGGCGTCTGCTGATGCCGCCTACAGCCTTGTGGGCTTGATTCACACCATCGCGCCCCCGTTTATTCGCAGCCAGATCGCGGCGGCGGCCCTGGCGCCTGTGCAGCCCTGGGATGCAGTGATCTGCACCTCTCCTTCCGTGCAGCAGGCCATGCAGGCGATGTTTGAGGCTCAGGAGGCCTGGTTGGAAGAGCGCTGTGGCGCCACCCGCCAGCCCCGCCCGCAACTTCCCTTGATTCCCCTGGGGGTGGATGTGGCTGCTCTGGCGAGTGATCGAGCGGATGCCGCTGCTCGTGCCTCCTTGCGAGAGCGGCTCGGCCTGCAGGAGAGCGATGTGTTGGTGCTCTGGGTGGGGCGGCTCTCCTACTTCGAGAAGGCCTTCCCCCAGGTGATGTTGCAGGCCGTGCAGCAGGCCGCCGCGCGCACCCCTCGCCGCCTGGTGCTGGCGCTGGCCGGTTGGTTTCCCAATGGCGAGGCGGATCAGCAGTTGTATGTGCAGGCGGCTCAGTTGCTGGCACCAGGCCTGCAGGTGCAAATCCTCAATGGGGGCAACCGGGAGCTGCTTGCTCAGGCCTGGGCGGCTGCGGATGTGTTTCTCTCCCTGGTGGACAACATCCAGGAAACCTTTGGCCTCGCGCCTGTGGAAGCGATGGCAGCGGGTTTGCCCGTGGTGGTGAGCGATTGGGATGGCTACCGCTACACCGTGCGCGATGGCGTGGATGGCTTTCTGATCCCCACCCTCGGTAGCCCCGGCGGTGCTCCCGGCGAGCTGCTGGCCCACGTGCACAGCCTTGAGTTGGAGACGTATCAGAACTACGTGGGTGCCGTTGCCCAGCACACCGCTGTGCATGTGGGGCGGGCTGCTGAGGCTCTTGTGCGCCTGGCTGAATCGCCGGAGCTGTGCCGCCGGCTGGGCGAGGCCGGCCAGCGGCGGGCCAAGGACTTGTTTGATTGGCCTGTGGTTGTAGACAAATACAACGCCCTGTTTGCGGAGCTGGCTGAGCGGCGGGCTCAGGTGCAGCGCTCTGCGGCTTTTGAGGGTGTGGCCCGCATCCAGCCGAGTCGAGGTGATCCGTTTGCGGATTTCCGCGGTTTTGCCAGCACGGTGCTCGATCCAGAGCTGAGCCTGCGTCTGGCGGATGGCGCCAGCCCTGCCGCGTTGCAGCCGCTGCTTGCCGTGAAGCTGAACCAGCTGTATCCCGGTTTGCGCGGCTCACCGGCCGAGGCGATGGCCTTGCTTGAGCAGTTGGCCGCTGCAGGGTCCACAGGCCTTCCGGTGGCGCGCTTGCTGGCTGCGGCGGATCCTCAGCGCCGCCCCTATCTGGAAACCACCCTTGTGTGGTTGGCCAAGATCGGCCTGGTGGATTGGTTGCCTCCTGGTGTCGCCTGAGCTCAACCCGTTGCAGCAGGCTGCCGCCCTGGTGGACTCCAGCCAGTGGCAGCCGGCTGAGGCTCTGCTGCGCCAGCTGATCGCACAGCAGCCGGGGCTGCCCGCAGCGCACTACCTCTTCGGGCTGGTTCTGGTGAACACGGATCGCATGGTGGAAGCGGCGGAGGCGTTTCACCAGGCCCGGCAGCTGCAGCCGGGCCTGGTGGCGGCCTGGCTGAATCAGGCGGCAGCGCTCGGACGCCTGGATCAACCGCTGGCGGCCTACGGGCTGCTGCAAGAGGCGCTGCAGTGGCATCCGCAGCAGGTGGAGCTGCTCACGGCGGCGGGCCGGGCGGCCATCCGGCTGGAGCGTTGGCCCGAGGCGCAAGCCTGGTTGGAGCAGGCCCTCAGCCTCGGCGGGCGCAGCAGCTCCTGTCTCGTCCATCTTGGCATCGCGCGTTTGGAGCAGGGCGATGCCGAAACGGCCGTGGGCCATCTGCAGGATGCCGTTGCCCTCGATTCCACCGACAACCACGCGCGCTACCACTACGCCCTGGCGTTGAAGGACGTTCAGCGCCTCGAGGAGGCGCTGGCGCAGCTCAACCACGTGGCCGCCGTCGATCCCGCCTATCCCGGCCTACACGGCAACCGCGCCATCGTGCTGTTTTTACTGGGTCGTTACAACGAAGCCTGGCCCGAGTACACCTGGCGGTTTGCGGAAACGCCGCAGATTCTTGAGCTCCCGCCCCTGCCGCACTACGAGTCAGCCATGGGCCGTGTGGATCGCCTGCTGGTGCTGGCGGAGCAGGGCCTCGGCGATTCGCTCCAGTTTGTGCGCTATCTCACGCCGCTGGCCAAGCATGCCAAAGCCTTGAGGCTGGTGGTGCAGCCAGCCCTGCTGCCCTTGCTGCAGCGAGCCTTCCCAGAGAAGGAGATGTTGCCGGCTCCCTGGGATCCCTCGCACCTTGACGGCGTGGATGCTTGGTTGCCCTTGCTCAGCGCTGCCCAGTTGCTCGGTGTGGCGGCGGAGCTGCCGATCGTGTCTGCGCCCTATCTCCAGGCTCCGCCGGATCGGATCGGTTGGTGGCGCGATCGCCTGGGGGTGCCCTCGGGTCCTCGTGTGGCGCTGGTGTGGCAGGGCAATCCCCAGGCGGAGCGAGGCCATCAGCGGGCCCGCTCGATGCCGTTGCAGGCGCTGCACCCCTTGCTCGATCAGCCCGGGCTGGAGTGGGTTTCCCTGCAGCGCGGGCCTGGCTCCGAGCAGCTCGATGCGCTGGGCTGGCGTTCCCGCTTCCATCCGCTGCAGGCAGAGATCGATGCGGTGTGGCCCTTCGAGGAGGTGGCCGCCATCCTGCACAGCTGTGATCTCTTGATCAGCACCGATACGGCCATCACCCATCTGGCCGGAGCCTGTGGTTTGCCTGCTGTCCTGCTGCTCAAGGCCACGCCCGACTGGCGCTGGGGCCTCCACGGTGAGGCCACTGGCTGGTATCCCAATCACCGCCTGTTCCGCCAGCGGCAGGGTGAAACCTGGGCCTCCACGGTGGAACGCCTGGCGCGTCAGCCCTTCTGGCAGAGGCCGGCCACGGTGTAGAGGTGCCGCTGCAGCAGATGGCTCACCTCCGGATCCGTGAGGTAGGCCCAACCGTTGTGGCAGCCCAGCGGTTCGGGGTGAAACAGGGTTTCCACCGCGAAGCGGCTGGCTGTTTCCAGATCGGCGATGGCGCTGTTGTGGGCTGGCAGGTGGCGTGAAAAGAACACGTCTTCCGGTTCCCCGGCGGGCCGGGCTTGTTGGCTGCAGATCTCGGCCATCAGCCGCGGGCAGCGCCAGGAGAAGCCGCCATTGCCGTAGCTGTGCTGGATGTCTTCCGGGATGCCACTGCAGAAGGTGATGGAGGTTTGATAGGCGCCCACCAGCTCGCGCTCGCTGTTGAATGCCGGAATGGCATAGGCCTGCTGATGATCGCGCCGCCAAGGGGCCCCGAGATAGCCATAGGCCTCGAAGCCATCGCTGGGGCGCAGCGGCCTGAGCATCAGCGAATCGGCTTGAAACACCAGCACCCGTTCTGCCTTGAACCGCTCCCAGAAGGCCGGAGTGCAGAGCAACTGGTTGTAGTGCTCCACCGTCATCGTGTCTGCACTGTCCAAGGGCACGATCTGAACGGCGTCGCCCCAGGGCTCCAGCAGCGCTTCCATCGCTGCACAGGCCGATGCACTGGTGAACAGTTGCACCGGTGTGTTCGCTGGCGCCAGCACCACCACATTGGCGATCACGTTGCGCAGGTGCTCGCTGGGCCGTGTGTCCACGATGCAGCCCTCGAGCGGTGAGGAACCCAGGGCGAGCCTTCGTGGTTGTCGCTGCTTCCAGGGCAACAGAAAGGTGCGATACAGATGGGCTAGGTGTTGCTCCACCCAGTGGCGCTGGTAGTCGGCCCGCAGCAGAAAGGGGTCGCGTGCACGCTGCTCGTCTGGGCTGCTGGGTTCAGGGGGCATCGGTGATGGGGTGCCGCTCACTTGCGGAGTTTGAGAAGCACCAGAGCGGAAAAGGCCGTTTGCTCCTCGCTTCTGCAGCTCTGAAGCGCTGAGATGGCTATCTCAGCCATGGCGATCAGCTCAGCCACCCCCATGGGAGACAGGGAAACGTTTGGCGCGTAATCAGCCCGATGGCGTTCATTCCCTTGACCAATCAGCCGCTTGCTGGCGAGGGTCAAAGCTGAACCGTAGATGCACGAAGCCACGTTCTCCATGACTGGTGATGAGGTCCAAGATCTCGCCGCGCAACGCCTTGAACCCTTTGAGGCTCAATGGCCCTCCCGTGAAGGGAATAACAACCTCAAGAACGTTCAGTGGAGCTTCATCCTGATCGGCCTCGCCAATCAAGCTTGCTGTGGGCGGCTGATTCAGCCCCAGCTTCATCGAAACCAGGCTTTCAACAGCAGGCATCAAGGTGCCCAGGCTTGTTGTCTCGTCAACAACAGGGCTGACAGTCATGGCGTCTGCACTGGAATTGATCCATTCACCCTAAGGTGCTTGATCCGATGTGGCGACACGGATGGAGATGCCTGAGCCAGGCCTCCAGTGGCTCGCAGTGGATGCCATCGATCAGCAGCGGCTCCGGGCAAAACGAGAGCAGCAGGCACTCGGCTTCGGGGTAGTCGGCCTGGAACGCCTTGAGGCCTTTCAGGTCGTTGCGGCTCACCTTGGTGGCGCGCTTCACCTCCACCGCCAGGAAGAGGCCCGGGCCGTAGGCGATGAAATCCACCTCCAGGCCGCTGCGGGTGCGCCAGAAGCTCAGCGTCCCACCCTCGGGACGCAGTTGGCACAGGGCCCGCAGGTGCTGCGCCACCAGCCCCTCCAGGGCCAGGCCTTGGATCTCCTCTGGGGCATCCAGCGGCCCCCGCGGCCGCAAAGAACGGAAAACGCCGGCATCAAAGAAGAAGAACTTCTGGTGCTGCACCAGCTGACGCTGGGCGCGGCGCTGAAACACCGGGAGGCGGAAGCCCAGCAGCAGGTCTTCGAGGATGCCGAGATAGCTCTCGGCTCGTTTGCGCGGGATTTCCGCTTCCCTGGCCAGGGCGGCCAGGTTGAGCAGGCTGCCCTGCGAAAAGCTGATCACCTCCAGGAAGCGGCTGAAATCACCGATCTGGCGCACCAGCGCTTCCGCCTGCACCTCCTCCTGGAGATAGAGCGCGGCGTAGGCCGCCAAGGTGGCCTTGGGATCGGTGGCTTCCCACACCAGCGGCACCAGGCCGATCTGCAGCGCCCGCTCCATGGCGCAGTTTTCGGGCGCTGGAGCCGGTGAGCACAAAGCGCAGTTCCGGCCGCTCCTCTACCAGGCTGTGCACCACATCCAGCAGCTGCGGTGCCTTCTGGACCTCATCCACCACCACGGTGGTGGCGCCGGGCTCTGCAGCGATCCGCTCCCTCAGGCGTTCGGGCCTCGCCTGGTAGGCCCGCAGCACGTCTGGTGCCAGCAGATCGATCCGCAGCGCCTCGGGAAATTGCTGCTGCAGCCAGGTGGATTTGCCGGTGCCGCGCGGGCCGAACAGAAAGAAGCTGCCGGCAGGCGGATGCAGAAATCGCCCTACAACCGCCATTTTGGCTGCGGAAATGGAGTTTTCGTCGCCATTTTGCATGGGTTTGGCGGTCTGGGCTTGGCCTTAGGCGCGAGAGGTGGATGCAAAATGGCCACAGGGCGTAGGAACACCATGCAGGCTTTTTCGGTCCGTCAGCTCAAGAGCAATCCATCCACGGTGCTCCGCGCCGCAGAAGCCGATGCCATGGCCCTGGTGACCAGCCATCAGGAGCCCACGGCGCTGGTGGTGGCCCTCAATCGCCTGGGTCTGCCAGACACCGCCGCTGTGCGCTCGGGCTTGGCGTTGTCGCTGTTTCAGGCGGGATCGCTATCGGTGGGTGCAGCCGCGCGGATCGCTGGCCTTCCCCTGCAGCGCTTCCTGGAGATCCTGGCCTCGCTCCGGATCCCTGTGGCCGATGCCAGCGAAGTCGAGCTGGACGATGACCTCGCTCAGGCGCGCCGCTGGCTGGGGCAAGACGCCTGAGCTGTTCAGATCATGCGTGTTGTTCTGGCAGATGCTGGCCCGTTGATCGGTCTGGCCCGTATCCAGCAGCTGCAGCTGCTGCGCGATCTGTTCACCAGCCTCTGGATCACCGAGGTCATCGCCGCCGAGATTGGCCTTCGTGCTGACGACAGCTTCAAGGGACGGCTCATGTTGCAGCAGGCCTACGAGCAGGGCTGGCTTTGTGTGGTCCGGCCTGAACCCGCCAGCTCAGATCCATGGAAACCGCTGAATCCAGGTGTCGACGCCGGAGAAGCCAGTGCCATCGCCCTGGCCATCCAACAACGCGACGCCGGCCACGACGTTCTGCTGCTGATCGATGACCGTTGCGGCCGGGCCGAGGCCCGCCGCCAGGGGTTGGCCTTGATTGGAACCGCCGCTGTTCTGGTGTTGGCCAAGGAGCGTGGCCTGGTGAAAAGCTGCAAGCCTCTGCTCCTGGCATTGCGCGACCAGGGCTACTACCTCAGCGACAGCCTGATCGCCGGAGTGCTCAAGCAGGTGGGCGAGGCCCTCTAGTGGCTCGCGCAAGAGTCCCGCTACACCACGCGCACTTGGCAGTGCAGTCCAGGAGCCCGGGTCAGCCGGCCATCGGCGCTGAGCAGGGGAAGGTTGAGCTGCTCCGCCAGAGCCACATAGAGCGCGTCGTAGGCGGAGAGATTGGTGCGTAGTTGCCACGCCCGTGGCCAGAGTTGCCGGGTGGTGTGTCGGCGCAGACCAAGCAGCTGGGCTGTGTCGAGGGCCAGCAGGGCTTGTTGCTCCACGAGTTGGCCTCTCAGCACCAAGCGCCTCAGCACCGAAAGCAGTTCCGCATCGATCAGTTCCGGTGTATGCAGGCTGGCCTCGGCCAGGTGAGCGCGTGCAGCGCCGTCGATGAGAAGCGCATCAACCAGTGCCGATGCATCCACCACCAGAGCTGCAGGAGCCATCAGCGCTCATCACGGCTGGCGTGCAGGGCTTCGAGGATGGCGCTCCGTTCGATCGGCTGTGAGGGCAGCCGGGAGAGCAGCTCGGCGTTATCAGCGCGGCGGGCTGTTTCCGTGAGCTCCTGCAGGGCGAAGCTGCTGAGTGGCAGGCCGGCTTTTTGAGCCAGCTTTTCCAGGCGCTCGGCCACGGCATCTGGCACGTGGCGGATGTAGAGAGTGCGCATGCCAAGCCTGCTTGCTGGCTGTTAGCAGGCTAGCCGTCTCATCGGCCATTGGTTGATGCTTTGACGCAGTGGCAGACCTCCAGAGACTGAACCACCTCAGCTGTGCTCGCCAGAATGCCGGCGGTGCGAGGTGGCAGTGCTCTCCGACAAGCTCTTGTTCTGGCTGTTTCAGAACCAGCCCGATCGCATCGTCAGCCTGTGCGGTGATCTGCCGGTGAACGCCGGGGGCTACAGCTTCACCGCACCGGTACTGAAAGAACGGGAATATCGGCTGGATGGCTTGTTTCGCCCTCCGGCAGATCGCCCGGACCTTCCAGCTCTGATTCTGGAGGCGCAGATGGCGCCGGATCAGGGCTTTCTGCGGCGGCTCTACGCCGAATCGGCGCGCCTGCTCCAGCAAGAGCCATCCATCCACCACTGGCAGGTGGTGGTGATCACACCCTCGCGGCTGCTGAATTTCGGCGATCCGGAGCCGGTGGCCGAATTTCTGGAGCACCGGGTGCGCTGGGTGTAGCTGCAACGCGAGCGCTGGCACCAGCCGGTGCCGCTGTTGCAGCGTTTGCTGGCACTGCTGCTGGAGCCTGAGAGGGAGCTTCCCTCGAGTAGCGCAGAGCTGCGCCAGGCCGCCACGGGCTCAGCCCTGGAGAGCGATCTCGATGATGTGATCGCCGCTATCTTGATTACACGCTTTCCAAGGTCGTTCCATCCCTGAGGTCTGCGCCATGGGCGAATCACCGTTGAAGACTTCAGCCAAAGCAGGATCTATCAGGAGATCGTCGGTATCGGTCGCCAGAAAGGCCGCGAAGAGGGCCGCCAGGAAGGCGAAGCCGCCGTCACCCTCCGCCTCCTCGCTCGCCGCTGCGGCCCCCTGAGCGAAGCTGCCACCGCCCGCATCCAGTCCCTCCCACTTGAGCAGCTCGAGGCTCTAGCGGAAGCCCTGCTTGATTTCCAGAGCGCCGACGATCTCACGACCTGGCTGTCCTCCAACAACTGAACCACCGCCAGTTGGTGCTGCCAGGCTTGGGCCAATGCCCTGGTAATGATGCCTCCATCCTGCCGACCCAGTGCTCGAGTGGCCGGAGGTGCGGTATGCGCTGCTTGGTGTGGATGAACCGAATGCGGAGTCGTTGGTATCAGACCAGTTGGTGCTGAAGTTGCCTGGCGGCGGCTTCTAGGCCGGTTAACACCGGTTCAGCGATGCTCTCTGGAAAGTCTTCACGCAACAGGGTCTGCACCGAAAACACCGCGGCTGGAGTCCGCATAATCCGCATGCGGCGGCTGGCATCGCTGTCGGGGAGACGGTTGTCAAACCAGCTCTCCACGGCTTCCCCGCTGAGCGGTGAGCCTCCAGTCCCCGCGGGCAGCGACCAGATGCCGACGCGTTAACCATTCATCCATGCGGCCAGGGCACGCGCCCGTGTGGGTCTGCCCATCACCACTCGGCCGGTGCGCTGTTGGTCTCCCGGTGTCGCACCACCAGTTCGAGATCGAGTGCGGCCAGGATCAACAGCAAGCGCTCCAGGGTGAGCCGCCCCGGGTGCAATTCGAGTTGGGACAGCCTGGCCTGACTGATGCCACCGGCCTTGAGGGCCAGTTCCTGCTGGCTCAGGTCTTGCTGCCGCCGCACGCTTTTGAGGACAACCCCCAGTTGGGCGGGGGCGCGGATCACCTGCTCACCCGTAGCCATGTCTTACTTGCATTCTCAATAAACGCAGTTTAGTCGAATTACTAATAGATGCCGTTTATTGGGAATCCGAGTGAAAGCGGCTCCGCAGCATCAGCCGCTGGCTCTCCACCGCTGTGAAGCCGAGCTGCTCGTAGAAGCCGGTGCTGTTGGTGGTCATTAGATAGGTGCGCTCCACCCCCTGCAGGGCTGGCTCCTGCAGCAGGGCTTCCACGATCCTTCGGCCCAGTCCGCGGCCCTGATGGTCGCCGGCCACCACCACATCCCAGAGCACGGCGCGGAACACCCCATCGCTGGTGGCCCGGCCGAAGCCCACCAGGCGTGAGCCCTGCCAGGCGCTGATCACCGCCTGGCTACCGGCCAGCATCCGGTTCAGCTCCCGCTGGGAGCGGCCGCTGGCCCAGAAGCTGTGGGCATCGAGCAGGCGCTGCAGCTGCTGCAGCTGGCCCGGCGCGCGCCGCAGGCGCCAGGCACCGCGGCGATGGCGGATCAGCTGAATCGGCGTGGCGCTCAACGGGCCACCTTCACATCGGTGTAGTGGAAATCCTCGCCTTTGAACAGCAGCGGTGCATCCAGGGCCTTCGCCAGCCCGTAGCTGAAGCAGTCGCCCAGGTTGAGCGCTGCCTTGTGGCGCCCTCGGCCGTAGTGGCGCCAGCCGTGCAGGCCCCAGTGCAGGTGATTGGCGTCGAAGGGGAGCACCTGCACCCGCAGGTTGCTCAGCAGCGCTTCGATCTCAGAGCTGGTGCTGTTGAACCGACTGCCCTCCGCCACCAGGGTGAGCTCCAGGCGCGTGGCGGCTGAGAGATGCACCCGTTCCGCCCGGGCGGCGAGATCGAGCAGGTCTTCCGCCTCGGGCTCTTGCATGAGCAAGGCGATCAGGGCCGAGGTGTCAACAGCGAGGGTGTGGATCAAATCGGCAGACCGTTCTCGTCGTACAGCGCATCTTGGAGCTCCTTGCTGCTGAGCCCTTGCCAGGCGGGATTGGCGCTGGTGCGGCGGCAGATCGCCCGAACGGCCTCCTTGCGCGCTTCCACGCTCGCTTCGCTCAGGGCATCCGGCAGCCGCTCCAGCTCGGCGCTGAGCGCCTGCCGCACCGCATCGGTGACGGTTGTGCCTCTGCGCGCAGCCAGCTGCCGGGCCATCGCGTGCACGTCGGGGTCCTTGATGTTCATCCCCATGGCGCGGCGGGGTAGAAGAAAGGGTTGAGTCTACCTTCGGGCTCGCCATGCTTCTGCGGCCCTCCTTAATTCTGTACAAACTGTGCAAATTCCTGGAGAGCCGCTTCTTCGATGTGTTGTTGGGCCAGCAAGGGAAAATCGCCTGACGTTGAAGTTTTCATGCCCTCCGCCCGGTGGCCACACCGCTCACGGTGACCAGTAAGGGCCAGGTGACTCTGCGTAAGGAGCTGTTGGTGTACCTCGACATTCAGCCCGGCCAGCGCCTGGAGGTGGAGGTGCTGCCGGATGGGCGTCTTGAGCTCCATGCCGCTCGGGCCACCGGCGAGATCGATGCCGTGTTCGGTCTGCTCGCCGGACGCACCGATCGCCGGGCCAGCCTCGAGGAGATCGCTGAAGCCGCCCCCGCGGGCTGGGCCGGCCAGTGAGGATCACCGCCGACACAATCCTGCTGGTGCGAGTTCTCGTGCAGGACGATCGTGAACAGGCCCGCGCCGCCATGGATCTGCTGCGCCGCGCCGTCCAGCTGCTGGCCGATCTGGGCAAGCCGGCTGAGCTTCTTGAATGAACTTGCCGTCATCGGCGTCAAGCGGCCCTTCTAACTTGTCGCCGTAGACGGCAAGATCCCGGAGAGCTTGCGGCGGTTGCAACACCAGGACGCCGAGGTGGGCTGCGCGCGCTGCAGTAGGCGTGAATCCCGCCCAGAGCCGCCCCGCCCGCCCTCAGTAGGCTGCCCGCAGCGCATATCGGCCCGATTCCATGCTCAAGCTGCTGCTGGGTGATCCCAATGCCCGCAAGCTGAAGCGCTATCAGCCGATCGTTTCCGATATCAATCTGCTGGAAGAGGAGGTGGCCCCCCTCTCCGACGATGAGCTGCGGGGCCTCACCACCGAATTCCAAGGCAAGCTCGCCGCCCTGCAGCTCGAGTGCCAAAACCGCGGCCTGAGCATCGAAGCCACTCTCGAGCGCGAGCGAAAACTGCTCGACGAGCTGCTGCCTCAGGCCTTCGCCGTGGTGCGCGAAGCAGGCAAGCGGGTGCTCGGCATGCGCCACTTCGATGTGCAGCTGATCGGCGGCATGGTGCTGCACGACGGCCAGATCGCCGAGATGAAAACCGGCGAGGGCAAAACCCTCGTGGCCACCCTGCCCGCCTACCTCAACGCCCTCACCGGCCGGGGCGTGCACGTGGTCACGGTGAACGACTACCTCGCCCGCCGTGACGCGGAGTGGATGGGCCAGGTGCACCGCTTCCTCGGCCTCTCGGTGGGCCTGATCCAGCAAGACATGGATCCCGCCACTCGCCGGCTCAACTACGGCTGCGACATCACCTACGCCACCAACTCAGAGCTCGGGTTCGACTACCTGCGCGACAACATGGCGGCGGACATCGCCGAGGTGGTGCAGCGCGACTTCCACTACTGCGTGATCGACGAAGTCGACTCGATCCTGATCGATGAGGCCCGCACGCCCTTGATCATCTCCGGCCAGGTGGAGCGCCCCCAGGAGAAGTATCAAAAGGCTGCTGAGGTGGCCGCCGCCCTGGTGCGTGCCGCTGAGCTCGGCAAAGACGGCATCGACCCCGAAGGCGACTACGAAGTCGACGAGAAGCAGCGCAACTGCACCCTCACCGATGAGGGCTATGCCAAAGCCGAGCAGCTGCTCGGCGTGAGCGATCTGTTTGATCCCCAGGATCCATGGGCGCACTACATCAACAACGCGCTCAAGGCCAAGGAACTCTTCGTGAAGGATGTGAACTACATCGTGCGCGGCAGCGATGCCGTAATCGTGGATGAGTTCACCGGCCGCGTGATGCCCGGTCGCCGCTGGAGCGATGGCCAGCACCAGGCGATCGAGGCCAAAGAAGGCCTGCCAATCCAGCCCGAAACCCAAACGCTCGCTTCGATCACCTATCAGAACTTCTTCCTGCTCTATCCGCGCCTCGCCGGCATGACCGGTACCGCCAAAACCGAAGAGGTGGAATTCGAGAAGACCTACAAGCTCGAGGTCACCATCGTGCCCACCAACCGCGTGCGCTCCCGCGCCGACTGGACCGACCAGGTGTACAAAAATGAAACCGCCAAATGGCGCGCCGTGGCCCTGGAAACGGCCGAGGTGCACAAAACCGGGCGGCCGGTGCTTGTGGGCACCACCAGCGTGGAGAAATCCGAGCTACTGAGCGCGCTGCTGGCTGAGCAGGCGATTCCCCACAACCTGCTCAACGCCAAACCCGAAAACGTGGAGCGGGAGGCCGAGATCGTGGCCCAGGCCGGCCGCGCCGGCGCCGTGACCATCGCCACCAACATGGCCGGTCGCGGCACCGACATCATCCTGGGCGGCAACGCCGACTACATGGCCCGCCTCAAGCTGCGCGAGGTGCTGCTGCCCCGCCTGGTGCGGCCCGAAGAAGGCCACAAACCCCCTGTGCCGCTGCAGCGTGCTCCCGAAGCTGCTCCCGGTTTCGGAGCGGCCTCCAGTGCGGCCGCCGCCAAGGCCCCTTCCGAAGCACGCGCTATCGGAGCCCTCTATCCCTGTGCCCTCACCGACGCCACTGAGCACTCCCTCTCCGAGCTCGCCCACGATCTGGTGAAGGCCTGGGGCGACCGCCAGCTCACGGTGCTCGAGCTGGAAGACAAGATCGCCCAGGCTGCGGAGAAAGCCCCCACTGACGATGCTCAGATCCAGGCGCTGCGCTCGATGATCGCCCGCGTGAAGGCTGAATACGAAGCCGTCACCAAAACCGAAGACGAGCAGGTGCGCGAAGCCGGCGGCTTGCATGTGATCGGCACCGAGCGCCACGAATCCCGCCGGGTCGACAACCAGCTGCGCGGCCGTGCCGGCCGCCAAGGCGACCCCGGCTCCACCCGCTTCTTCCTCTCCCTGGAAGACAACCTGCTGCGCATCTTCGGAGGCGACCGCGTGGCCGGCTTGATGAATGCTTTCCGTGTGGAAGAAGACATGCCGATCGAATCCGGCATGCTCACCCGCTCACTGGAGGGCGCCCAGAAGAAGGTGGAAACGTACTACTACGACATCCGCAAGCAGGTGTTCGAGTACGACGAGGTGATGAACAACCAGCGCAAGGCCGTGTATGCCGAGCGCCGCCGCGTGCTGGAGGGGCGCGAGCTCAAGCAACAGGTGGTGGGCTACGGCGAGCGCACCATGGACGACATCGTGGAGGCCTACGTGAACCCCGACCTGCCGCCCGAGGAGTGGGATCTCGATCGCCTCGTGAGCAAGGTGCAGGAATTTGTTTACTTGCTGGAAGATCTCAAGCCCGAGCAGCTGCGCGGCCTCTCGGTGGAGGAGCTCAAAGCCTTCCTGCAGGAGCAGCTGCGCAACGCCTACGACATCAAGGAGGGCCAGATCGAGCAGCAGCGCCCGGGCTTGATGCGCGAAGCCGAGCGCTTCTTCATCCTTCAGCAGATCGACACGCTCTGGCGCGAACACCTGCAGGCGATGGATGCCCTGCGCGAATCGGTGGGCCTACGCGGCTACGGCCAGAAGGATCCGCTGATCGAATACAAAAACGAGGGCTACGACATGTTCCTCGAAATGATGACCCAGATGCGCCGCAACGTGATCTATTCGATGTTCATGTTCCAGCCGGCGCCGGCACCTCAGGCGGCCTGATGCCTCATCGCTATAGCTATGGCTGGTTATTCATTTTGAGTTGAGGCATGCCTTGGCCAAGATTGCACAAGCCAAAGCTGAATCGATCGGGGTATTCAAGAACTCTGATTGAGATCATGTCGACAACTCTGTGCAAAAGCGCCTCTTTAGATTTGCTGCTTATTCCTCCTCCGACGAAATAAGCTCCCGGTTGAAGATTCCCAGAAATATTATATTCTATTGTGAATTCCGCCCCCTTCTTGATCAGGGGCGTAAAGCTGCTGAGTGATGGGTGCGCGAGGCCGGTGATTCGCACTCCTTGCGGATTTGCTATATGACAGGTAAAGCGAACATCGGTAAAGTCTTCTTCCGAAAAGTACTTAAAGATAAGCTTCAGCGACTCTCCGGCTCTAATGTGATTGGCCGGCCTATTATCCGAGTCTAGGCATGAGATGGATTCAATCCTCATGCCTAGACTCGGATAAATCTGAGTTGTTTCTGGCTTGAGTTTTGGATCTAGATAGCTTATGGATAAGGCGCTCTCCTGTCCTTCTGTTGAATTAATTTGCTTGGCTCTGTCCAGTCTGGCTTTGGTGAGTTGCAGCCCAAGATCAATTTGTTTTTTACTCCATTGATTGTCACTTGAGCTTGTCAGTCTTTGGTAGAGCGTTGTGGTTACTTCTGGTTCGCCAAACCAGCGGGCCTTGCCGCGATCGAGTAGTAGCGCCCGGTCGCAGTGCTGCACGATGCTCGGGCAGCTGTGGGTGACAAACAGGATCGATGTGCCTTTTTCTTTGAGTTCGCTCAGCCGGTTGAAGCACTTTTTTTGAAAGGTTTCATCGCCCACCGCCAGCGCCTCATCAATCACCAGGATCTCGGGATCAATGCAGGCCTGCACAGCGAAGGCCAGCCTGAGGGCCATCCCGCTGGAATAGGTGCGCACGGGGCGCTCCACAAAGTTGCCGATATCGGCAAAGTTCAGAATGGCATCGAGGCGTTGTTCGATCTCCTGCTGGCTGAGCCCCAGGATTGCGCCATTGAGAAAGATGTTTTCAAGGCCCGTGAAGTCGGGATTGAAGCCACTGCCCAGCTCCAGCAGGGCGCCGATGCGGCCGCTCACCTCCACCGAACCGCCCGAGGGCTGCAGCGTGCCGCAGATCAGTTGCAGCAGGGTGCTTTTGCCGGAGCCGTTGCGCCCCACGATGCCAACGGTTTCGCCGCGGCGGATGCGGAAGCTCAGGGGCTTGAGGGCCACCACCTCCTCGGGTGGTTGGCGCTGGGCGGGCAGAAGGCCGGCGAGCAAGCGATCCGTGGGTGTGGCGTAGAGCCGATAGCGCTTTTCCAGCCTGTGGGCATGGATCACGGTGTTGTGATTGAGCATGTTTCAGGCCGCCTCAGAGCACATCGGCGAAGCCGCGGCTCGCCTTCTGAAACAACCGCAGTGCCCCCTCGCAGATCAGCAGGGCGGCCAGGAGTTGGGCCGCGATCACGGCGGGATTGGGCCAATGATTGAGCACGATCAGGGCACGGGTTTCTTCAATCCACCAGGCGATCGGATTGAGCTTGAACAGCGGTGCCCAGCGCTGCGGCAGTGCCGATAACGGATAAAACACGGCACTCATGAACATCAAGGCACTGGTGGCCACCGTGACCACCTGGCCTAAATCGCGGAGATACACCCCCAGCGCCGAGAGGATCCAGGTCATGGCGAGGGCCAGGAGCAGATAAGGCAGCCACACCAGTGGCAAGCAGAGGCTGCTCCAGGGAAACGAGCCCGTGGCCACGATTCGAAAGAGCAGCAGGATCACCAGGCTGGTGAAGGCATGGAACAGGCCATTCCCAAGCACCGTGCAGCCGAGGGTTTCAAGTGGAAACCTCACCTTGGTGACGTAGTTGCTGTTGCTCGTGATCAGCGTGGGCGCTCGTGTGGCGCATTCAGAGAAGAGGCCAAACACCACCATCCCGGTGAAGATGTTCAAGGCAAAGCCTGCTGATCCCAGATCTGCGGTGCTCTCCCAGCGCGCTTTGAAGATCGACGAAAACACAAATGTGTAAATCGTGAGCATCAGCAGGGGCGTGAGGATCGTCCACCCCCAACCCACCACCGAGCCGCGATAGCGAGTCTGAATTTCCCGTTGGGTGAGCCGCGTGATCAGTTCCCGTTGCCGCCAGAGCTGGCTGATCCACCTCAGCTTCATAGCGTGCCTCCCAGGCTGGAATCACCCAGGAATTCCAGGATTTCCCGGTCTTTCAGGCTCTGCGCGGCGCCCTGGCAGGGCTCCAGCACCGGCCGCCCCGCCGCCAGTTCCCGCAGGCACGCCTGGGTGCGGGCCAGCTCCCCCTCCAGCTGATCGATGCGTTCCATCAGGTTGCGGATCACGCGCGCTTCGGCATCGGGTAAGGCCGAGTGGGCGAGGGGGTCGATGCGCACGCCGCTCTGGTGGATCACGCGGCCAGGGATGCCAACCACGGTGCTGTTAGGTGCCACATCGCGCAGCACCACAGAGCCGGCTCCGATGCGCGTGTTAGCGCCTACGTGGATTGCGCCGAGCACCTTGGCACCCGCCCCCACCACCACGTTGGCGGCCAGGGTGGGGTGGCGTTTGCCGTGGGCCTTGCCGGTGCCCCCCAGGGTTACGCCCTGATACAGCAGGCACTGATCGCCGATCACAGCCGTTTCGCCGATCACCACGCCCATGCCATGGTCGATGAACACGCCCTTGCCGATCCGGGCTCCGGGGTGGATTTCAATGCCGGTGAGCCAGCGCCCGAGTTGGCTGAGGATGCGGGCGGCCAGGGGCGCGAGCGGCCAGCGCAGCGTCCAGAGCTGGTGGCTGAACCGATGCAGCGTGAGGGCGTGCAGGCCTGGATAGCAGCACAGGATTTCCAGCACCCCGCGAGCTGCCGGGTCGCGCTCCTTGATGATCGCCAGATCGGCGCGCAGGGCGTTGAGCATCGGCAGAGTCTGGCGTGCGGCGCGGCGAGCGGTTTCAGACCGGCAGCAGGCCGATCTCCTTGCGCAGCAGGTCGATCGTGGCGCTGCCGAGATAGCTCTGGGCGCAGTGCACCTGGGGCAGGCGCATCAGCTGGGCGCGGTTTTGCCGCAGGTTCTGCTCCACCAGCGGCAGGCTGGGGCGGTCGCAGAGCACGTGGCTGGAGGCCCGCAGCAGGGCCAGCAGGCGGCTGCTCACATCGGGGGTGGCGGTCATCAGCAGCAGTTCATTGCCGCGCATGCTGTGCAGGATCACCTCAGCCGCCCTCAGGATGCCTGGGCTGATGCTCACCAGGCCCACGCAGCTGCCGGCCTTGAGGTCTTTCAGTAGGTCGAGCTCATGGCGGAAGTCGTTGAGGTCCACCGGTACGGCCCGCACGCTGTGGCGTCGGGCGATTTCCTCCACCGGCTGCAGGAAGTAGCGGCTGGTCACCACCGTGCCGTTGCTGGAGCTCTCGAGGATGCTCTCCAGCTCCTCCATCGGCACCACTTCCACCGGCACATCCAGGTGGGGGGTGAGCTCCTCGGCGATCAGCATCGAGGCGCCGATGTCTTCCCGGGGGGTGCTCACCAGCACGCGGGCGCCGCAACGCAGGCGCCAGTCGATCTCGCGGGTCAGCAGGTCTCGCGCCTGCTGCAGGGTGCAGCCGGCGTTGAGCAGCCCGTCCACGCTCTGGCGCACCTCGCGGTCGATGTCTGGGAGGTGGCGGCTGCGGGGGCCGGGGGCCGGTTTGATGTCGCGCGGGTTCTGCTGGTCGCGCACGTAGATGCCGGAGCCGGCCATGGCTTCCACAACGCCGTCGTTCTCCAGCTGGCGGTACACCTTGCTGATCGTGTTGCGGTGCAGGCCGGTCTGCATCGCCAGCTGGCGCGTGCTCGGTAAGCGATGGCCGGGCGGGAAGTGGCGCGCGGCGATCGCAAAGCAGATCTGGTTGTACAGCTGGCTCGACGCCGGGATGTCGCTGTCCTGCTGAATGTGGAACCGCAAACCGGATTGGCACAACGCTGTGGCGCCACCATACGGATCTTTGGCGCCGGTGACAATTGCAATCCCGGCATAAGCGGCTGTGCCGGTGGGTGCGGGTTCGTTGGCGGGAGCGCTGCTGGGCGTGGCTCCCAGGGCTGCATTGGCGGCACTGTCCAGTCTTCTGTACTGACCGTACGGAACCATGGACCGTGCTTGTGCGTTGTTCTGCTCCGCTGTTCAGAAGGCGCCTTGGTAGCGCTTTGATAGCGCTCTGATGCAGTACGGGCTGGGTTGATGGCAATTCAGGCGAACTGGACCGAGGTGATTACCCCCGAAGGCGTGATGCCCGCTTGGTGGGCCCGGCCTGAGGCCCCCAGGGCCGCCGTGCTGGTGCTGCCGGAGGTGTTTGGCGTGAACGGCTGGGTGCGCAGCGTGGCGGATCGTTTGGCGGAGCACGGTTATGCCGCCCTCGCCATCAGCACCTTCTGGCGCACGGCTCCGCAGCTGGAGGCGGATTACAACGAAGCCGGCCTAGCCCTCGGCCGCGAGCATCGCGATCAGGTGCGTACTGATCAGCTCCGCGCCGACGTGGCCGCCGCTGCGGCATGGATGCAGCAGCATCACAGCGCTGATGGGCTCGCCAGCCAACCGCTCGGCTGCGTGGGCTTCTGCTTCGGCGGCCACCTGGCGATGCTGGCGGCCACCCTGCCGGTGATTGCTGCCACGTGCGATTTCTATGGGGCCCGTGTGTCCACCGATCGCCCCGGCGGCGGCGCCCCCACGCTCACGGATGTGCCGCAGATTCCCGGCCGGTTGTGGTGTTTTTGCGGCGATCAGGATCCGCTGATGCCGCCTGAGGAGCTCCGCGCCATCGAGCAGGCCCTGGCCACGGCACCCGGTGGCCGCCATCGCTTTGTGTTGGCTCCGGGCGCCGGCCATGGCTACATGTGCGAAGCGCGCGGTGATTTCCACCCGGAAGCCTCGGCGGCCGGTTGGGCGGCGATGCTTGAGCTCTTTGGCGAGGTGCTCTGAGCGTTGAGCTGCCGATGGGCTGCCTTCTGTTTCACCAAAGCAGCCGGCAGGGGAAGTCCCGCAGGGCGCCATCAAGGCTCACCAGGGCGAGCGATTCCAGCTCCGCCTGGGCCGCCAGAAGGCGATCGAACGGATCGCGGTGAGCTTGGCGATAGCCGCCAGCCCTCAGCCCGTGCCTGAGCTCAACAGGCAACCGCTCAAAGCCTTGCGCTGCCAGTAGTTGCGGTAGGTCGCTCAGTAGGGGTTCAGCGATCTCGAGTTTGCCGAGACGCACCTTGGTGGCCAGCTCCCAGGCCGTCGCCGCACTGACGAACACCTGGTTCGACGGTTCTGCGATGGCTGCCAACGCCGCCCTGGACAGCCTCGATGGCTCTGCCAGCCACCAGAGCAGGGCGTGGGTGTCGAGCAGCAGCGGCTGATCCCCGCTCAAGGGAGTGAGCTCTCAAGGGCGAGCAGCTCATCTTCAGGGAGAGCCTCCAGCAGAACCTCCGGCGGCGGCACGTTCAGTTGGCCGGCCAGAACGCCGGGCTGGCGCTTGGGCGTGGGAGCTTCCAGGGGCACGAGGCGGGCCCACGGCTTTCCGCCTTTGGCCACCACGATGGTTTCTCCCCCGTGAGCGGCATCAATCAAGCGCGAAAAATGGGTTTTTGCCTCGTGCACGTTGACAGTGCGCATTGGCCCCCTGCGAGAGGCTTCAGCTTAGTCCGGTTTTGGACTAAGGCGCTGCTTGGCTTGGCTTCAGCCCTCAGCTGCTGCCGCAGCGGCCTGTTGGCGCGGTGTTTCGATCGTGCGCACGGCCTTGCTGGCGGCGGCTTCGGCTTCCTTCTCTTTAGCCAGCGGCGTTTTGCGTGGCGTGAGGAACATGATCATGTTGCGGCCCTCGCGCTTGGGCTCCTGCTGGATCTCGGCCTTTTCTTCGAGGTCTTTGGCCATGCGCTTGAGCAGCTGCTCAGCCAGGGCGGTGTGCTGGATCTCGCGGCCGCGGAAGATCACGGTGCACTTCACCTTGTCGCCGGCTTTGAGGAAGCGGGA
>Ga0194123_10002528_pt1 | contig 23729 bp, 26 predicted proteins | sample TA2MahsurfametaG_5_FD_155479 | JGI IMG/M metagenome (GOLD analysis project Ga0194123, IMG submission 155479) | Freshwater microbial communities from Lake Tanganyika, Tanzania - TA2015023 Mahale A surface | ecosystem: Environmental > Aquatic > Freshwater > Lake | place: Tanzania: Lake Tanganyika... | reverse complement strand
TTGCGCATCCTTGTGAATGAACTGATAAAATTCCCAAAAATAAAAATGTAAATGCTAAAAAGTAACTTGATCTTGTCATATCGCTTTGATTCTTGATGTCTAAGATACTATTATTTTGATAATTAAAGTATTGGATATTAATCAATCTACTGAAATCACTTCAAGCACTTGAAATAGTCAAAAGGCTCTAAACAGCTATTACACTGGTAATGTGCTTTGCATGCCGTACTACCGAATAAACTGATCATTTTTGTATTTGGTGAATGGCATATTGGACAGGAAACAGCAGGTGCATCAGCAAAAAGAATACTTTTATCAGGTTCATTTACAGGCGGAGCTATTCCGTATTCTGCTAATTTCTGACGTCCATTTTCACTGAGCCAATCCGTAGTCCAGGCAGGTGATAGAACTGTTTCAATCGTGAAGTCGGTTATTTTTTCCTTTTTTAGCGCAGCCTCAATTTCTGTTTCGATCACACGCATCGCCGGACAACCTGAATAGGTTGGTGTGATTTTAATTTTAAAGGACTCATCGTATTTTTCAATTCCGCGAATGATTCCTAAATCGGATATTGTTAAAACGGGAATTTCAGGATCTGAGACTTGCTCTAAGATTTTCCAAATTTTTTCCTCTGTTACCATTCCATGTTTGGATATGTTCGTTGCATATATTGCATTTCAGCCAATAAATGTCCGAGGTGTTCAGAGTGTTTTCCTTTTCTACCTGAACCAAATTCCCAATTCTGTGCTGGGGGATTTAACGTCGCTTCATTCAAAATAGTTGAAACAAATGAGTCATATTCATTTCTAAAGGTTTTTAAATCAACTGCGATTCCCTTATTAATTAATTCATTATCCACCTCATCCATGAAAAATAATTCAGCCCGATATCTCCACAATGTATTTAAGGAATGTTGAACACGACTATGGGATTCTTCAGTTCCATCGCCCAATCGAATAACCCACTCCGAAGAATGTTTCAAGTGGTAACGAGTTTCTTTTAATGATTTTTCAGCAATGGCAGCAAGTTGGAAATCTTTTGATTGTTGTAATCTTTCAAAGAATAATTTACGAAAAGCATCAAAAAGAAATTGTCGCATCATTGTATCCCCAAAATCACCATTGGGTTGCTCGACCAACACAACATTCTTATACTCTCTATCTATCCTCATGAACGCCAAATTGTCAGCATCTCTACCTAGATTTTCAACCTCGGCTGCGTAAGTTAATAAGTTGGTTGCTTGACCAATTAAATCTAACGAAATATTCGTTGTTGCAATATCCTCCTCTAATATTGGTCCATGTCCACATAATTCAGAGAGTCTTTGACCCAGTATCAGGCTATCATCACCAATTCGCAATAAATATTCAAATAATGAATTCATATTTTATATTACATGTGAGAAATACCATCTGGAACATCATAAAATGTTGGATGACGATAAACTTTAGATTCAGACGGTTCAAAAAATGCATCTGAATCTTGAGGGTCTGAGGCAAATAAGTTATTTGATTCAACCACCCAAATGGAAATACCCTCTGAGCGTCTTGTATAGACATCACGTGCATTTTCGATAGCTAATTGCGCATCAGGAGCTCTTAAGCTACCAACATGCTTGTGATTTAATCCTTGTTTACTTCTTATAAAGACCTCCCAAAGCGGCCAATCTGATGAATTTGACATAGATTTATAAATTATGCTGTTTTTCGTGCGGCTCTTTTCGCAGCATGTGCTGACGCAGCTTTTCTAACCCACATTCCTTTTTCTTTTGCATCTTTACGAGCCTTTATACGGTCGAAGTTACAAGGACCATTTCCTTCAACTACTTGCCAAAACTCATCCCAATTTATTTCCCCAAATTCATAGTGCCCTGTTTTTTCATTCCATTTTAAATCTGGGTCAGGAATAGTTAATCCAATTAGTTTTGCCTGTGGTACTGTTACATCAACAAATTGTTGACGTAAATCGTCATTAGAAAAACGTTTAATTTTCCATTTCATTGATTGTTTCGAATGTTTAGATTCGTCATCATTTGGTCCAAACATCATTAATGCAGGCCACCAAAAACGATCTAAAGCATCCTGCGCCATTGCTTTTTGTTCAGGAGTTCCTTGTGCAAGAACAGTCATTATTTCAAATCCTTGTCGTTGATGAAAAGATTCTTCCTTACATACGCGTACCATTGCTCGAGCGTAAGGGCCATATGAACAGCGACAAAGTGGAACTTGGTTCATAATTGCTGCCCCATCAACCAACCAACCAATTGCACCCATATCCGCCCAAGTTGGTGTTGGGTAATTAAATATTGACGAATATTTTGCCTTACCTGAATGTAAATCATCAATGGTTTGTTCTCTATCCGCTCCAAGCGTTTCAACAGCACTGTACAAATATAAACCGTGTCCTGCCTCATCTTGAACTTTGGCCAGTAAAACTGCTTTTCTCCGAAGATTGGGTGCACGCGTGATCCAATTACCCTCGGGCAACATACCAACTACCTCAGAGTGCGCATGCTGGGAAATTTGACGTATTAATGTTCTTCTGTATTCCTCAGGCATCCAATCATTTGGTTCAATTCGTATTTCAGAATCAACCTTTTTTTGAAAACGATTTTCTAAATCTACTAAACTAATTTCTTTCATAAATATTTAGTTTTAACAAAGCTATTAATATCAAACAAAAAAATATGGATTTTGCTCATGAAAATTTTATTTTTTTTAAATAATTAGTATCACTAAGGACATGGCTCGTCCTGATTTAGTGAAGCATTTAATTCATTGCATTTTTCAATGGTTTTTGATCGAGGTGTTTACAATCGAACTAGTTAAACATTTTGGCAATGTTCGGTATCTACCATCTCGCAAACTCTGAGGTGTAATGAATAAGCGAACACATCCCCTAATTTATTGATAATTCCACGAAAGAATTTGCCTTCAAAATATCAATTTATATAAATTGAAAAATGAATATATCAAAATATAGTACGCTAATTTATTGAAAAAAGGAGCAATGCCCATTAACTTTATTGCTATTGATTCAATAAGATAATTTTATACTAATTTTGATAAAATCGATTAATTTTAAATAAACCATTTTTTATGTTATCAACAATCTTTTTCTTAATCTTAACAGTAATTATTGTTCCTATCGTTTCTTTTTATTTTGGAACTCCATTAACTGATTTACAGAGTTATATCCTCTCTACCATGGGAATTTCCGTTTCTCTTGTAGTGGGCTATTGTTTTCTAGTGGGCGAGCTTTCGAAGAATAATTCCCAAGTGGATAAATTATGGAGTGTTATTCCTATTTATTACGTCTGGCACATGACTGCCATGGGTGATTTTCATCCGCGCATGGTTTTTATGAGCATACTTGTTACAATCTGGGGAATTCGATTAACTTACAATTTTGCAAGGCGAGGTGCGTATCAATGGAAATTTTGGGCTGGCGAAGAAGATTATCGATGGGAAGTCTTACGTAAAAGACCAGGTTTTAATAATCGTTTTGTATGGATGATTTTCAATTTGTTTTTTATTTGTGCCTATCAAAATGTTTTGATTTTTTTATTTACCGTTCCAATTCTAACAACGCTATACACAGATGCACCAATTTCATTATCCTCAGTAGATTATATTTTAGGTATTTTATTCGTTGTTTTTGTCATTATTGAATTCATTGCAGATCAACAACAGTATGATTTTCAAACTGAAAAACACAGAAGAATTATTGCTGGTGAAGACTTAGGGGAATTCAAATCTGGATTTGTATCCACAGGTCTTTGGGGAATCGTAAGGCATCCCAATTACACGATGGAACAGGCTATTTGGATCATATTTTATGGTTTCAGTGTTGTTTCAACGGGCGAATGGATAAACTGGTCTATGCCAGGTTGTTTACTTTTAGTTGTTCTTTTTAAAGGTAGCTCTGACTTTTCGGAAAGTATTTCAGCTGAAAAATATCCAGGATATAAGGAATATCAGCGGCGAGTTCCGAGATTTATTCCATTTACTTCGTTCTTTAAAAAATGACTAAAAAGAACAAAGCCAAATATGTTTGTGAGGAACTTGAAAAATTGTATCCTGAAACTCCTGTTCCCTTAAATCACTCGGATGCTTATACCTTGTTAATTGCGGTTTTACTTTCTGCACAGTGTACAGATGAACGCGTAAATCAAATTACACCAACCTTATTTTCGAAAGCATCCTCTCCTTCAGAAATGATTTTATTATCAGTTGAAGAAATTAGAGAAATCATCAAGCCTTGCGGGCTATCTCCACGAAAGTCACAAGCAATTTTTGATCTATCACATATTATTTTAGACAAACATAATGGTGAAGTTCCACAAACATTCGAAGATTTGGAAGCCTTACCCGGAGTGGGCCATAAAACGGCTTCTGTTGTAATGTCACAGGCATTCGGAGTTCCTGCTTTTCCGGTAGACACCCACATACATCGCTTAATGACGCGCTGGGGATTGACTTCTGGAAAAAATGTTGAGTTAACTGAAAAAGATGCGAAATTTTTATTTCCAAGCGAATTGTGGAATAAACTACACTTGCAAATAATCTTTTATGGGCGTGAATATTCACCTGCGCGTAGCCCTAAATTTGAAGTTGATTTTATTACTCGAACAATTGGAACCAAGAAAGCGAAGGTGGAATTGAAGTAGTGTAGATTTTCATGAAATTATTTCATTTTAAAAAAACTCCTTTAATTTTTTCATTGTGTTAGTCAAAATAAGTTAAAGTGTAATTCGGAGTAAATAAAATACTAAAACGATGAAAATTTAATATTCATGAATTCAAAACTTTGAGTGCTTAAAATAGATGATATTCAAAATATTTTTTCTAAATTTGCCACCTCAAAATTAAAAAATGACTGAAAATTTTTCACTTGATACATTAAAAAATAAATTCAATAATGACAAGCGCTTCAAAACCATAACGTATGTTGTTGGAGGGTTGTTAGTATTAGTTCTTGCCGGCTTGGCGTATTACCAATTTATTTGGAAGTCAACCAATGATAAATCAAAAGATGCATATTGGAAAGGATTGAACTATGCTTCAAAAGACTCTACCGCTGTAGCCATAACGGAATTGACAAAAGCCAAAAAGAAATATGATGGATATATTGGTGGTGAAATAGCTCAGTTTGTATTGGCACGACAATTTATGGCTAAAGGCGAATTTAAAAAAGCATTGAAAGAACTTGATGAGACTAAATTAGAAGGAACTTTTCTTGAGTCAATGCGAATTGGATTGATGGCTGATTGCCATTCAGAATTGAAAGAATATAAAAAAGCCGTTGAAAAATACGTTGAAGCTTCGGACGCAGATGATAACGAGTTTACAACACCGATGTATTTATTCAAAGCAGGATTAAATAGTGAGAAGACAAAGGAGTTCAAAAAAGCTGCAGAATATTATACAAAAGTTCGTGATGAATATCCAACTTATGCCAATCAGATTGCGGTTGATAAATATGTAGCTCGCGCTTCAGGTAAGGCTTTAAAATAATTAAAAAATGGCAACTAAGCACCATAATCTTTCCTATTACAACGAGAAAGATATCCCAAATGGTGCAGACTTTAAAATTGGTATTGTTGTATCTGAATGGAATTCTGAGATTACTTTAAATCTGCTTAAAGGAGCAAAAGAAACACTTCTCCAGCGTGGTGTTCTTGAATCAAATATTTATATTCATTTTGTGCCCGGGACCTTCGAGCTTGCTTTAGGGGCCCAATTTTTATTTGAAAGTAAAGTAATTGATGGTATTATTGCTATCGGAGTTGTCATTCAAGGTGAAACGAAACATTTCGACTTTGTCTGTCATGGAGCGACACAAGGGATAATGAACGTTGGTTTAAAATATAACAAGCATATTTCATTTTGCGTCTTAACCGATTTGAATATTCAGCAATCCATTGACCGATCTGGTGGCAAACTCGGCAATAAAGGAGTTGAATGTGCCATCGCATCATTGAAGATGATTCAACTTCAGAAAAATCTTTCCAAACACTCGTAATCATGACATTAATTAAATCGATATCTGGGATTCGTGGGACTATCGGGGGGTCACCGGGTTGTGGACTAACACCTGTGGATGCAGTAAAATTTGCTTCGGCTTATGGAACATGGTTGAAGTTAAAATCAACTTCCGAAAAATTGAAAGTTGTAATCGGAAGGGATGCTCGAATTTCTGGAAAAATGATTAGCGATTTGGTATGTTCAACCTTGTGTGGATTGGGAATCGATGTAATTGATTTAGGATTATCGACAACGCCAACGGTAGAAATAGCCGTTCCTTTAGAAAAAGCAAATGGTGGTATTATTCTGACGGCAAGTCACAATCCTAAACAATGGAATGCGCTTAAGTTATTAAACGAAAAAGGTGAATTTATTTCAGGAACTGATGGAGAAAAATTATTAGAAATTGCTGAGAAAGAAGATTTTTTATTTGTAGAAGTTGATGATTTAGGAACTTACACACAAAATGATTCTTACCTTCAAAAACATATTGATTCAATTCTTGCTCTTCCTTTGGTAAATAAACAGGCTATTCAGGACGCAAATTTTAAAGTAGTTGTGGATGCTGTTAATTCTACAGGAGGAATTTTTATTCCTGCTTTATTGAAAGCGCTAGGAGTAAAAGATATAGTTGAATTATATTGTGAACCAACTGGTCATTTCCCCCACAATCCTGAACCACTTCCTGAACACTTGGTAGAATTATCCGATGCGGTTGTTTCAAACAAAGCAGTTTTGGGTATTTCTATTGATCCGGATGTAGACCGTTTGGCGCTCGTATGTGAGGATGGAAGCATGTTTGGAGAAGAATATACGCTAGTTGCTGTGGGAGATTACGTTCTATCTAAAACACCTGGTAACACTGTTTCCAACATGTCTTCAACTCGAGCATTGAGGGATGTAACAGAAAAATACGGTCAAAACTATTCAGCATCGGCTGTTGGCGAGGTGAATGTAGTTGTGAAAATGAAAGAAACAAATGCTGTTATTGGTGGTGAAGGAAACGGTGGAATCATTTATCCTGAATCGCATTATGGTAGAGATGCATTGGTTGGTATTGCGTTATTTTTAAGTCATTTAGCTGAAAAGAAATGTACCGTTCGTGCGCTAAGAGATTCTTATCCTAAATATATTATTTCCAAAAATAAAATTGAGTTAACGCCTTCAATTGATGTTGATCGATTGTTGGAAAAAATGATTTTAGAATATAAAAATCAAGAAATTGATACCACGGATGGGGTTAAAATATACTTTGACAAGGAATGGGTTCACTTACGAAAAAGTAATACTGAACCTATAATTCGAATTTATTCTGAAAGTCAAAATAAAGAAAAAGCGGAGGAATTGGCTCATAGTGTAATTAATAAGATTCAGACTTTTATTAATTAATTCAATTTTAGATTATTTTTTGAACTTTAACGCACACCAATTTTCTTCTGATTTTTGGCTATCGAAAGTTAATTCAACTTCTCTTGCTGCTATTATTATGTCCTCAGCATCGGTAGTGAAAAATCCACTGAGAAATAAAATTCCATTATCTTTTAGTTTTGAAAAATAGGAGGGAAGGTGACGAAGTAAGGTATTACGGTTAATATTGGCTAAAATGATATCAAAATCTTTTTCCTCTACACAATCAATGTCTCCACAACGTCCCTCAATTTTTTTGCATGCATTGCGCTCTGCATTTTCCAACGTATTTTCTACCGACCAGTCTTCAATGTCTACGGCTAAAATGGTATTTGCACCTAATTGCTCAGCAAGTATTGCTAAAATTCCAGTTCCAGTCCCCATGTCCAACACTTTTTTCCCTAGTATCGATTCTTCTAATAAAAACGAACACATTAATCGCGTAGTTTGGTGATGACCAGTTCCGAAAGACATTTTAGGCATTATCTCAATTATACGTTTTTTCGCTAAGCTCTTATCGTGAAAAGGAGCAAGAATTGAAAGTTCATCACCTACATGAACAGGTTCAAAATCTGATTCCCATTTTGCATTCCAATTTTCTTGTTCGATAAAACGTTCTTTAAAAGAAACGCAAACTTCATTCATTCGAAAATTTTCGAAAATTAATTTTTCAACCTCCTCTTTGTTAAATTGCATTGCAGGAATATAAGCTAAAATACCTGTTTCATTTTCCACAAAACTTTCAAAAGGTAATTCTGAAAGTAGCGCAATTGCAATATGAGCCCAAGGTTCTCGAGGTTCAAAGTTGATTGATAATTCAATATAATCCATTGGTTAAAAATAAAAAAGCCACCCTTTTGGATGGCTTAATGTGAATAATTTCTATGTTATAAGTGAATTACTTCTCCGTAAGCTGCTGCTGCTGCCTCCATAATAGCCTCAGACATTGTTGGATGAGGGTGAACTGTTTTTATTAATTCTTCACCAGTTGTCTCAAGCTTGCGAATTGCAACAATTTCAGCGATCATTTCAGTGACATTTGCTCCAATCATGTGGGCTCCGAGCAGCTCTCCATATTTCGCGTCAAAAATTAATTTTACGAAGCCATCTTTCGCTCCAGCTGCACTTGCTTTACCGGATGCTGAAAAAGGAAATTTACCAACTTTAATTTCAATCCCAGCTTCTTTTGCAGCTTTCTCTGTCATCCCAACTGATGAAATTTCAGGAGAACAATAAGTACATCCTGGGATATTTCCATAGTCTAAGGGTTGTGGATTGTGGCCTGCGAGTTTTTCTACACAGATAATTCCTTCAGCAGAGGCAACATGTGCTAATGCGGGTCCTGGAATAACATCTCCTATCGCATAATAACCAGGGATATTTGTTTGGTAGTATTCATTGGTTAAAATACGACCTTTATCAGTGATAATACCAACATCTTCTAACCCTAAATTTTCAATATTGGCCTGAATACCTACAGCAGAGAGAACGACATCACATTCTATTTTTTCTTCTCCTTTTTCGGTTTTTAGGGTGACAATACAACCTTTTCCTTTTGAATCAACAGAATCAACAGAGGCATTTGTTAATACGTTTATTCCAGCTTTTTTGAATGATTTTTCAAGTTGTTTAGATACCTCTTCATCCTCAATAGGAACTATATTAGGTAGATACTCAACAATTGTTACCTCCGTTCCAATTGCATTGTAAAAATAAGCAAATTCAACACCGATTGCACCTGAGCCGACAATGACTAATTTTTTGGGTTGTGATTTTAAAACCATTGCTTGTCTATAACCAATAATTTTTTCTCCATCTTGAGGTATGTTTGGTAATTCTCGCGAACGCGCACCAGTTGCAATAATTACCGCTTTGTCAGCTGAGTGCTCTACAGTTGCTCCATTTTCGTCAGTCACTGCTACTTTTTTTCCCGTCTTAATTACACCATTTCCTTTTATTACATCTATTTTGTTTTTTTTCATTAAGAATTGTATTCCGGTACTCATCCCATTCGCAACCCCTCTACTTCTTTCAATCATTCCAGAAAAATCAGCTGAAATACCCTTTACCGTTATTCCGTAGTCATTTGCATGATTTAGATATTCGAATACATTTGCACTTTTTAAAAGAGCTTTCGTTGGAATACAACCCCAATTCAAACAAATCCCACCGAGTGATTCACGTTCAATAATTGCAGTTTTCAATCCTAATTGAGAGGCACGGATAGCGGTAACATAACCACCAGGACCACTTCCCACAACGATAATATCGTAATTCATATCTTTTAATTTTTACACTTCAAAATTACTGAAAACAAATCAAAACAAATGGGTATTTAATAAATAATTATTCATGAATAATGGAATAGACTCTGAAATTTTTTTAAATCGCTGGACAACTATTTAAAACTAAAATTTCGTTGCATTAAATAGCCAAATATAACAACGATACAAGAGGCTAAGACATTTGCGATGGATGGATAAAAGGAAAAAACTTCAACAAATAATTTTAAAATTACCCAAGAAAGTAATCCTGACAGGGTAGAACTGAGTGCATAGCGAAATAGTTGTACACGTCCTTTCAACTCACTTCCAGTAAAAACAACATATTTCATTAAAAGAAAACCGATTGTGAACGAAATTAAAAAGCAACAAATGGAACTTAATGTGTAGGCAGTTGCAACGAAGTTAATATTGAGAGGAAGCTGAAATGGAAAATTTTTTTTACTAAATACAAATTGATAAAAGAAAAAAAATAAAAGCCAGCTCAATACAAGGTTACCACTTCCACAAGCCGCATAATAATAAGTTTTTCTTGGCATAAATTTACCAACTAATGGATAAATGAAGTCCAGGATTGAGGTAATTATTTTTGGTAAAGACATTCTGATTTTACTTACTCTTGAATGAATTTATAGCATTAACAGTAAAGTTGCTTAAAACCAGTTTCCCGCTCATTGAGGCTCTCTCACTTAATAATTCATCCCAATGATCAGTTCCTTGCCAAAATACTTTTTTTAACATAGACATCGCCTCAGGATTCGATTCTGCTAGTTTATTAGCTAATTTAGTTACTTCATCATCTAATTCTTCAATTGACTCAAAAGTTTCCGTGAAAAGGCCTTTATTTTTTGCCCATTTAGCAGATCTCCATTCTGTTGCGTTAATTGCTAATTCGCTCATCGCAGAAAGTCCAATTTTTCGTTCAATGGCTGGTCCGACGACAAAGGGTCCGATTCCCACGGCTAATTCAGATAATTTTACATCGGCATGTTTCGTTGCCAAACAATAGTCAACAGCAGAAGCAATACCAACTCCTCCACCGACGGCTTTTCCTTGAACACGTCCTATAATTAATTTGGGGCATTTTCTGCAGGCATTGATAACTTTGGCAAAACCGGAAAAAAATGTTTTACCTGTTTCAAAATCTTTTATGGATGCCAATTCATCAAAGCTAGCACCCGCACAAAATGTTTTTTCTCCTGATGATTTTAAGATAATGACGCGAATTTCATTATTATTTCCAATAGAAGTTATGGTTTCAGCTAATTGATTAAGTATTTTTCCCGGCAATGAATTGCTTAATGGGTGTCCGAATTCAATTGTAGCTATTTGGTTGTTAATGGTAAATATGACGCTCCCTAAATTCTTTACTTCCATTCCGTTATTTTAATGTAAAACTATCGGATCCGATTATACTACCATCGCAATAAATACGAACTTTATAGGTTCCTTTAGTCGCTTTTACCCCTCTCATATCATAATATATACCAACATCGATACTATTATTTTCATAGTCAATATCCCTTTTCTCAGAATATGGAATTGATGTTGCATCAATAGTAATGACATTTGAACTCTTTGTTTGAAGAGTTCTCCCCTCGGGCGTAATAATTTGCATGTAAACAACTTTTTTTCCTGCTGAAGAAAGTGAATTGGAACCTATTGTAAATAAGGACTTAATTTGAATAGTCTCTTTTGCTTTCGTTGTTTCTTTGGTTGTATTATTCCTTTTCAATTCCATTCCACCTGAACTGAAACTATACGCTTGTAGTATAGCTCCTTTCTTGACTTTTTCAGAAGTTTCTTCAGCTACTTTTTTATATTCATCTCTTTCTGTTTCTGTAGTCGTTAATTTTTCAGAGGTTTCATCAAGGTCGGTTTTAATTTTTTTATTTAGTTGATTTAGTTGATCAATTTCTTTGATGTAACTTTTCATTATTTCTCGAAGAGTCTCGTTTTCCCTTTCCATTTTTAATAACTTCGAGTATGTTAAATTTCCTTGACTTTGCAGAGCATTAATTTGACCTAATAGACCTTGGATTTTAGATTTTTCAAAGTTTAGACTATCGGACTTTGATTTATCCATTTTGATTAATTCATCGTAATTATTTAACATATTGGTTAAGTTGGTTTTTAAATCATTTGACCTTCCCTCTATATCAACAACAGATCCAATTGATTTATTCACTTCATTCAAATCAGATTTGATTTTCGTATTTTCACCTTTTAATTTGTTTAACTCAAGAATTTTATCCGAGTATATTTTTGAAAGGAAGGAAATTGCACCAATTAAGCCTATAACTACAATCAATAGAATAACGATTACTTTTTTAGATGAATCTATTTTTTTTATTTCTTCCGACATAACGTGATATTTTTTTACCTATAAAATTATAAGTTATTTTGAAATTAATCATTAATCTTTTCTTTGACTACCTAATGAATAGGAAAGTCCTAAACCAACACCAAATCCCCAACCTGAATTTGCAACTTTTCTAGATTCCAAAAATCCCTGCAACATCCAATTGGATTGATTCCAATAGGTTCCTTTAACGCCGAAAGAACAAGAATATTTCCATTGCGAATAACCGAGATTTGTGTTCCAAACATAATCGATACCCAAAACATTGGCATACGGGGCAATATCTCCATTATAACCGAATGGAATGTGATAAGATAAACCATCGGGAAGAACAGTTATTAACAATCCAACTAATACCCCTAAATACCCAAGACCAAATACAGAACCAATGCTTGAATTATCATTTGAACTTGAAATTTCTGATAATAAACCAATTAGAATTAAAGGAGGACCGGCTAATGTTCCAACTGATGCGTGTATGTTGTTAAATTTATCTGTTCGTCTCTGGTATTCCAGATTATATACCAATCCAATTTTATTTCGAAAAATATACTCTCCAGTAATACCATAATTGGTATAAAAAGAGGTATCAACAAAACCATAGCTAGTTTTAAAGCCGATGTAGCCTTTTTTTTCAGCCAATTGTGCTTGCGTTAAAAAAGACACAAGAATAGCAATGTTCAAGAAATAGACCTTACGTTTTTTAATCACAAATTCTTCCCTTATTATTTTCTTTATTGAATTGTCTTTCCAACTCATCAAATTCTTTTAGGAGTTCGGCTGAGGGTGGCGTATTTTGGAGGTTACTCAAATTAGGTTGCCCCGCATCCACCCAGCACGTATACCAAACTGAACCAATTGCAAGAATTGCATCTCTCATTCTTCGTTCAACCATCCCGTCAAGACGCAAATGATAAGCATCAGAAAATGCTTTTGAATAAGTCAAAACGGTGGTGTTTGCCCTCTGTTCATAGCTATATTTTTGATCAGATGGAAATTCTTGGGTCAACTCTTTTTCAAATTTAAATACTGAATCAAGTGCTTGGTGAGATGATTTAACTGCATCCCAAGCAAAATCAAGTATATTTTTGATGTATCTGCTTTTACCAACAAAATAATCGTAATATTCGGCATTAATTTCAACTAGTCTTGTTTCCCAGAATCCGTGAATGCCTCGTTGATTTGTAAACTGCCCGTTATAATTTTCTGTAGTGTGAAGAGGGACGTGTGCATCACCAATATAGTGACCAATCTCAGCAGAATATTTTAGAATAAGATCAACATTTTTGGTTTCAAAAGCTTTTTGTAAACGAAATTTCATTGTTTGGATATGCCATGGAACAATTCCGTATGCTTGAAGAGTATCCTCTGTATACTTGTTGACGGCGTCTTCCCATTTTTTAGGCATAATCTCAAAGGGATCATCTTTACCCTTGATGTAAAAATGATCTAAGTCGATAAAGTGCCTCTGCGACTCACCCTCAACAGCGTATCTTCTTTTATCCGGATCAACTGAATGTTCGGTTAAAAACTCAATATGTTCCTTATAAAAACCAAACATTTCAGGAGGAAGGGTAAAAACAGCTACTCGATTTATTCGTTTATGTCCGTAAAATCCCCACAGGACTTCTTTAGGATCTTCGCTTTTTACAACAGAAGAAGCCATCCAAATAAAAGCAGGTAAACAAAAAAATATGAACCACTTATAATTCATGAATTGTTTTATTCAATTTTAAGATTAATTACGAAGATAATGTTTATTTAGATTTTAAATATAAATAGTATGTTAACTCATTTTGAATGCAGGGTAAATCTAAATTACCTAAATCGATCATTAAATGCTTTACTAAGCCTTAGGTTAAGGCCTAAAAATCCATCACCACCATAGGTAAATGGACCAACATCAATTCCAAAACGATAACCACTTTCATAGCCTCCAAATCGAGGTTTGATTTCAAGTCCTAACATAAAGTAGTTTAGAGGAACAAACTCAAACCAACTGTAACCTATTTCAGCACCGAGGTATGGATCGATAATACCGTCAAATCCATTTAATGGATAGATTTTTAAATTTGCATTCGCTGACAAAAGACCTAGTCCTCCCTCAAGAGCTATGAAACCAGTAAAATACTGTTGAATACTTAACCCAAAAAGCATTGGACTTACACCAACTGATGCAGTTACAACGGTTCTGTAATCTGGTGGTTGAGGATTGAATAATGGTACTCTTTCTTCTTTTGCTATTTTTTCTAATTTATTGCTGTGAACTTTTGAATATCTCAAACCAAAAACAGGAATTGGATAAGATTCTTCAAAATCTGTTAACATTCCTAAACCTGCATTTAATTCAATGTTCCAGTGATTATTCAATAAATAGGAATAAGTCAATGAGCCGCCAATTAATCTTCCTGAAGTTTCCTTATTAGCACCATAAACTTGAGATATACCTGCTGAGAGACCAAAATTATGTCTTAATGGTTCATAATCAAATAGATTAAAACCGGCGTTTAACCCAAGAGTTGTGTAACTCCAATTATATCCAATAAAGCTATTTTCATATCCGTAGCCTACTATACAAGGTAAACTTACTGCACCTTCTAAATAAAAATGATCGGATAAATGCTTGCGGTACATTACGCCAAGTCCGTAATTGTTGGTATTTAGTCCTGCGATTGGACCAAGTAAAGAGGTTGTTTGAGAAAATAGTTGAGAAACAGAAAACAGTAGATAGAAAGTTGCGATAAACTTCATTAATTCATAACTTTTAAATTTAAATACCTAATCCTGATAGTGAAAAAGGTTTATTAAAGGGGTTTAATTTTAGGGTAATTCGAATATTATTCGCAAAATTTACGAAAGGATCTCCCATGGTTGAACTTTGTACAAAAGGGACATAAATCCCAACGACACTACCTATTTTCAGTCCAAGTCCGGCGTTGTATGCAAAATTTACCGTATTCCCATCGTAAAATGCACCACCATCAGCAAAAAGCCCTAAGAATCCCAGTCTTGGTATTGGAAGTGGAGCGTATACATTTCCTGTTGCCATCCAAAAAGATGTAGTTCCGAAAGAAGATGTGCTATTAAATCCACCAAAATTATTATTTCTCATTTGAGATAATGGATTAAAGCGCTCAAAATAGTATTCTTCCATAAACAAATCTTGTCGACCATCTGCACCGCTTAATGCCATTTGATAGTAGCTGTTTCCAATTCCAGAACCATTTGTGTACATTAAATTATTGCCAAAAAATCCACGTAGATATATCCAACGCTTCATTTTATTTTTTATATAGCGATAACCGTATTCTGTAGTTAATGAAATTCTTCTCAATACATCAGAATTTGATTCCATTTCGTGCATTTCATCAAACCGAATGTTCGCTTTAAACCTGTGATCTGGATTTCGGAAACTTAACTCGTGCCAGATATACCCGCCTCCCAAAGTCATTGAATTAGCTCCTCTTATCTCATTTCTTACTGCAAGGGAAATTTTACCTGAGTGATTTAACTTGTGTTTTTTTCTTTTATCTCCAAAATTAGCTTGTAAATAGAGGGAGCCAAAATTCAATCCTGATTGCCATTGGTCAAATTGACTATCAGCATTAAATCTCTTTAAGGTTGCCCCAAAAGCGAGTGTTTTGAGATGTTTTTGAGGGTAAAAAGAATGTGTCAACTCAGCAATTCCTGCCAAACTTTTATTTTCCAAAGAAAACATTGGAGCTAGCAAAAATTGGGTGGTTTTTAGAGGAATAGCTATGTTATGCAGTGCTAAGCCAACCATAAATTTATCGTAGCTATTTCCGGCGAAAATTGGTGTGTAAAAGAAATTATTTCTAAAATTATCTTGATCGCCGAGTAGGAATTCGAATTTGGGCTCGTCTATTTTTCGAAGTAATTGATTGCCATACCAATAATTATTTTGTCGATTAATTTCAGGAATGTTTTTATTGGCATCGATTGCAGCTTTAGTAATTGAATTTTTTGGAGTTTTGATTTTAATACTTTCCTGACCTGGCTCAACCCATGCTGTTTCAACGATTGAATCTCCATTGAAAATATTCACTTCGACAGGTCCACTAACTTGACCAATATTTTTAACTTTAACTGTTGATCCGCCATTTTTCCCACGGTGAACACATTGAATTTTATAATCAACCACTTTTGTTGTTTTAATAAGATCATCGAACAACCAGCCTAAATTTTTTCCTGAAACTCGTTCCAATGTTCTTCGCATATCTTCCGGTTGTGGATGTTTGAATTTCCACTCGTCAAAATAGGCATGAAAGCATTTATTAAATAATTCATCACCTAAATAATCTTTTAAATAATAGAAAACTAATCCCGTTTTTTGATACATGATCAGTCCGTAGTTTGTCGATGTAAACTCAGTTGAATGCGTTTCTATGGGTTGATCCCCTCCAAAATGTGCTAGGATTTTGTACAAATAATCACCTTGAGCTCTGTAATCCAAGTTCTTCATGTGGATGAATCTTCCTGCTATTTGATCGGTAGTGAATGTATTGTTTGGATATTTCGTTTGCATGTATCGAACTTCATTTAAGGTATTAATTCCTTCATCCATCCATCCATGAACACGTTCGTTAGAACCTAGAATTCCATAAAACCAATTATGTCCAACCTCATGAACGATAACCGTTTCTAATGATAGAGCGCTATTTACGGAACCTATTACAGTTACATTAGGATATTCCATTCCACCACCCGCACTGATTGTTCCATCAACAGCAGTTACTTGATTATACGGATAATCACCGTTCCAAAGTGAATAATAGTAAGTTCCATCATTTATATATTCGATTCCTTTTTTCCATAGAGAAGCATTTTGTGGAGTAAACATCGCCCAGGAGGTTACTTTTCTTTTTGTGTGCGGAAGTTCAACCTCCCCTTTCAATACTAAATAACGCTTATCGGCAAACCAGGCGAAATCGTGCACCTTTGATTGTTTGTAGCGAAGAGTTTTAAATTCTTGATCCGAGGGAGGGTAAGCCATTTGTCTGTTATTGTTTCCGAGATAATTGTCGATGGTTTTTTCTGTTTCAATTACTTTTTTATTCAAAAAAGCTAATTCTTCTTCATTTTGTAGATCACCGGTTGCTCCAACCACATAATTCTTAGGAAGGGTTATTGAAACGTCAAAAGAACCGTATTCAGAATAAAATTCTCCTTGATTTAAATAAGGCATTTGGTTCCATCCATTTTTGTCATAAACTGCTGGCTTCGGATACCATTGCGTAATTTGATAGGATTGACCGATATGTCCAAGTCTTGAGATACTTCCACTCGGTATTTTTACTATAAAAGGTGTTGAAATGGTAATTTTTTCGCCAGGTTTGAGTGGACTAGATAAGTGAATGAGTGCGATGTCTATATGTTCTGTATCAAATTCCCATTTTAAGGGATTCCCATTAACTGTAAAATTGAGTGAATTAATATATCCTTTAATTGAATCTGGTCCGAATTTCAGTTCTGTTTCGCCGTTTTCATACAATTGCTTTGCAAGAGCAGTTTTTTCATTTTTATAAGCATTTGCCCATAAGTGAATGTATATTTTATCTAGCGTATTGGGTGAATTATTTATATACTCAAATTCTTCATTTCCATGTAAGAAATGATTTTTATCGTCCAATTTTACAGAAATTCGATAATTTACTTCTTGTTGCCAATATTCCTGAGCATTTAAGGAAAAAAGGGCACTGCTAATCAAAAGTGTAAATAAATAACGCATAAAAATCTGCTATTTAGTGATACTAGTTTTGTTTTCTGTTACAAAATAAGTAGAAGGTATAAAAATACAATTATTTTTGTGTAAAATTTATTTCATGAGACTTCTTAGCTGTTTAATTTCCTCTATTCTGCTTCTTCTTGCTTCTTGTACAAATATTAAATCAGAAGGAGAAATGCTTGCAGATTATTGCTATTGCAAGATTCTTTCCGCAAAAGATACAGAGGAAAAAGAAAATGCCAAACGCCAATGTAAGGACCTGACCAGCCAGGTTGAAAAACAACATGGAAAGGAATTGAAAAAATTATCAAAAGAAGATATAGAATTGTTTTACGACGGTTTTCTTAAAAAGGTGGAGTCGTGTAAATGATATTATCGTTTCACCATTTAAATACTACATTTCTTTTACCATAAGATTTGCGATAAATGAAACCAAGTGAAACATTCAGCTCAAAATTCAACTGAATATCAAACGCTCTTTGACTTTTAGATAAAGAAGCATCATTATAATTTTGAAAGGGAAATGTTTGTCCAATTGCTGTCTTCGCTCGCAGATCAGTCAAATCATATAGAAATCGTATTCCTGCAACGAAGCTAACACGTTCTGTTCCCATGATAAATCCGCCAATTCCTGCAACTAATTTGATATTTTGATCATGTATAAAAGATGAATTAATGGTTGTTTTTGAGTAATCATCTTTCAGCTCCTGAGAGGTGATTTTACTCCAAATAGGTCCAAATTCTAGAAATGAAGCATCTTGGGTTTTTCGATAAAGGAGAGCAGCTTGGAATCCACTAAACTTTATTTTTTCAAAAAACTGTGCATTAGGATCTGCTGCAGGTAGTGATGCTTGGTTAATTCCATAACATCTATTAGATATTGAAAGTTCTATTACTCCTGAATGAATTTCTGACGGATTTACTCCAATTTTTAGTGCAAATGAATTGTTAATTTGTGGAGAAAAGTTGAAACGATTATCAGAATAAATTTTAGGATCCGTCAAAAAACCGGAACCAAAAGCGCCATTTACTCCTATATCGAACCATACCTGGGAATGTAGTTGAGCAAATAAAATAAATACTAGAAAAGAAAAATAATATTTTAGCATATCTATTTTAATTGTATTCTTTATCTAAGATACTACGGATAATTTATATTTTCATTTATTGACAGAGAAAAAAGAACTTAATTTAGTTAAAATTTGATTTTAGAATTTTAGCAATGAGAAAAAGATTTATTTGGATTGTTGTTTTTCATGGTTTTTTTTCTCCTTTGATGTTAACATCAATAGCCAAAATCTTTTTTTCAAGTGCATGGTTTGTTAGGTTTGCGTACGATAATATCGGTATCCTTGATGGTTGCCAACCACCTCTTGAACGTATGAAGAAGTTTGATATTTGGGTAACATTATTGCTCAGGTCCATTCATCAGGACTCACAGGAATGTATGTCTTTTATTCCGAATTTTATGCGATGTTTTTTTAAAGAACAAATGTAACTTAATGAGGGTGATTCGTTTCTCGTAAAAACTGATATTAAAAATTAAAACGCCCTAGAGTATGAAACTTCTATTGTCTTTTGTTGTAATTATCGCTCTCTCAAGTGCAAAGGCGCAGTATAGCTTTTCTGTTAAGTCGCTAAACGAGATTAATATGGAAACTAAGGAAACCATCTCTACAATTGAGGTGAATCAATTTTTTAATTTCTCCTTAAAGGATGAATTTATGATTCATAATTTAATTGATGAGTACGGTAATATTGAGGACAGCCAATTTTATAAAATCATTAAAAAAGAAGAGAAGAATAATATCACCTTTCTTTCGTGTGAGTCGGGAGTTTCTGGACTTGTTTATCAGTATTTTATTAGTGACGATGAAGAAAATGGTATTCAGTTATTTCAATACTTAGAAGAAAATTCTATTTATCAAATGGACGGAAAATCATCTCCCTGTAAAACTTTTAAGCAATAGATAATTCATCCATTTCAGTAGGGTAATCAAAGTTAAATTTTCTAGTTAACAAATCCTGTCTATTTAAAACGCGGTTGGCAGGAATTTCTTTGTCCTTTATCCCCGATAAATCGAATCGGAGTTATTCAATTCGTTTAGGTTTTGAATCAATCGGGGGAGGTTTCGATTCAGGATATTACGGATTAGGTAGCGGTTATAATCAGGGTGGTCAGATTCAGAAATATGTGATTGATTTAGAATTTTATTCATGGTCAAAAAAGCTTCTTCAAAATTTGTTTTTGTCACCTGAATTTGAAATCAATCAAACTCATTCGCAATATGAAATTGGTTTTTCAATTCCTGATTATGGTTTAAAAGATAATAGATGATTTGTTGGTTCCTTAAAACTAGGTACAAATGTTAATCTCACTCATGATTTTAAGTTCAATAGGTAAACTATTACTCCTTCCTTCTACTTTTTTTAACCTGAGTTAAATTTAGGTTCATTTTCTTTTAATCGAATTGGGATATGCGCTGAAGTGATTTAAAGTTGATTAAAGGTTTCTTTTTATCTTTGAATTATTCATAGTATTTATGAAAAATTTTGATTGAATAGGAGTGAAATGATAGTTTGTATTGCTGAAAAGCCTAGTGTTGCAAAAGATTTAGCAGAAATTCTCGGTGCTAAAACAAGAAGAGATGGTTTTTATGAAGGAAATGGCTATCAGGTAACGTGGACCTTTGGTCATCTTTGTACGCTTAAAGAACCTCACGATTACAATGAAAAATGGAAATCGTGGCGCTTAGAAAGTTTACCCATAATTCCCGAATCTTTTGGAATAAAAGTAATTGAGGATAATGGTGTCAAAAAACAATTTGCTGTCATTGAAAACCTTGTTAAATCTGCTGAAACTGTTGTTAATTGCGGTGATGCAGGACAAGAAGGAGAACTTATCCAACGTTGGGTGTTACAAAAAGCAAATTGTAAAGTACCCGTCAAACGTTTATGGATTTCATCACTAACGGAAGAGGCGATTCGAAAAGGATTTCAAGAACTCAAAGAAGCTAAAAATTACGACCGTTTATATGCGGCTGGAAGTGCAAGGGCAATTGGTGATTGGTTATTGGGTATTAATGCCACACGTTTATTTTCGACAAAATTTGGTAAAGGAACAACTGTCTTATCAATAGGTAGGGTTCAGACTCCAACACTTGCGCTAATTGTTCAACGTCAAAAGGAAATAAATGCTTTTAACCAAGAAGAATATTGGGAATTGAAAACGATTTATCGAGAAACGGAATTTGCCTGTCAAATAAATCGATTAAAATCAAGTGATAAAGCTCAGAAAGGACTAGAATATCTTCTAAAAAAACCTTTTGAAATCACCTCTTTTGAACAAAAGGAAGGCAAGGAGGGAAATCCTCGTCTTTTTGATTTGACAGGATTACAAGTTGAGGCAAATAAGAAAAAGGGCTATTCCGCAGAGGAAATATTGAAATATGTACAAAGCTTGTATGAAAAGAAATTAGTTACTTATCCAAGGGTTGATACAACGTATTTGACAGAGGATTTACACCCGAAAATACCCGGCATACTATCAAATCTTGACGATTATTCGGCTTTTGTTAATCCACTTTTACAAAAACCTATTCCAAAAAGCAAGCAGATATTTGATGATAAAAAAGTAAGCGATCACCATGCAATAATTCCAACGGGAGAAAAACCTGGTGCATGGAGTATGGATGAAAAAATTATCTACGATATGATTTGTCGGAGATTCATTGCTGTATTTTATCCAGAATGTAAAGTATCGAATACAACCGTTTTAGGAAAAGTTGATGAATTGATTTTCAAGGCAACAGGGAAACAAATTTTAGAACTCGGATGGAGAGTACTTTACCAAAATGATAGAAAAGAGGAGGAGGAGAAGAAAAAGGATGAGGAAAAAACAATTCCATTATTTAAAGAGGCAGAGTCAGGCCCACACGAGCCTTTTATTCATAAAGGTAAAACCACACCTCCAAAACCATACACTGAGGCGACTTTACTCCGAGCTATGGAAACGGCAGGTAAATTAGTTGAGAATGAAGAAATGCGAGAAATGCTCAAGTTAAATGGTATTGGTCGTCCATCAACGAGAGCCAATATAATTGAAACCTTGTTTAAAAGAAAGTATATCGAAAAAAATAAAAAAAATATTTCAGCAACTCACACTGGAGTGAATTTAATTGATACCATTCAAAATGATATGTTAAAGAGTGTTGAATTAACAGGGCAATGGGAGAGGAAACTTAGGCTTATAGAAAAGGGTGAATATGATATGCAAACTTTTAAAAATGAATTAATTAGACTTGTACGTGAATTAACAGATGATGTTATTTTTAATTCTTTTGGTAAAAAGGTCTAGACTTCTTTTAGTTAACACTTCTTTCTTAATATTTTTTTTCGCAATTATCCCTAAGATTATTTTTTAATAACTTATAACCCTTAATAACATTAGCAATGGGAGTAAATATAATAGAACTAAATAAGAACTACAATACACAAGCTAAATGCTTGGTTTTATTGAAGAAATTACGTTGGGGTAAAACTGTAACTTGCACAAAATGCGCTAGTAAATCAGTTAGATTGGTTAATCCTCAACAGGAACGGTACATTTGCCAAAACTGTAACAAGCAATTTTCAATATTTACCGATACAATTTTTGAAGGAACACTACTTCCTTTACCTACTTGGTTTCAAATTATTGGAACAATGCTAAATGCAAAAACAGGTATTTCAGCAAAGGAAATCGAACGAAGTACGGGTGTAACCTATAAAACAGCTTACTATACTTGTATGCGTATTAGAATTGGTATGCTTATGCCCGAATCAAAGTTAAACGGCATGATTGAAATGGATGAAAGTTACTTTGGTGGAAAAGCACGAAAAGCAAACAAGTCTATTCCTGATAATGAACCAACTCTTTCAACAGCTACAAATAAACGTGGACGAGGAACAAATAAAGTTTCAGTTGTTGGAATGGTTCAACGAAAAGGAAACGTTAAAACAAAAGTCATTGAAAAGTTAACAAAGCGCAATCTATTAGCTATGCTAAAAGAAAACGCTAAACAAGATAATTCCATTCTAATTACAGACGGATTTAAGTCATACAATGAGTTAGAATCATACATTGATAGACTAACTGTAAATCATAGTAAACAATTCAGTAGAGGTGTTGTACATATAAATACAATTGAGGGTTTTTGGTCGTATGTAAAGAATGGAATCAGAGGGAGTTTTAAAGCGGTAAGCAAGAAGTATTTACCACTTTATTTAATTGAGTTCGAGTGGAAATTCAACAATAGAAATTTCAGTGGTAACGAGTTAGAAAAATTCCTTAAAAACGCTTTATTCCAAGAGAAAGAATTGGAGTATTACAAAGCACAAAGTAGTAATCAAGTAAAACAAATAAGTTATGGAAAGTAAAGAAGTAAAAACAATAGTATTTGGAGGATTGAAATATGAAACCACAGATACAAGTAAGATTAAGGAAAAATGTAGCTTAATTGTTAAACTAATAGAAGAAAATAAGCCATTGGATTTATCCCAAGCTATATTCGACCTTCAGCACGAACTAGATTTATTTCGTTTATCTTCTCATCAATTAACAGACGAGGAATTGAAAGAGCATCAACCGAAGGTGGATTAGGGCTTAAATAGGTGTAAAATATTTTATCGCTATTTAATTGAAAATTAAATTCACCATCAAAATCAGAAAAAACAATGTTAGATAATATAAGATTAGATAATTCAGACTTTAGACATTCTAAATACTTGTCATTTGTATTTTGTGTGGTAATATCAATACTGTTTTTTGTGAATTTAACAACGGGCATAGAAATATTTTAAAACCAAATATAATAAAAATAATCTTAGGGATAAGTGCGATACATAATGTTTCTTTTCGTATGATT
>Ga0194123_10002522_pt1 | contig 23760 bp, 25 predicted proteins | sample TA2MahsurfametaG_5_FD_155479 | JGI IMG/M metagenome (GOLD analysis project Ga0194123, IMG submission 155479) | Freshwater microbial communities from Lake Tanganyika, Tanzania - TA2015023 Mahale A surface | ecosystem: Environmental > Aquatic > Freshwater > Lake | place: Tanzania: Lake Tanganyika... | reverse complement strand
CTCGAGCGTTGCGACGAGATCGCCCGAGTTGACCTTGCCGCCGCGCGCGATGTGCACGGCGTGTACGACACCCGCTGCAGACGAAGGCACGTCGATGGTTGCCTTCTCGGTCTCGAGGGTGGCGATCGGCGTATCGATTTCAAGCACATCGCCCGGCTTGACGAGGATGTCGATGACGATGACATCTTTGAACGAGCCGAGATCGGGGACGCGAATATCGGTAAGTGCCATGAGCAATGATTCCGTCAGGAGATGAGCGGATTGGGTTTGGCCGGATCGATGCCGAGCGAGGTGATCGCACGCTGCGCAGTCTCGACGCCGATTTGCCCCTCGTCGGCGAGCGCGCGCAGCGTCGCGAGCACGATGAACCGACGATCCACCTCGAAGTGGTGCCGCAATGCCTGACGGGCGTCGGAGCGTCCATAGCCATCAGTACCGAGCACCACGTAGCGTCCCGGGACCCACTGGCGAATCTGCTCGGGCACATTGCGCACATAGTCGCTCGCCGCGATGAAGGGTCCAGCGCAACTCGCGAGCACCTCGGCGACATAGGGGGTGCGCGGTGATTCGCCCGGATGCAACAAATTCCACCGCTCGCAGTCGAGACCCTCGCGACGCAACTCGCTCCAGCTCGGCGCGGACAGCACCTCGCAATGCACCCCGTACTCGCCGGCCAGCGTTTCGGCGGCAGCGATCACCTCGCGCAAGATCGTCCCCGAGCCGAGCAAAGTGGCCGATACCGTTTTCGCGGCTTTGGCGGAGGTCTTCTTGCTGGTGATTTCTTTGCCTTCCGCAGGCGCAAACGCGGCGAATGGATAAAGCCCCTTGAGGATGCCCTGCTCAGCCCCCGCCGGCATCGCCGGCATGGCGTAGTTCTCGTTCATCACGGTGATGTAGTAGAAGATCGCCTCGTCGTCCGCGTACATGCGGCGCAAGCCATCCTGGACGATCACCGCAAGCTCATACGCGAAGGTCGGATCGTAGGAGCGGCAATTCGGCACCATGGTCGACAGCAACTGGCTGTGTCCGTCCTGATGCTGCAAGCCCTCACCCGCAAGCGTCGTGCGCCCCGCGGTAGCGCCGAGCAAAAAGCCGCGGGTCTGCAGATCACCCGCAGCCCAAATGAAATCGCCGACGCGCTGAAAGCCGAACATCGAGTAGAAAATGTAGAACGGCACCATGTTGATGCCGTGGTTCGAGTAAGCGGTGCCTGCTGCCATCCACGAACACATTGCGCCGGCTTCGTTGATGCCTTCTTCGAGGATTTGTCCTTTTTTGTCCTCGCGGTAGGACATCAGCTGATCCGCATCCTGCGGCGTGTAAAGCTGGCCCACCGAAGAATAGATACCGACCTGCCGGAACAAACTCTCCATGCCGAAGGTCCGCGCTTCGTCGGGTACGATCGGCACGACATGCTTGCCAAATTGCTTGTCCTTCAGCAGAGCGGTCAGCAAGCGCACAAACGCCATGGTGGTCGAAATCTCGCGCCCCTCGCTGCTCTCAAGCAGCGGCTTGAAGGATTCGAGCGGTGGCACGGCGAGCGGCGGTGCCGCACGTCGCCGCGTCGGCAGATAGCCGCCGAACGACACTCGACGCGACCGCATGTAGGCGAGTTCTTCGCTGTCTTCGGCAGGCTTGCAGAACGGCAGGCGCGCGATTTCTTCGTCCGATACCGGAATGTTGAAACGATCGCGGATGTGGCGCAGATCATCGTCCGAGAGTTTTTTCTGCTGGTGCGAGACCATCTGGCCTTCGGCGGCCTTGCCCATGCCGAAACCCTTCACGGTTTTGGCGAGGATCACAGTCGGTTGACCCTTGTGCTGCGCCGCCGCGGCATAGGCCGCATACACCTTGCGCGGATCATGGCCACCGCGGTTGAGGCGCCAGATCTCGTCGTCGGACATGTTGGCGACCATGGCCTTGAGTTCGGCGTACTTGCCGAAGAAATTCTCGCGAGTGTACGCGCCGCCCTTGGCCTTGAAGTTCTGATACTCGCCATCGACGCATTCTTCCATCACGCGACACAACAGACCCTGATTGTCCTTGGCGAGCAATGGATCCCAGCGCGAACCCCACAATACTTTGATGACGTTCCAGCCTGCGCCGAGGAAAGCAGCCTCGAGCTCTTGGATGATCTTGCCGTTGCCGCGCACGGGACCGTCGAGCCGCTGCAGGTTGCAGTTGATGACGAACACGAGATTGTCGAGCTTCTCGCGCACCGGCATGGTGAGCGCACCCATCGACTCGGGCTCGTCCATTTCACCATCGCCGAGAAACGCCCAGATCTTGCGGTCGGACGCCGGCACCAGACCGCGGTGCTCGAGGTAGCGCTGAAAGCGCGCCTGAAAAATCGCCTGCATGGGCCCAAGACCCATCGAGACGGTCGGGAACTGCCAAAAGTCCGGCATCAACCAAGGATGCGGATAGGACGAGAGTCCATCGCCTGCGACCTCTTGGCGGAAATGTCGCAGCTGATCTTCGGTCAATCGTCCCTCGAGATAAGCGCGAGCGTAGATGCCCGGCGAGGCGTGACCCTGGACGAAAATCATATCGCCCGGATGATTCGCGGTCGGCGCGCGCCAGAAGTGGTTGAAACCGACCTCGTACAAGGTTGCGGCCGAGGCATACGTCGAGATGTGCCCACCGTACTCGGACGACAGTCGATTGGCCTGCACCACCATCGCCATCGCGTTCCAGCGAATGTAGGCCTCGATACGGCGTTCGAGTTCGCGATTACCGGGGTAATCCGGTTGTTGACCGGTCGAGATGGTGTTGAGGTACGCGGTATTCGGCTTGAAGGGCAGATAGGCTCCCGAGCGCCGCGTGTAGTCGATCAGCTGCTCGAGCAGGAAATGTGCGCGCTCTGGACCGTGTGTCTTGAGCACTGAATCGATTGATTCCAGCCACTCGCGGGTTTCGCTCGGATCGAAATCCGCCGGATGAGTTTCGGACATACCCCCGTCCTGCCTGTCGTGCTTGTGAAAAACCGTATGTTAACTTGCCGTGGTCGCCGCAGGCGAGCCTTCTGCTTGTGCTAGCATCTTGGCCCCCATGAGCGAGCAACTCACCCTGCGCAGGCCCGACGACTGGCACGTGCATTTGCGTGACGGCGCCGCGCTCGCGGCGGTGTTGCCCCACACGACACGACAGTTCGCGCGAGCGATCGTCATGCCAAATCTCAAGCCGCCGGTGACGAGCACCGCGCTGGCTGCGCAGTATCGCGAACGAATCCTCGCTGCGCGGCCCACAGGCTCGGACTTCATGCCGCTCATGACGCTTTACCTGTTCGATCACATGAGCGTCACTGAACTGGACCACGCCAAAGCCAGCGGGTTCATTGTCGGCTGCAAGCTGTACCCCGCCGGTGCGACCACGCACTCGGATGCCGGAGTGACCGATATTCGTCGAGTCGACGATGCACTGGCGCACATAGCGGAGTTGGGTCTCGTGCTGCAGGTGCACGGCGAAGTGACGCACGAACATGTCGATGTGTTCGACCGCGAGCGATGTTTCATCGACGAAGTGCTCGCGCCACTCGTCGAGCGACATCCGCGACTCAAAGTCGTTTTCGAACACATCACCACGCAAGCCGCCGTGCAGTTCGTCGCCGGCGCACGCGCGGGCGTCGCTGCCACGATCACGCCACAGCATTTGCTGCACAACCGCAATGCAATATTTCAGGGCGGGATTCGCCCGCATTTTTATTGCCTGCCTGTGCTCAAGACCGAACCTGACCGGCAAGCGCTCATCGAGGCAGCAACAAGCGGCAACCCGCGGTTTTTTCTCGGTACCGATAGCGCGCCGCACGCCCGGGGCACCAAAGAAGCGAGCTGCGGCTGTGCGGGAATGTACTCAGCCCATGCTGCACTCGAGTTGTACGCGGAAGTCTTCGAGGATGCCGGCGCCCTCCCGCGGCTGGAAGGTTTCGCCTCATTGTTCGGCCCTGATTTCTATGACCTGCCGCGCAACGAGGGCAGCGTGTCGCTGTATCGAGAGCGCTGGTCGGCACCCGCGACTTACGCTTTCGGCCATGACGTCGTTGTGCCGATGCGCGCCGGCGAGAGTCTGCGTTGGCGGATGCTCGACGCGTGACCGAGCCGCCGCAGTCCTCGCTGCCACCTTTACCCTCGCTGGCCCGACGCTTTCGCGGTTTCCTGCCGGTGGTGGTTGACGTCGAAACCGGTGGACTCAATGCGGGCAAAGACGCGCTGCTGGAAATCGCCGCGGTCCTGATCGAGATCACGCCCGAAGGACTCTTGACGCGCGGCGAGACCCATTCATTTCATGTGAAGCCATTCGAAGGCGCAAACATCGAGCCGGCCTCGCTCGCCGTCACCGGCATCGATCCATTTCATCCGCTGCGCCCCGCGATCGACGAGAAAGACGCGCTCAACCGTATCTTCAAGGAAGTGCGCGAGGCCGTGCGCCGTCACGGCTGCAAGCGCGCAATTCTGGTCGGCCACAACGCGTCATTCGATCTCGGCTTCCTCAACGCTGCCGTGACGCGCACCGAAATCAAGCGCAATCCGTTTCATCCGTTCTCGAGTTTCGATACGGTGACGCTGGCAGGCGCCGCTCTTGGACAAACGGTGCTCGCCAAGGCGACGCTCGCGATCGGTCTCGAATGGGATTCGGCGGCCGCTCATGCCGCCGCCTACGACGCCGAGCGCACCGCCGATCTTTTTTGTCGAGTGTGCAACTTCTGTCAGCCGAGTTATCTCGAGGCTGAACAACGCGCTCGTGCGCTCGGCTGGCACGACGAGCCAAACAGCAACGGCAACGGCAACGGCAACACCAACGACAACAGCAGCGACAACGGCAGCGCGGCCTGATGGCCGGCTGCCGCCCGAAGGTCAGCCCGTGGAGGCTTGATCGAGGACTTTCTTAAGTTCGCCGCTGTGGTACATCTCGAGTGCGATGTCGCAGCCGCCGAGCAACTCGCCTTTGACGTAGAGCTGCGGGTAGGTCGGCCAGCTCGAATAACGCTTGAGCGCCTCGCGCAACTCCGGATCCTCGAAAATATTGACGTGATGAAAACTCGCGCCACAGGCGCGCAGCGCCCCGACGGTCTGCGCAGAGAAACCGCACTGCGGAAAATCCGGCGTCCCCTTCATGAAGAGCACGATCGGCGCCGCAGACAACTGCGCCTTGATTCGTTCATTGACATCCATCGCTGTGAACCTCCTCAGACCGTGGTGAGCGAGGCGCGCGCTGCGCGCCGCCGTTCGAGTTCGCGAATCAATTCCCACTGAGCCTCGGGCGTCATGCGAATCCAGCCAGCGATTTCGTCGCGGGTGCGCAGGCATCCGGCACAATGACCGCTGCGGTCCAGCGCGCAAATGCTGATGCAGGGCGACATGGGTCGACCCACGCGAATTTGTTCGGCAGACGTCATGAACCCTTCCTTGGGATCAGCTCAGCGGGTGTTCCGTTGAATTATGCGGGTTGCTCCCCTATTCTTCAAACGAGTCTCGTTTTCAACCGCCGGAGAAGCTCGCCCATGAAAAATCCTCTAGACAGTGTCGGCACCACAGTCACGCTCGGCGTACTGTTTGCCATCATCGTCATGGTCCTCCCGCAGACACCGGGCGGCGAATTCAGCCAGCTGGCTCTTGGCCGCTGGGCGCATATCGTGACCGGTATTTTCTGGATCGGCCTGCTGTATTACTTCAACGTCGCACAGATTCCGGCGCTCGCCGCGGCCAACGCCGATCAGGGTGGTCCGGGCGGCGCTGGCATCATCAAGTACGTGGCACCGCGCGCGCTGTTGTGGTTTCGCTGGATGGCCGTTGCCACTTGGCTCACAGGTGGTTGGCTGCTCGGCGGTCGTTTCATGGACGCCTTCTTGCTGCGCGAAGGCAGCGAAGTGATCGGCATCGGCGCCTGGCTCGGCACGATCATGCTGTTCAACGTGTGGGTGCTGATCTGGCCGAATCAGAAAAAAGTGATCGGCCTGGTCGAAGCCACCGCAGACGAAAAAGCCAAGGCACGTCGCACCGCAACGCTCACCTCACGCGTCAACTTCCTGCTCTCGTTCCCCATGCTGCTGTGCATGGGCGGCTCATCCCACGGTCTACCGTTCTAAGCTGCGCTGGCGGGCGCGGCGGTCTACTCGATCGTCGCGCCCCACCCTCAGCGCAGTACGCTGCCAGCCGAGGGATAGCGGAATATCTTTGAGGGATCCCCACGCCTCACGCAGTCGGGATCCGGCTCGCCGCTGACCAGCCACCACTCGTCATCACTGCTTTCCCCCGCCAAGATTCGCGGGTTCTCGGCAAAGCAGGTGGCAATGAAATGTTCGGGTACGAGCAGCACGCGGCGCGCATCGCCGGCGAGCCAGCGGGCGGCATCAAATGCCTCGGCATCGCCCTCACGCCAACGCGCATGACCGAAATTCACGGTATCGCGATCGAGATACAACAGAAACTGTTCCTTGTAGGCCAGCAGTCCGAGCTCTTTTTCGGGCGGGACTTTTGCCAACATGGCCGCGACGAACGATGAGGCCGACCGTTCGCCATTGATTTGCGGCGCGATCCCGAAACCCCAGCTGACCGTCAAGCAGGCCACCACGGCCGGCCAGGCAATGATCGCTCGAAATCGCCACGCGAAGATCCATGCCGCCGTCGCAGCAAGCGCAAACCCATGCACCGGCGTCAACGAGTGTAGCTCGCTTTGTGCGACCGCTTGCAGCACGCGCTCAACGCCGAGGAGCGCACCCAGCGAGACCGCCATTCCGGGAATCACCAGGATCGCCGCGAGTGTCAGCGAGAGCCGCTGCACACCTCGGCGCGCATACAACGCCGCGAGGTGCGGCGCTGCGGCGAGCGCGAGCGCCGGCAGTGCCGGCAGAACATAGACGCCACGCTTGCCGGCACTCAGGCTGAAGAACGCCACTACACCTAACGCCCAGATCAGCGGTAACCACGTTGCCACGCGGCCGTGCCGCCAATCCTCACGCCACTGCGGCACTAGCCAGAAAAGCAAACCACTGAGCGGCAACCAGAGGACCGGGATGACTTCGACGAGGTAGTACCACCAGGGCCGAATGTGGTGCCACGCCTCTGTATAGCGCTGCACGGTCTGCTGGAAGAGCAACTCGTCTCGATAGGCCAACAGATCGGGAGAACCGACAGCGGTGACCTGCCACAGCATTGGTATCAGCCAACAAGCGACCACACCGAACATGCCGATCATCACAGAGAGCCAGGTGCTCAGCGACACCTTGAGCGAGCCAAACCGACGGCCGAGCAACCAAGCGATCGGCAGGGGAACGACGGCGAGAAAACCCACCGCCTTGTCGATGATGCCGAGCCCGGCCGCGACGCCACCGAGCAGCGCGTACTGCCAACCCGCAGCCAGCAACAAGTGTCGCGACAGCGCCCAAAGCGCGAGCGTGCAGAAGAAAATCAGCGTCGCGTCGATTTGCGCGCCTCGTGTGGTCATGACGAAATGCACGCAGCACGCCAGCGTTACGGCAGCAAGGCGTCCCGCTTCGCGGCCATGCAGACGCCGCGCAACGTCATAGACCAGAATCAGCGTACCCAACGACCCCAGCATCGATGGCAGCAGAAAACCGAATCGCAACGAGCCGGTCAATGAATAGCCAATCGCCATCATCCAGAAGTGCAATGGCGGCTTGTCTTGGTAGAGATCGCCGCCCGCGCGCGGTATCAACCACTCACCGCTACGCCACATGTCGAGCGCAACGCTGGCGAATCGCGGCTCGTCCGCCGCCCAGGGGTCACGCAAACCGTACCCCGCCAGAATCAGCAATGCGAAGCAGCCGCCGATCCAGACAAGATCGACGAGCGTATCGCGCGATACGATCATGCGTCGGTCTGATGGCGCCCGGTACGAATGAGGTAGAGGTTGCGCAGGTAAACCGCGAGACCGAGACCCTGTCCTGCAATAAAAACAGGGTCATGCTTGTGGATGGCGTAGGCCAGTAGCGTAGCTTCGCCTCCCAGACTGAAGTACCAGAACTCCTGAGGAATGATGATGCGCCTGAGCCGCTCGCTGGCAATCCACTGCACGACGAAGCGCATGGAGAAAAGCGCCTGACCGACGAAACCTACAATTATCCAGATAAGCGTATCACTGTTATCCATGTCTCAGTCCCTGAAAAATTTTTACGGGGCTCACTCTTCGCGAACGAGCAAACCCGATCTGAATCGCCGACGCAGCCACATCACACCAAAGATATCGACGATACCGACCCACAAGCGATCGAACATACCGTACTTGGACGTACCGCGTTGGCGCGGTCGGTGACTGACCGGCACCGAAACAACGCGCGCCCCAGCACGCAAAAACAAGGCGGACAAGAAACGATGCATATGATCGAAACGCGGCAGCTCAAGGAACACATCGCGCCGCATCACCTTGATGCCGCAACCGGTATCCGGTGTTCCGTCGCCAAGCAGCCAACCCCGCACGCCTTTGGCGATGCGCGATTGCGCATGGCGCAACCAAGTGTCGCGACGATGGACGCGATTGCCGATCACGAGTTCGGCGACGAAGCGCGCCTCGAAAAGCTGCGGGATATCCGCGGGATCGTTCTGACCATCGCCATCGAGGGTAGCGATCCAATCGCCGCGCGCGTGACGGACACCTGAGCACACGGCGGCGCTCTACCCGCTACGGAAGGAATGCCGCAGCAGCCGAATTCCCGGCACGTCCTCAGCACGCAAAGCCAGCACCGCCGCCGCCGTGCCGTCGGTGCTGCCATCGTCGATGAAGATGATTTCGAAGGGATGAGCAGCAAGCGCGACGGCGATCTCGCGCGCGAGCGGCCCCACGTTGTCGACTTCGTTACAGACGGGGATAACCACCGAGATTTCAGGTGTCGGCAGCGTCGGAGGGGAACTCATGAACGGCAATTGTCGGCGATCAGCGCGACAGCCTCAAGGACGCAGACGCCACCGTTTGTGCGACCACGGCCAGTCGGCAGGCGATTGACGAATCTGCTGCTCGACGCGCCGCGCGTAGCGCTCGATGAGCTCGCCTGACTCGAGCGGTTCGCCTGCCTTCGCCAAGCATTCGAAGCTCGCGAGATACCGGCCGCGCCCAGTGCGCTCGATGGCCACGAAGAACACCGGGTAGTGCATCGAGGTGGCAATCACATCGGCGCCCATGAAGAATGCGGTTTCACGATTGAGAAAGCGCGTCCAGTGGCGCCGCTCGCTCGCCACGGGCTCCTGATCGGCCACCAAGGCGAGCAGACGCGGCACGCGACGCCGCGCCATCAGCTCGCGCATGACGCGCTCGGCGGGAATCATTCGCGCCCCGAAACGACTGCGCAGCGCGAGCATCTCGCGATCTGCCCAGGTATTTTTCAGTGGTTTGTAGGCCGCATCCACCGGGAAGCCGAGCTGACGCGACAAGCCGAGCAGAATCCATTCCCAATTGCACTGATGCGCGGCGAGCAACACCACGGGAGTCCCGGCTGCAATGGCCTCACGCATCGCCTCGAGGTTGGCAAAGCGCATGCGTCGATCGAGCTCAGCGCCCGGCATCGTGGCCGACTTGACGAGCTCCATCATCACATCGCCATAGCCGCGATAAAAATCACGACGGATCCGCTCGCGCTCGGCGAACGTCGACTCCGGAAAGGCAATTGCGAGACTGTCGCGGATGATGGCGGTGCGATAGCCAAACACACGAAACGCAAGCCAAGCAAACAGCGCCGCGAAGCCGTGCAGCAGCCGCAGGGGCAACGCAGCGAGCGCCAGCACCCACCAGGACGACCGAGGCACGGGTTGGCGGTGTGGCGTCATGAGGCAGCGATGTTACGCGGCGTACAATCGCGCCTCAATGAGTAACCCAGCATGAGTGCCCTGCTGCTCGTCCGCCACGGACAGGCCTCCTTCGGCAGCGCCAACTATGACCGCCTCTCCAGTCTCGGCGAGGAGCAAGTTGGACATCTTCGCGATCACTTCACACGCATCAGCCAAAAGGTCGATGCGATTTACAGTGGTTCGCTTGCTCGCCAACGCTCCACCGCAGAAATTCTCGACGGCAGCGCCGGCTGCGGTCTTGCCACGCTGTCCGCCCTCGACGAGTACGACGCGCAATCGTTGATCGAACGACACGCCGCACTCATCGGCGCCCCGCTCACCGGTTTGCAAGGGTCTGCGGCCACGCTCGATCAGCGCAACTTTCAACGCCGTCTCGAGGCCGTAGGACTCGCCTGGGTGAACGGCGAACTTGATCACCCGCAGCTAGAATCCTGGTCCGCATTCCGTGCGCGTGTGGCCGATGGGCTCGAGCAGATCATGGCGCGAGAGGGTCGCTCTCGCGACATCGTTGTCAGCACCTCGGCGGGCGTCATCGGTGCTGCGGTCGCGCATGTACTAGGACTGGATGACCACCGCGCCTTGCGCCTCTCGTGGGTGGTTTTCAACGCTTCCTTGACGCGTATTCGCTACGACGGCACGCGCTGCAGTCTCGAGTCATTCAATGTGGTGTCGCATCTCGAGACGCAACCCGAGCCGCGACGCCTCTTGACGCATCGCTGAGCGCAGGTCGTCGCGGCCTCGTCATTGCGACGGCTGCTAGTGCCGCGCTCGACCATCGCGGTAGAGGCCGCCCGTCCGCGTTGCAAGAAACGCCTCGAGCGAGATGGCTTCCTGCTTCAGGAAGCCCTCGGCAGCCAGGCTGCCGTCGCGCACCATTTCGATCACCGCCACCACCGACGCGGCCGTGGTCCAGGCGATCGCGGTACGCGATCGCCCGTCTATCTCGAGCGGGTAGTAGGCTCGCACGAACTCCTTGCGTTGCAGACGACTATCCGCCCAGCCCTCGGCGGCAGCATGCACGTACACGACATCGGCATCCACGGGCGGCTTGGCATTGGCGAGGATTTTTCCGGCGAGCTCGCGTCGTTCACGCATCAACAACTCATGAAAGAAAAAATTCATCAGTTGCACGTGCCCGGGATAGCGCATCGTCTTGTAGTCGAGGTTCTCGATTCGACCAGCGAAGGTCTCGCACATCGTGCCGAGTCCACCTGAGGTGGTAAACGCCTCGAGCTGAACGCCGTCGACATAAAGCGTCTCGATCCACTCCATGGCGGAGACCATTTTGCGCACGCCCTCCTCGATCACTTCGCAATCGTTGAGGTATTCATTGACGACACCCTCGGGCGACCAGTTGAACGCATAGCCCAGCAGACCGGTCGGGTTCTGCGGCAGCGCGCCTACGCGCAGCCGGATCGAGCGCACCCGCTCGAACCCCTCGGCCAGATGCGCCCCGACGATGCCGATAAACCCCGGCGCGAGGCCGCATTGAGGCGCCATCAACCCACGACTGGTTTGCGCGAGCGCACGAATGTGCTCGGTCGTGGACAAATCCTCGGTCAGATCAAAGTAATGAATGCCGAGTGCATGCGCCACCGACGCCACGCCCTTATTGAGCGAATAAGGCAAACACGACAGCACCGCGTGCTGCTCCCGCAATGCCGACTCGAGCGCGGCGACGTCGCCCACATCGACCGCCCGCACCGCAAGAGAGCGTGACGCATTGGGCCGCGAGTCGATCGCGGTGACCGTGAAACCGGCGCCCTGCAGCAGCTCAGCCGCCAGATGACCCACCTTGCCGAGTCCCAGAACAGCTATTCTTTCGATACCCATGTAGCCCCCGTTTAGAGATCGAAGCTCACACCCTGTGCGAGCGGCAGCTGATCCGAATAGTTGACCGTTGCGGTTTGTCGACGCATGTACGCCTTCCAGACATCCGAGCCACTTTCGCGACCACCGCCCGTGTCTTTCTCGCCGCCGAATGCGCCACCAATCTCGGCACCCGAGGGTCCGATGTTGACGTTGGCGATGCCGCAGTCCGAACCCGCTGCCGAGAGGAAAGTCTCCGCTTCTTGAAGATCGCGCGTGAAAATGCACGATGACAAGCCTTGCGGCACGTCGTTTTGCAGGCCAATCGCCTCGGCGAGATGCTCGTAGCCGAGCACGTACAGAATCGGCGCGAAGGTTTCCTCGCGCACCGTAGCGGTCTGCCCCGGCATCTCGACGATGGCGGGCTCGACGTAATGCCCACCTGCGGGGACGCCTGCCATTCTCGGCTTTCCGCCGAAAACCGTGCCCCCCTCCGTGCGCGCTCGCTCGAGCGCCGCTTGCATGCGCTGCACAGCGTCGGCGTCGATCAGCGGACCTACCAAAACACCGGCGTCACGCGGATCGCCCACCGGCAAGCTGGCGTAAGCTTTACGTAGACGGGTCAATAATTCTTCGCGAATCGAATGATGCACGATGAGACGACGCAGCGTCGTGCATCGCTGACCTGCGGTGCCTACCGCCGAGAACACGATGGCGCGCACCGCCAGATCAAGATCGGCACTCGGCGCAACGATCATCGCATTGTTGCCACCGAGTTCGAGAATGCTGCGTCCGAATCTTGCTGCCACCCGCGGCGCGACGAGACGCCCCATGCGAGTCGAACCGGTCGCCGACACCACGGGGACCTGCGGCGAGTCGACCAATGCCTCGCCGAGCTCTGCGCCACCGATCACGCATTGCACGAGTGCGGGCGGTGCATCGCTCCCAAAGCGCGTCAGTGCGCGCTCGAAAATGCGTAGAGTAGCGAGCGCCGTGAGAGGCGTTTTTTCGGAGGGCTTCCAGATGACTGAATCGCCACAAACGAGCGCGAGCGCGGCATTCCAACACCACACCGCGACGGGAAAGTTGAAGGCCGAAATCACGGCACACGGTCCTGCCGGATGCCAGGTTTCCATCATCCGATGTCCTGGCCGTTCGGAAGCGATAGTCAGGCCATAGAGCTGTCGCGAGAGGCCGACGGCGAAATCGCAGATGTCGATCATCTCCTGCACTTCGCCGCGACCTTCCGAGAGGATCTTGCCCGCTTCGGCGGTCACGAGGGCGGCCAAAGATTCCTTGTCGCGCCGCAGCTCCTCGCTGAGCAAGCGCACAAGCTCACCCCTGCGCGGTGCGGGCACCAGTCGCCATGCGGCGAATGCCGCCGACGCCCGCTCGATGATCGTGGGCATTGCATCGCGACGCGTGATCGGCGCGCGACCGACCATTGCGCCATCGATCGGAGAGCGAACGATAATCTCGCTGCGGATCTCGGTCATTGGACAAACCTCCCTCGTGCGGGCCGAAGGATTGCTCAGTGCGTCGCGTTCCACAACCCCCGATACGCACCGTCGGGGTCGTACATCGCCGCCTGCCGCAACGGTTCGAATCGACGCCCATCGCGTGGATCGGTGCCACGCCCGGCGAGATACAGCCAATTACCCTGATTGCTGCAGGGGTCGTAGTCGATGAGCATCGACTCGAACCACGCGGCGCCCGCCCGAAAGTCGCAGGCCAAATCGTTGACCAAAAAACTTGCGACGTTTTGCCGCATTCGATTCGAGAGATAACCGGTCGCTGCAAGCTCCCGCATTGCCGCATCGATGAAGGGTTCGCCAGTCCGCCCCTCCCGCCAACGCCGAAATGCGACCGGATCGTGCGGCGGCGCGCTGCGCTGCGATAGCCCCGCTGCGCGGTACAACCGCGATCCGTGTTGGCGGTGCAAAAAACGGAAGTAATCACGCCATAGCAGTTCGAACCAAATCCAGTAAGTGTCTTCATTGGCACCGAGACGTCGTTCATGCGCACGCAGCGCCTCAAAAGTCTTTCGTGACGAAAGCGCTCCACTTGCGAGCCACGGCGAAAACTTGGTCGAATAGCTCGTGCCGATCAGCCCATTGCGAGTTCTCTTGTAGTACTGAGGCAAATTGCTCTCAAAATATTGGGTGAGATGCTGCAACGCCGCTGACTCGCCGCCCGAAAACGCCGCGCTGCGCAGCGGAAAGGCGCTGCGGGGATCATCGGCGGCTGCTTCGTCCGCACCCAGGAGAGCCGCGATCGACGTTGTGGCCGATGTGGCGTCGAGAGAGGCGGCAGCCAAGCGCTCCGGCCATGACGGCGGCGGCAGTGTACGCGGGGCGGCGACTGCTGCGCGCGGGATGACGCCCGCCGCCTCGATGCGCTGTCGAAAGGCGGTGAAGACCCGCGGCATGTCATCGATATCGAACGGCAAGTCCGCCTGATCGAGCAGGCTCGACTGCCAGAACGATTCGACTTGTAATCCGGCCCTACGCAAGGCCTCAAGCTCCGCTTGCTCCTCCGGAGCCGCGATCTCCTCGCAAAAGATGTGCGAGGCACCCGTTGCCGCCGCGAGCGCCGGCAGAACCTCACCCGATCGACCACGCAAGACATGCAGCCGCTGGCCGAGCGATGCAAGACGGCTGGCAAGATCGGCAAGACCGTCAGCCAAAAAACGCCGGCGATGACTGCCCATACGGCGAAAGCCGTGGCACACCTCGGCGTCTTGCGCAGGCTCGTGGATATAGACGCACGACAGCTGCTGTGATTCGGCAGCACTGCGCAACAGTGCCGGGTTGTCATGCAAACGCAGGTCGCCACGAAACCAATAAATCGTCGAGCGATGCATCACGGATCGATCTTGCGATGTCCGGCCTTCGGCAGTGCGCCTCGACAGCGATCCGAGCAATATTTGACCGAATCCCAATTCTTGGCCCAAGCCTTGCGCCACACCATCGGCCGTGCGCACGTTGCACAGATCTTGCGCGGCAGAGCCTGCTTGTTGCCGCGAAAATCGCGGCGCGCGCCGGTCATCGTCGCCTTGCGGCAGCAATCACCCGCTCGGCCTGCAGCACGTGCGGTCGGTCGACGAGCTTGCCATCGACCATGAACGCGCCACTCGCCGGCGCCTGTGCAAACGCGGCGAGTACGCGCTCGGCGTGCTCGACTTCGCTCTCGCTGGGCGTAAACGCGGCGTGCAACGCGGGAATCTGTGCGGGGTGAATCGCGAGCTTCGCCGTGTAACCCGCTCGTCGCGAGGCTCGTGCACGACGCTCGACGGCTGCGAGATCCTTGATTTCGGTATCGACCGTATCGATGGCCGAAACGCCCGCCGCCGCCGCGGTATAGAGACAGAGCGAACTCGCCAATTGATACGGCGCTGCATAAGTGCCGTCGGCATCACGATTGCCGCCTGCACCGAGTTCCGTGGCCAGATCCTCGGCGCCCCAAGTCATGGCCAACACCCGCGCCGAGGTCGGCACAAAACTCGCCATCTGCAGCAACGCACCCGCCGTCTCGGTCACCATCGGAATCAGGCGAATGCTCCCGCTGTCGATGCCGTACGTCGCCTCCAAGGCCTGGAGCCAGTAATCCAATTGCAACACGTCCGCTCCGCTGCGCGCCTTCGGGAGGATGACACCGTCCGGCCTACCCTGGATGACCGCCACCAGATCCAGAAGCGCCTCGTCCGACTGCACCGGATTGGTGCGCACCCACGCGGGTACGGGCCGGTCCCCTTTCAACAGGAATTCGGCGATCGCCTTGCGCGCCGCCGGGCGTTGCGCGGGTGTCACCGAATCCTCGAGGTCGAGAATCACCGCATCGGCGCCACTGCCAATGGCTTTGGCAAACCGCTCCGGGCGGTCCCCCGGCACGAACAACATAGAGCGCATAACGATATGGATAATACTACGATCGAGGCATGCGGAAGCATGTCTGTTCCGAAAAACCTATTTCTTTGATACGCTGACCAGGCAATGCTCGCTCACGCCTATTCGGGGTGTACTGTTTGGCCGACTCACCTGATCCGGAAGCCCTTTGGCAAAGCAGAAAAATCCACATCGATTTCTCGGCTCGCAAGTTGATTTACCAAGTCTCGGGCATCGACTTCGAAAACAAGACCCCAGTGGAGAGAAACCTGCTCGATCAGGCGGCGACCGAAGCGTATCGAATGGCCAGCCGCCTCCCGCTTGAGGACATGTCCCATCAGACTTGGGCGCTCCTGCTGCTGCATGCCAATCATCGGCAATCGGCCACTGGCGCCTTCGGTAGCTCGATCGCTGAGCGGCTGGATTCGATGAAAGGCATCATGCGTCTTACCAAACCACTGCGCGCGGGCGTCGAGCAGGCGGTGGCGACCTACGTTCATCGGCAACTCAACGGTTCCTCCTGACCCCGCCGTGACTTGAGCACGGTTCGACCAGAACCGAGCGCGAGCGTATCCTTGGCAGGGCTCGGGGCTTTGTGTGCCGCCGTCCCCAGGGAGACCCGATGAACGATGTCCCGGCCGATGTCCTCGACGTGCTGATCGTCGGCGCCGGCCTGTCAGGCATCGGCGCAGCAGCAGAGATACGGCGTCAGTTTCCGCAACGATCCATCGGACTACTTGAGTCACGCGCACGACTCGGTGGAACGTGGGATCTATTTCGTTATCCCGGCATTCGCTCGGACTCGGACATGTACACGCTTGGCTTCAAGGCGAAGCCGTGGCGCAGCGTGCGCTCGATCGTCGATGGGCCATCCATCCTGAGATATCTCGGCGAGATGGCGACCGAAAGCGGCGTCGCCTCGCTCATCCATTACGGCAAGCAGGCCATCACCGCCGCATGGTCTAGCGAGCGTGCCGAGTGGACGGTCGACGTGCGCGACGCGTCCGGCGCTATCGAACACTGGCGCGCCAAGTTCCTGCACCTGTGCACGGGTTACTACAGTTACACCGAAGCGCATCGACCGAGCTTTGCGGGTGAAGCGGAGTTCCGCGGTCGCATCATTCATCCGCAGTTTTGGCCTGCAGATCTCGACTACCAGCAACAGCGTATCGTGGTCATCGGCAGCGGCGCCACAGCCGTCACGCTGGTCCCCGCGCTCGCCGAGGGCGCCGCGCATGTCACGCTGCTGCAGCGCTCGCCCTCCTATATCGCAAGCCAACCGGGCGATGATCCGTTTGCCCGCGCACTCGCACGCGTACTGCCGGCATGGCTGCTCTATCCACTCGTGCGCTGGAAACATATTTTGACCAGCGCCCTCTTCTATCGGTTCGCTCGCGCAAGACCGCAGCTCTTTCGCAAATGGCTGATCGGCCTGGCCAAAGCCGAGTTGCCTGCCGACTTCGATGTGCGCAAACACTTTGCGCCCGATTACAACCCGTGGGACCAGCGCGTCTGCGCTGCACCTGATGGCGATCTCTTCAAAGAAATATCTGCGGGCCGCGTCAGCGTCGTCACCGATCAGATAGATCGCTTTGTGCTCGAGGGGATACGTCTCGCCTCCGGCGAGATCCTGCCTGCCGATCTCGTCATCACCGCGACCGGCCTGAAAGTTCAGCCGCTCGGCGCCTTGACGATCAGCGTCGATGGCGCGCCCGTGAACTTCGTCGACACCATGGTCTATCGCGGCGCCATGCTGAGTGGCATCCCCAACATGGTGCACACCTTCGGCTACACCAATGCGTCATGGACGCTACGGGCGGATCTGATCGCCGCGTACATTTGCCGATTGCTGCGTCACTTCGACCGAAATCGCTACGACTACGTGGTTGCCCGTCGCGATCCGTCGGTTGGCGAAATGCCGTTCATCGATTTCAACTCCGGCTATGTGCTGCGCGCGCTGCCCATGCTGCCAAAACAGGGCGATCGCTTCCCATGGCGCATCCATCAGAACTATCTGCGTGATCTTGGGGTCACTCGCTTCAGTCGCCTCGAAGATGATGCTCTGGAGTTTCATCGCAAGGGAGCGCTCAAATGACTCTTCCACTCGATTTTCGTGGCAAGACGGCGCTCATCAGCGGCGCGGCAAGCGGGATTGGTCGTGCGCTTGCCGTACAACTGGCCGAGCGCGGCTGCGCGCTGGCGTTGGCCGATATCCGTGCCGACGAGCTTGCCGCTACGGTGGCATTGCTCCCGCGGGGTCATCATGTTTCCACCCACGTTTTCGATATCGCTTCGCGCGAGGCGGTTAACGCGCTGCCCGATGCAGTACTCGGGCAGCACGCTGCACTTGATCTGCTCTTCAATAACGCCGGCGTGGCCGTAGACGGCGCTTTCACCGAAACCACCGAGACCGACTTCGATTGGTTGTTCGAGATCAACTTCCACAGTCTCGTGCGCGTCACGCGTGTCTTTTTGCCCCACCTTCTCGGGCGACCCGAGGCCCATATCGTCAATACGGCAAGCCTTTTCAGTCTGGTCGCACCTGCCGGGCAAACGCATTACGCCGCAAGCAAGTTTGCGGTGCGCGGTTTCAGCGATGCGCTGCGTCATGAACTCGAGACCACGCGGGTCGGTGTAAGCGTCGTCTGCCCTGGCGGCGTGGCGACCAAGATCGCGAGTAACGCGAGATTCGCCGCCAGATTCTCGCAAACCGAGATCGAAGGTCGCCTTGCCAAAGCCAATCGCATGCTGCGGTTGCCACCGGAACATGCCGCCCGCGCGATTCTTCGCGGCGTCGAACGGCGCAAGCCCCGAATCGTCGTCGGCAACGATGCCAAGATCGTCTATGCCTTCGAGCGACTGATGCCGATTGGTTACTGGAATCTCATCCGCAAGCTCGTCTCATGAACGCGCTCGGCTGGTCGGTCACGATCCTGCTGCTCGTCGTCCTCGGGCTCTGGTACTTCACGCGCCGCATGGCGAGCCTCGTCGAGGCGCGCATACCCCCGCTTGGTCGTTTCGTCGATGTGGTCGGCGCCCGCCTGCACTACGTCGATCGCGGCGAGACCAAAGATCAACTATCCATCGTGATGCTGCATGGTCTCGGTGGCCAACTGCATCACTTCAACTTCGGCCTTGTCGAGGCGCTCTCGTGCGACACGCGAGTGATTGCCATCGATCGCCCGGGCTCAGGCTACTCCGAGCGGATCGCCGACCAAGCCACTACACTCCTCGAGCAAGCGGCAGCGATCGACGCTCTGCTCATCCGGCTCGGCATCGAACGGGCGCTGCTCGTCGGTCATTCTTTGGGCGGCGCGCTTTCGTTGACGATGGCTTTGCAGTATCCGCAGCGCATCGCAGGCGTTGCGCTCATCGCACCGCTCACCCACCTCGTCGATACGCCGCCACCCGTCTTCCGGGGTATCGCCATCCGCGGCGATTTGGCGCGGCGGGCAGTGGCCACGCTGCTTGCAACCCCGGTTTTCCTTGCCAATCGCGAACGCGTCATGCCGCAAATCTTTGGTCCCGAGGAACCGCCTGCGGGCTATGCGACACGCGGTGGTGGCTTACTCACCTTGCGTCCGAGTCAATATATGGGTGCCTCGGCAGATCTTGGCGCGCTCGCCAGCGTCTTGCCGCAAATCGAGTCGCGCTATGACGAGCTCAATCGCCCGGATGCGCCAACGCTAGATATGCTCTATGGCCGCGAGGATCGCATCCTCGACTTTCGCGTTCAGGGCGAAGGCTTCGTCGCCCGCGTGCCAAGCTGCCAGTTACAGCTCGTGACGGGCGGTCACATGCTGCCGCTCACTCAGGTGGCGCTCTGCACACAGTTCATTCGCGGCGCGTGGCAACGCGCGCACGCCACCGCGGCTACCGCCGCAGCCGCAGCCGCAGCCGAGACGGGTCCGTGAGGCGAAGCATCGCGCAGCTGTCGCTGCTTTACGTCGCAGCCGTGGTGCTTGGTGTAGCAAGTGCCTGGCTCTGGCTCACCCGTGTCGGCATGTCTGGGGTCGATGCAGTAATCTGGCGAACCAATCTCCTGGCAGGCAGCCGTGAGGCCGATGCCTATACCCGCGCACGCATTTCATTGGGTGCGGTGCTCGCACTCGATCGTAGCGAGACGCTGTACTACACCCCCGAGCATGACGACGAAGGCAATACCCTGCGTGCCGAGTGTCGCTACCGAATCGACGGCACGCCACCTCCGGCGCGCTGGTGGAGCATCACGGCGTATGCCGCTGACAATTTCTTGTTTGCCAATGCCGAGCGCCGCTACAGCGTCAGCGGCGAAAACGCGCCGCTCGATAACCAAGGGCGTTTCATGACTCTTGTCGGCCCGAACGCCGCGGACACCGATCGTTCCTGGATTCCGACCGCGGGAACCGGCGGCATGCGACTCACGCTGCGATTGTACGGCGCCGGAGAGCCACTGCAGCGCGACCCCGGCGCCTTGGCTGCGCCCTCGGTCAAACGTCTTGATGACTGTCCATGAGCATCGCACCCCGTCGCTGGCCCGTGCATGTGCTGCTCGCCTTGCTGGTGATGGCGCTGACCCATGCGCTGACGGTGTGGGCTATTCCGCGCCTGATCATGGATCGCATCATTACACTCGGTGGCGGTGATGCCGCGATGCAGCAATCGGGCACATGGGTCTATCTGCCGCCGCCCACCGATCACACCCAGCGACGCATTGTGATGCCGAGCCCGGATCTGCTCTATGCGACCTGCGCCTTCGATGTCAGCGAGCAGCCGCTACGGGTATCGCTCGACACGCGTTACGATCGCTACTGGTCGATCGCGCTCTATGCGAGCAACTCCGATACTTTCTTTGTCGTCAATGATCGCGATGCGCCAGACGGTCGCGTCGATCTGCTGGTAAAGAGTCCGCGCCACGCGGGCCCCTCCACCGCCGCACAAACAGTGACGGCACCGACGCACCGCGGTTTTTTGCTGATGCGACTGCTGGTCAACGATGACCCAGTCGTACGCGCCGCCGCCGAGGCGGCGCGCCAAGCGCTGCGCTGCAGCGACGCCTGATTTGCTTCGGTGGCGCTACGCCACCAACCGCCCGCTCTGATAATCGCGCAGCGCTTGTTCGATCTCTTCGCGGGTATTCATCACGAAGGGACCGTACTGCACGATCGGCTCGCCGATCGGTTTGGCTGCAAGCACGAGACAGCGCGCACCAGCCGCACCCGCGGCGAGTCGCAGTTGCCGCCCCTCGCCAAACACACCGCCCTGGCGTCGACGCAGACCGTCGATCTCGCCCTCGAACACGTACACGAAGACGTTGTGACCCACGGGGAGTTCTTGCAGGAACACGCTCCCTGCGGGAAGCGCGACATCCCAAAACTCGGGTGCCGTCGCAAGACCCTGAATCGGCCCGCGAATCGTCGCCATCGCACGACGCAGCTCACCCGCTATAACCTTCACGCGCAAGCCGCCTGCCTCTTCGTGAACGGGGATCTCCGCGGCTTCGAGATCGCGATAACCGGCCGGAGAAATTTTTTCGGCGGCTGGCAAATTGATCCACAGTTGGAAACCGCGCATCAGTCCCTGCTCCTGCTGCGGCATCTCGGAGTGGATGATGCCGCGACCCGCCGTCATCCATTGCACGCCTCCACTGTCAACCGGCGTCCAAGACTGACCACCTTCCGGCGTCCAACTTTGACCAGGGGAGCGAGCCTGCTGGCGACGGTGATGAGCGCATCCGGCTCCGGGATTTACCTTTCGATCTTGGGCGCAGTGCAGTCTGCCGCGTCAGCGGCAGAGCTCAGCTGCGCTTCTTGAACCGGTAGCTGTCGTTGCCGGTCTCGACGATCTCGCAGCGATGGGTCAACCGGTCCAGCAGCGCGGTGGTCATCTTCGGATCGCCGAACACGCTGCTCCACTCCCCGAACGACAGGTTCGTCGTCACGATCAGCGAGACCCGCTCGTAGAGCCTGCTGATCAGGTGGAACAGCAGCGAGCCGCCGTCCTGCGCGAACGGGAGATAGCCCAGCTCATCGAGCACGATGACGTGCTGGTACAGCAGGCGACTGGCCAGTTTTCCGGCACGACCCTGCCGCTTCTCGGCATCGAGCTGGTTGACCAGATCCACGACGCTGTAGAAGCGCACGCGCTTGCCCTGCAGCACGGCCTGGCGGCCCAGTGCCGTCGCCAGATGCGTCTTGCCGGTGCCCGTGCCGCCGACGAATACGATGTTGCGGGCGTTGGTCATGTACTCGCCCGTGCACAGCTGGCGGATCCGCGTCTCGTCGACAGCGGACTCGCGGAAGTCGAACGTCTCGAGATCGCGTGGCATCGGGAAGCTGGCCAGCCGCAGCTGGTACTGATACGAGCGCGCCTGCCGCTCGGCGATCTCAGCGGCCAGCAGCTGCTCAAGCCAACGTGTCGGGGCCAGCTTCTTCTGCGAGAGCGCCGTCAGGCTCTCCTCCAGCGCGTTGGCCATGCCGCGCAGGCGCAGCGTCTTCATCTGTTCAGTCAGGGTCTCTTGCATGCATCTTCTCCGATGTGGGGTTGGGAACGAGGTTCACGACGACCCGCGCTCGCAGCAGCTGGTCATAGCGATCGCAGTTCGCGGCGGGCTCCGTCGTCAGCTTCAGCGCCTCGGGCACCTGCAACGGGGTCGCCTTGGGCGGCTCGGCCGCCCGATGCAACAGGTTCACGACATGCGCGCTGCTGACCACCTGTTCATCGAGCGCGGCCGCGCACGCCTCGGTAACGGCCTCGAGTCCGTACAGAGCCACCATGGAGAGGATGTCGACGAACTGCCGATCGCCATCGCTGTGGCGCGCCAGTCGCTCACGCACGCGCGTCATCGCACCGGGCAGGTTCCATTCCTTGAACGGCGCGCCATTGCGCAACGCCCCGGGCTTGCGCTCCAGCGCCGCCACGTAGTGCCACGGGTTGTACAGCGTCCGCCCCCGCTCGAAGCTCCTCGGATGCTCGCCGACGATCTGCCCGCCGCACACGATCACGAGCCGCTCGGCGTACGCGCGCACGCTGGCTACCTGGCCGACATACCGGCACTCCACGCTGTAGCGGTTGCGCTCGAAGTTCACCAGGCAGGTGGCCGAGATCCGCACGGTCTTCTCCGCATAGCCGTCGAACGGCGCAGGCACCGCGCGCAGCGCCGCGCGTTCTTCCTCCCACACTTCGATGACCCGTCGCTCGAGCTGCTCGGGGTGTGCGCGCTCGCGCGCCAGCTGCAGCGAGCGATCCGCCAGATACGCGTTCAGCTCCGCCAGATCGGCAAAGTGCAGCTTCGGGGTGAACACCCACTCGCGCACGTTGCCGACCTGGTTCTCGATCTGCCCCTTCTCCCAGCCTGAGGCCGGCGTGCAGGCCGTCGGCTCGATCAGGTAGTGGTTGCACATCGCCAGGAACCGACGGTTGTAGCGCCGCTCCCGACCCATGAAGATCGCATCGACCGCGGGCTTCAGGTTGTCGTAGATGCCGCGCCGCGGCACGCCGCCCAGGAACGCGAACGCGCGGGCGTGCGCGTCGAACACCATCTCCTGGCTCTCGCGCGGATACGCCACCAGGAAGAACGCACGACTGTGACACAGCCGCAGCTGCCCGACCTTCACCACCTGTTCGATGCCGCCCAGCACCACATGCTCGTGGCTCCAGTCGAACTGGTACGCCTCGCCAGGCTCGAAGCTCTGCGGGATGAACGCCGTCGCCACCGGTCGGCGCGCGCGCTCGAACGCGCGCATGTGCCGGCGCACCCCGTCCACCGCGCCCCCCTAGCCCTGTAGGCACAGCGCCTCGTAGACCCGCTGCGCCGTGCGCCGCTCGCGCAACGGCAAAGCCTGCTCGGCCTCCAGCCACGCGTCCAGCGTCGCCACATATGCCCCGAGCTTCGGCTGCGGTTGCCGCGTCCGCCGATACTCGAACGCCTCGCCCTCCACACGCAGCGCCCGCTTGACCGTGTTCCTCGAGAGCCGCAGATCCCGCGCAATCGCGCTGATCGACTCCCCGTGCACCAGTCGCCGCCGACGGACCTTCCCGATCGTCTCCATGCACAACACCCCAGTCATCCCCCTGCCTGATCCGAACCGATCAGGCAGGGTACGGGGTGGTCAATTTTGGACGCCGGTTACACCCCGAACCTGGTCAGAATTGCACGCCGGTTAACAGGAAAGGAGTCCATTAATCGGTCGTCACTACTAATAATTTCCCTCAGAGTTGACTTTCTGCACCCGACGCTTTGAAGATCTGACGATTAGTGGGTGAAGGGCACGCCCCCACCGGGTTTCCGA
>Ga0194123_10002518_pt1 | contig 23763 bp, 26 predicted proteins | sample TA2MahsurfametaG_5_FD_155479 | JGI IMG/M metagenome (GOLD analysis project Ga0194123, IMG submission 155479) | Freshwater microbial communities from Lake Tanganyika, Tanzania - TA2015023 Mahale A surface | ecosystem: Environmental > Aquatic > Freshwater > Lake | place: Tanzania: Lake Tanganyika... | reverse complement strand
AATCAGATAAATAGTGAAAAAATATTAAAAAAATTCAAAGAAAATGGAGGTAAAATTCTTGATTATGAATATATTGTTGATAATAATAATAAAAGACTTATTGCCTTTGGTTTCTGGGCTGGATTTTCTGGAATGTATTTAGGATTATTGCAGTATTTTAGTCAAAAAGATATATCTAATATTAAACCTTGTGATGATTTTAATAAATTATTAAATGAACTTAAAAATATAAAAATAAATCCAAAAATTGTAATAATTGGTGTTAATGGAAGATGTGGTAAAGGATGCACTTATTTATTAAATAAATTAAATTTAAATTATACTGGATTTACTAGAAAAGATAAAATTGATAATCTAAAAAATTTTGAAATTATTGTAAATTGCATCTTCCTTAGTGCTAATTCTAAAGTTTGTTTTATTAATACCAAAAATTTTAATGAATTCAAAAATCTAAAAATTATTGTAGATATTAGTTGTGATATTTACGCAAAAAATAATCCAATTAATATTCCTTATTCTCTAACATCTTTTTCTAAACCTATTTGTAAATACAAAAATATTGACATAATAGCAATTGACAATCTTCCTACATTATTACCCAAAGATTCAAGCAAAGAATTCTCTAATAACCTAAAAAATCTTCTTTTGAATAAAAATATATGGTCCAATCTTGAAAATTTATATTTATCAAAAATTAAGAATATTTAGTATGAAATTCATACATTTTTCTCAATAAATTCTGATTAAAATTTAAAATATATTTTTTATTATATATTACTTTCCAATCTGGGAATATTAGATTATCGACAACTCCATATTTATTGGCATCTTTAAAAGTGCAGTAAATAACTTGTTGTTTCTTTGGTGATAGTAAATTCGCAGCATACGAAAAAGTGCTATGACTCATTATTAAAGTATTTGCCATCATCAACATATAAAATGAGTCTAATGTGGAAATATCTAGAATTATTACATTTTTGAGATTATATTTTTTTACTAAAAATTCATTAACAGTTTTTGGTGAATCAGTTAAAATTATTACTTTGGATTTTATTTTATTGATAAGTTCGTAATAATATTCTGGAGTATAAACTATAAATTGAAATTTCTCAGTTGGATTACTATTTCTTAAACTGTAATACAATTTATCACCATATCTTATATGAACTGCCGTATAGTTTGCAGATACGAATTGAAGAACATTCTTATTAATTGTTAACTTATTTATTTCTAAAATAGAATGATCAATATATTTCCACATATCATACACAAGATTGTATAGTTTTGTAGTATTGAAAAATATTTTATCATTTTTAATGAATTTTTTTATTTGATGTAAATTTCTTAATTTTTGCATAGGAAAATTAATCCATTTTAAATTAGGTAAATTTGCAATATAATTACCTTCTTGATTGCTTATAAATATAAAATTATTCTTTAACTTTGGAAATATCTCATCAGTAGTTTTATTTTCTGTCTTTGAATGTTTTGAAATAGTATCCACAAAATAAACATCATAATTATAAATTTTCTTAAAATATAATCCAATTATTATATTGAAAAGTTTATTTCCAAAACCAGAATATGCCTGTATCAACATAAAACGATTTTTCAAATTTTCTACTTCTTTTACATTTTTTAAAGGTTTAACCATTAAAATAATATTAGAATTTATTTTCTCTCTTCTTCATTCAATTCTCCATAAATTCTTAATGTTCTTGCTGACGGATCAATCGTTTCAGGTGACCATTTTGGCATCCAGTAATCCACAATCCATTGTTCATTATACGCGAATGCATTGAAAATAGTTCTATAATACAATTCCTCCTTTGTTCTTGGTGGACAATGTAAAATTGTTCTTTTTGCTAATTCGAAATTTCCATCATCTATAGACGCATTTATATAAGACTTTAATTTATCCAACCAATTATTCTTTTCACTACTTACTCCATCACTAAATGCCTCCTTGGTTCTCCATAAAATTTCATCGGGTAATAATCCTGTCTCACTAAATGCCTTTCTTATTAAATATTTCTCTATCTTCTTATCTCCAACCTGTCTTGGACATACCTTCCGTGTTTGCAAACTTGTTATCAACTTCATAAACTCCTTATCCAAAAATGGAACCCTCAATTCCAATCCTTGCGATGCTGTCGTTCTATCCGCTCTTAAAACATCATACATATATAAATTACTCATTAATCTCATCGATTCTGCATAACCCATAATATCAGATGGTTGTCTGTGAAAGTATAAATAACCTTGACACAATTCATCAGCACCTTCACCACTAAAAATAACAACATCTTTTGAATTTTTGCTTATATATTCCGAAATAAAAAACATTCCAATACTCGCTCTTATTGTCGTAGTATCCCAAGTCTCCAATTGCATTATAATCTCTGGTAACCTACTCTCTATCTCATCCATATCCAAATTTACCTCGTGGTGATTAGACCCAATATAATCCGCAACTATTCTTGCAGCCTTCAAATCTGGTGAACCTTCAAATCCAATACTATAAGTATTTAAACATTTTCCCTGTTTTTTCATCTCCTTCTGCACAATAGCTGCAACTAAACTACTATCCAATCCACCACTCAATAAGCTTCCAATAGGTCTATCTGATAACAATCTTTTGTGAACAGCCTTTGTAAAAACATTTCTTATGGATTCATATATTTCAGAATCTTTTGTAAATGATAAATATGGATTTGGACTAGTCTCTTTCCATTCATCGATTTTGAAAAATTTCTTTGGATATCCAGTTTCAGAAGAATAATAACTTCCTGGAGGAAATGGAATAACCTCCATCAAATCACTCAAACCTTTTGCTTCTGAACAAAATCCAATTTGATGTTTATTTATTCCATAAAATAACGGTCTTACTCCAATTGGATCTCTTGCTGCATAAATTTTACCTTCTGTATCATAAATTAAAAATGCAAAAACTCCATCCAATAAATCCACCATTTTTTCCAAACCCAATTTCTCAAATAATGGATAAATTACAGCACAATCACTCATTCCATCTTCTATCTCCAATTTATATTTACGTTTCAACTCCTTATGATTATAAATTTCTCCATTACAAATAACATATACTTTTTCTCCATTATCCTTCTCATAAATAAATGGCTGATCAGATTTTTCAGTTAATCCATTAATAGCAAGACGATGAAAACCGATAAATGCATTTTTTTCAAAACATTCATGAGTGCTATCAGGTCCACGATGTTTTATTTTTTCAAAATTATTCTGGATAATTTCATTTGAATGTTTTTTAGAAGAAAAATATTTTAAAAAGAATATTCCACACATCACAATATTTTTATTTATCAAAATTTCTTTAAATTATTTTCTAGAACAAGCCTGTTTATATTGTGCTGGATATACACATCCCATAAATCCATATCCAATCATCGCCAATATTGCAGCCTTTAATATTCCAAAAATTAATTCAAATCTTTCAAAACACTCCGCCACATTATTAAAAGGTAATTTCTTTTTATTTTCATTACTCTTAGGTATAGGTTCATATTTTGGATCAAATGGACTTGCCTTCTTTTTACCAACATTACTTAATGGAACTTCATTATATATTGTTGTTACTATTATTGCATTTGATATTTTTCTAGAAATACCTGACAAAATTCTATTTATAGATACACCTCCTATTCCTTCAAATAACGCGAATAAAATTATAACTGGTATTAAAACACCAACAAAAGCACCAGATATACCTTTGTTATTTATTCCCATGTAAATGAACATTAAAAATATTAAAAGTCCATTACATAATAATAATTTATAGTTAGACATGACGGGTGGTTTTTTGAATTTTTTAAGTAATTCATCAAATTTTAATGCAATCGTGTTACTGAAAAATGCCAATACTAATGGTAACGCTAAGAAAATTAATTGGAGAATAACTATTCCACCATTTGGACTTCCACAAACCTTTCTTGGTGCAGTTGTTGAATTTGAAAATAAAGTTGACATAATTACAAGTGAATAAGTTAAAAATAAAACTGAACTTACAGTTGCAGCAATTGAACCTTCATCTTCTTTGAAAGTGAATGAAGGAATTGTTCCTCTGATATAACAGAGATAAGTTCCAATATTTTTGTCTTGAAGATTTTGGCAAATAAATGTTCCTATTTTATCTCCTAAGCAGCAGAAAAATTTTTTGACTTTTTCTAAGAAAAAGCAGAAAAATTTTTTGACTTTTTCTAAGAAAGTTAATTCTTTGGTATTTTGTCCACCATTTTGAATATTTTCTATTGCTCCTCCAGTTTTTGGGTAAGCTTGATATTTTTTCATATCTTCGATTGCAAATACTTTTATTTTTCTATCAACAGAATCTGCTTTTCCACTAAGAATAATTTTCAAATAGAAAAAATAAACAATAACCGAGAAGATACCAAAAAATATACCGGTTGTCATATAAAGAGGACCAGTATTACCTGCTTTCATCATTTCCGATGCACCTTTAATTCTTCTTTTAAGATAATATGTTTCATTATTTGACATTAAATGATTTCTTTTGAGAGGATGACCTTGAGAAGAGGTAAGATAATAATTATTAATATTATTTGGGTCATTTATATGTTGAAGACATTGAAGAAGAAGATTAAAACAGGAAATATTATTTGAATGGATATGGAAATTTTTTTTATAATAGATTATTTTCATATATTTATTATAATATTATTTATTTGGCCATTTTAGCAACCATACTTGGTATACACATAAGAATAAAGAAAATTAGGAAAACTAAAACTGTCGGAACACCCGCAAAAGCTCCATTAATCAAAATCTCTCTTAAACATTCAACATCCAACATTTTCTGTTTCTCCTCTTTCTCCTGTTCAATTGACAATTTTACCGATGATTTCATTAAATCTTGTAATGTTGACCTCAATTCTGTTCTTTCATCAGGATTAATTGAAGGGTCATTTAATTGATATTCAAGACTACTCATCAATCCTTTGACTTTTTTGATATTTTCTTCAACTGCTATTAATGATTCTGGTTTATCGCCACATATATCAAATATATCAACAAATTCGATTAACATATAGATGGTTGTTTGGAAAAGGAATTTAATAAAAATGAAAGCACTAAACTCGAATTGTGTAAATGGTATTTCACCAACTGTTTTACCATGTTCATATTGAGCGGCTTGTTCTACACCATCTACTATTTTCCTTACACCCATATTTTTTATTTTTTGATTTTGTTCTGGCTGAAGTGTCCATTTATACATTTTATCCCATTCAAAAAGGAATTTTGGTCCTTGAAATTTAACTTTGTTTAGTAAACCGAAGATTGTTGTCATAACATTTATAAATGAAGTTAAAATTACACCTATGTATGGAATAGCTCCAATAATAATAACTCTGACTTTACTTAACATTTCAAATATTTTACTTAAAATTCCACTAATAAAACTTGGAAGTATCTTCTTACATATTGTATTCAATAAATTGGGAAGATTTGAAAGGAAATAAAACATAATTAACATAATTGTTGTCATTTGAGCGACTGTTTTGGCAGCTTTAAATGCTCTACAGTCTTTGTATATAAAGGCGTAAATATAATACACGGAGAAGAAGACCATATAAAAGAAAATAATAACTAAACCACCGTAATAAAGAATAAAAGATATAATTGGTAAAATGACACTTTTAATTGTTGCTAGAAAACTATTTAAGAAATTGTTTGGCTCTGTTAATGAACGGAGAAAATCAATAATTATATTAAATCCCTTAATAATAATTTTTGAAATTAGATAACTAAGAAATGGGAGAAAACCCATAAAAATAGCTCCAATTAATATTAAAGTTAAAAAGATTGATAATATAAGTAGACCTATCGATGCGACTGTGGGTCCACCACCTTTTTCTTTGAATTTAACTATGATTGTATCATTTTTTTTAATTTTATAGTGATATAAAGTTTTTTTGTCTTCTAAAACAGATTGTTTATAATATAAAATGATATTGGATGATTTAATTTTTATGTTATTTTTTTTAAATATTTGATTGTTTATATCTTCTTTTATGGAATGGATTGATTGGAAAATATTTGGATGATATTCAAAATTATTTTTATTTAAAGATATATACATAATAAAATGTATATTTTATTATTGAAATTAATTTTATAATTTCTAATTATATAACAGAACTATGATTTTATATCCGAAATATTTAGAAGATAACATTAATGATAAGTTTAATAGAGAAATGGATGAATATAAAAAGTATGTGAAATTATTTTATGGGGAAAATTCAAAATGTCCGGTAGATTTAAAGACATTATTGGAAAAAAAGGAGAATGAAAAGGAAATAAATTTATGGTGTAAAATGAAATCTGGAAAAAATTGGAATGTAAATATAAAAAAACCATTAGTTCTCAATCTAAATATTAAATTACAAGAAATTACAGATAAATATAATAATGAGTGTATATTTTTTAAAAATTCCTTAAAAAAGAATTTAACATCATCAGTTTATTTGCCAGAAAATGATAAAGAGTTAGAAAAAAAATTGGGGGATTTGAAAAATATAGAAAAAGAGTTGGAATTATTAAGAGATGTTTTTGAGAAGGAGAGAGTGATGATAGAGCAAATAATAAAAGAGCGACAGGAGATATTGAAAAAATTATTAGAAATTAAAATAAAGAAAAATAATATTTATGAAAAATGTGTAAAAATAAGTGGAGAAATAAAGAATAAGATTATGGAGATAGTTAATAATGAGAAAGAAATAACTGCAGGAAGATTAGAACAAATTGCCAAAAATGTGGAATTAAAGCCAGTCGAAGTAAAAAATTGGATAGATTATTTAAATTATGTTAAAGAATATTTGGAGGAAAATGGTAAATTGGATAAATTAAATAATGATATGATAAAATTGAAGGAGAAATTTGATAAAATAAATTCATTTTATGTGATAGAACCACCTGTTGTAGAAATAAGTGATAAATTAAGAAGTGAAGAAGTGGTAGATGAAAAAAAAGAGAGAAAATTGGAAATAAAGCCAAAGAGTAACAAAATAAAAATAAAGATAAGAAGAAAAAAATCTAATAAAAACTAATGATAAGTGAATATTTCGATCCATTATATTTTTTTATAGCTTTTGCAGTTGGTATGTTAGTGGTTTATATAACAACACCAGTTCCAGAAGTAATATATAAATATCCAACACAGGAAAATGTAGGGAAAGTAATTTATCAGGATGATGTAGGAAATTGTTATAAATATTATTCGGAGGAGATTAAATGTCCGAATAATGAAAGAGAGATAAGCAGAATACCAATTCAACATATTAATTTAGAGGAGAAGAGTAAGGAGAGTATAATTACACAATTTCAGAAAATGATTAATGAAAAACCGTCAAATAACATTATAATTCCTCATAATTAAATCTTTATTTATTATAAATATATGCTTAATTTTTTAAAAGAGAAAACATTTGTAATAATAATTTCGATAATATGGGGTTTAGGGTTAAGTTGTGTATTTAGACAGAGTTGTGTAGGGAGGGATTGTATTTCGGTGAAGGCGCCTCCTCCGAATACTATAATAGGAAAGGTATTTAAGGATGCAGAGGGGAAAAAATGTTATAAATATTTATTAAGTGGTTCAAATTGTAATTCTAATCCGGTTCAAACATAAAAAAAAATTATTTTATAAATAAAATGGAGGAGAGATATATAATTCCTAACGAGAGACATGTTCCTTTATATAGATATGATTCAAGAAATGATGACCAAAATACTGGTTTTGTAGTTTATCATTCTAGAAAATACTTAAGAAGACAACGCAAATTGCATCTAAAAAAATTAGCTGCTAAAAAGCATTAAATGCGTATTCAATTTTATTTTTTAATATAAGTATTAAAAAATGGCAGACCCTAAAGCTACACCTATTAGTGCATTACCAAGAGGTCCATCTTCTCAAGGTGAAGATGATCAACAGTTTATTCAGAATATTTTAAAACAAATGAAAGATGATAACCAAGAGTCAGAGCAGGCTTATCAGCAAACTCAGCAAGCTTATAATAACCAACAATTTGGTGTTAATCCAGCTGAACAACATCAAATGAATCAGAAACAAATTCAGGAAATGCAACAGCAACAGTATAATCAACCAGATGAACAACAATATGAAAATGAGCAGCAGTATGCATATCCAGAGGAGGTTCCATTAACTTTATTTGAAAAGATAAAGAGAGATGTAAAGGCGCCATTATTATTTTTGGTGTTATATTTTGTGTTATGTTTGCCAATGGTAAGAACATTTGGAGCGACACAGTTAGCTAGATTTACTCAAAATGCAAATTATCAGTTATATGGTTCATCATTATTGTTGGGTTTAGTTGGAGCTGTAATTTTTTATTTGTTTTCAAGATTTGTTTTATAATTTTAAATTCTATGTAAAAATTAGAAATGGATTTCAAAGATAATTGGAGATATCAAACAGCTATTATTGCATTTCTAATTTTGTTTATAATATTAATACCAATACCCAAAATTGCCAGTTTAACATTTTTATGGATAGCTATGATATTGTCTGTGAAGATATTAAGTGGATGTTGGTATTTTGGTTTTTTCATAGGGACAACATTCATAGCAATATTATTTATATTTTTATTAATAAGAAGTAAGAATGATAATTTAGAATTTAGGAAAGCATTTATTGAAAATTTTGCGGATAAAGTGGAGACAAAAACTGATAATTTACCAATGTTAGTAGACCAAATACAAAAAACAGATAAACCATCTGATACAGCAAGTATAGAAACACCAAAAGAGGCAAGTATACCAATAGTAACGACGCCGGTTCAAGAGAAAAAGATTTCTATGATGGATACAAAATTGGATGATGATGAAATTGTTTTTGGAAAATTGGATACTGGAGAATTTGAAGATAGTGATGAAGATACGAATGATAATGAAGCGGAATTAGAAAAAAATGCGGGGAAAACAACAGTTAGTTCTAAAAAGGCATATAGAGCACAGAAACAGTTATATGATTTGACAACAGCAGTATCTAAATTGCATGACAATATGGTTAAATTGGAACCATCATTAAAGAAGGGAGCAAAAATATTGGAATCTATGGAACAAATTGGGATTTTAAAGAATATGGATAAATTTGTTTAATTTTTATTAGCTTTAGATGTTATTTTTTTTTATATTATTATATAAAGAATGAAAAGTACTGGTTATAGTTATTCATCGATTTTTGTTATTGTTTTAATTGCAGTAGTTCTTTTATTGGTTTTAAGTTGTGTTTTCGGATATTTTTGTTTTAAGAAAGAAAGTTTTTCTAATGGCTGTGCATATCAGGCTAATTACATAGATCCAAATCAGAAAAACCAAAGATTTTTCAATTATAGTATTGATGATAGATTAGTTCCTACAAATCCAATACATGTTCCTCAAGAAGTATTAAGTAATGCGTTATTAACAAAGGATCAAGTTGATAATTATTATGAGGGAGCGAAAAAAAAAAGACAGTAATAGAAACTTTTGGATTCGGTGATTTATTTAATTTTAATAAGAAACCGGAGAAAGAAAAAGTAATGGCTATGAGTGAAAGCAAAGGAAATCCTCCTGATTTAGCAACTCTCAATTTTGGAGAAAGTAATAGTGATCTATCAGACCAAAATTTTGATAATGAGGTAAATGAAGATATTATCGCTGATGATGGAATGGCGGAAACTGAAGTTGCTATTAATAAGAAGCTTAATAATGATTTACCAATTATTCCAAATTATACAAAAAATCCAGAATTATTATTGGAAAATACTGTCAAAGAATTGAAGGGAAATGGTAATTTGGATAAATTCAAAAAAGATGTTCCAATTCCTTTGCAGAAACCACAAACAATAATTAAGGAAAATACTAATTCTCCAGATACAAAAGAGGTAATTAAAAAACATATGGAGCAGATAAATGATATAGGTAGAGGTCCTCCTGTATTACCTCCTGTTGGCAATCCAGAGGCTTCTGATGAAATTAAGAAGAATTCTATGGGAGGATTAAATTGTAAATTTTTAAATTCCCAAAAATGTCATCCAGATTTTCCTCATTTTTCAGGAGCAAGTATTGGATTTGAAGGTGGAGTAAAAATGAAATGTGATTCAGCTGGAACAGAAGTTCTTCCCAAAGCTGTATGCACTATATCTCGTGGAAAAATAACAGGTGTTTATTTAATTAATAAAGGTTCTGGTATGGATACTCCTCCTTTAGTTGAAACAGTTGGTGGTGGTGGAACAGGTGCAAAATTTGAGGCGGTTGTAAGAGATGGTTTAGTTGAGGATGTGAAGGTGCTGGACGGTGGGGAGGGATTTCATGAGACACCTCAAATAAAATTTCAGAGTCCAAATATGAATGATACATGTTATTTATGTTGTAAATAAATTTTCTTATAAAAATTAATGAATGTTATTTTATTAATTTTAGTTTTGGTGATGATTTTTTTTATTGTGTTTATGATGAGTTACAATAGTTTAGAAACTTTTGCAGAAAAATCAGACACAGAAAAAGGTAATGAAGTCCGTGAAAAAATAAAAGCACAAGGTATGGATGTCCAAAAAAGATTTAATTATTCTGATTCTCAAGATTCCCCCCCAACATTTTACGAAGCAGATGACGTAGAACAATTATATAAATTACAACACATCTTCCCATATAATGGAACATCTGATTATGAAGTAAGTCGTTTTCCAAATGTTGTTTTACAAGGAGATGTAGTTGGATGTGGTTCTAGAAGAGAACCTTGTTATGGAGGAAGTCAACAAATTATTGGAAATATATTACCACCAGTTGACATAAGTAATAAAAATATTTCACCCAGAAATGGAAGAATTGGCCCTGAAGCTCCATATGAACAAGTTGGATATTTATATAAAATTATGGACCCTTATTTAGATAATGCATATAGACCATTGTATTTAAAAAAGTTGGACCCGAATAAGAGGTATAACAGATATCGTTATTTTACAGTTAATAATGATGGAACTGTGCAGAATGTAATTATTCCTAATATATTTAGAGAATTAGGGACAAATGATCAAGTAAAAATAGAAGGAGAAGATTATTATTTTAGAGTGACTATTAATGAATCAAATATACCAAGTTATCCAAGAATATTAACAGTTTAATCGGTTAAATTTGGTTCTTTTATGAGAGAGACTGGACCTGTAAATTTTTGAAGGAAATATGGGTCAGTTTTTTCAGCTAATTCTGGATTATAAATATTCTGGGTATTACCCATAACATTAAAATTTTGCGAAAAAGTAGTGTAATCATTATAATTAAAAGCCATTATTCCATTATGTGGGTCGCCAAGATTGGATGCCATTCTAACTTCAGCATCTCTTGATTGTGTAAATAATGGGTCTAATTGGGTAGGATTGGAGGTATACATATTAATGAAATAGGCGTGTTCATTTAAAGGGGGTAATTTTTTTGCGGGTGGAGGTACTCTACCTTCTTCGAATTTTATTTTAATATTTTTGATAAGTTTTTGATAATTTATATTATGATCTAAAGTCAATAAATCAGGAGAATTACGGAATAAAGATAACCAATTAACATAATCTTGCATAGTCATTCCATTTGGATATCCAAATTTAAATGCATTTTTTTCTACATATGACATTTCATCGGGATTTGGATAATTCTGGTTTGGTTTTTGTAAAGATTTTTCTTCTGGATAAAATGGATTTATATAAATTTTATCTGAATCCAAATATATCATTTTATCATCTGGTAATTCCTCTCCCAAAGGTATATCTGCATCAGGGTATTGATTTTTATCAGGTTTTACTTTTCTTATATCTGGCATTGATGTATCTGCATTCAATGTTGCTGGAGGATATGATCTTCTGTCATAATTATGCATATCTGGAGAACCGTAATTTGGAGATAAAAGTTTATTTTCGAAATTTTCGACGTCAATTGTTGGTATATTTTTTATTTTAGCATTTTGTAGTGAAATACCAACGACATTAAGTAATTTAAATCCAAAGGTGATACAAATGGAGATAAATATTATAATAAAAATGATGAATTGGTATAATTTCATTAATCTAATGAGAGAAAATATCTATGATTAATTTCTCTATAGATAGTAATAAATTATGGTAAATTATAATTTAGTAAATGATAGAAATGAAGGAATGAAAAAAATACCAAGACTAAGTTTTATGACACCTACACAACAAAATACAGGTGGTAACGCTAATTCTGGTTATATTAATTTTTGTCAAACTGGTTGTCAATTAGAGTTCTTTTTTAATAACATTCCTAGTTGTATGCTTAATAACAATGGAACTTTCTTTTCAATTTCCCCATCTTCAGAAAATAGATCAAATTACGTTTTATGGAATGGAACAACTGTTGATGGTTTAGAAATGACACCATTTTATTTAAAAGATATATATTTCGGTTTACCGGCAAAAGATAAAGTTAATGCAGAATTCGTAAATCAAACCATTCAATATTACTTTTGTTATGTTAATGAATCTTATAGTAATCTTATGATATGTATATCAATAATTGGACAAGCAAATAATGTTGGTAATGGTCCTAAAACAAATGGATATACTATGATGGAAATTTTGGCTGATAAAATTCCGATGAGTCCAGGGCAACAATTGAATTTGAATAATTTGCAAGATTTTAATTTGGGTGTTTTATTACCAGACAATAAATCTTTTTTCACGACATTGATCGGTGATTCAAATATGCAGTATATTTTATTAACAAAAATCGTAGATGTCCCTTTAACATTTTTCAATAATATGGTTGGCCGTGTTTTAGGAAATAATAATAAATATTTAAATATTAATCAAAGATATCAAGAAAATGCACCTGTTAATCCTGAAGGAACTATCATTTTTTACAACGAAAACATTAAACCTATAGGAATAGATGAAGGATTGGTTTGTGATGCTAATTGCAATCAGGTTCCTTCTGCTTCTGCACAAATAAGACCAATAGTTGGTGATGTAAAAACAACCGAAAAACCGATGACACCTCAAGAAGTGCAAGCAGAAAAAGAGACAAGAAAACAGAAGAGTGGGAAAGTAGAAAAAGTAGTTGAAGAACAAGTTTGTGAAGAAGAAGCAATGGTAGAACCAGGTGCAAAACAAACTAAGGTTGACGCTAAACAAAAACACAGCACAAATATAGTGTTTGTAATATTGACTGTTATGGCAGTATTCACAATGGTTTTTATATTTATACCTTTGGTTTTATGGTTATTAAAAGTTTTATTTGGAATAGAAGGATTTTGGCTAAGAGAAATATTTAAAGGAACTTTTTGGATTGGAGAAGGAAAAGCAGTTCCAATTACAATTGGATTAATAACAATCGCATTATTAGTATTATTTTGGTCATTAGCAATCGGATATGCCAAAGAATCATTTGAGAATGAATATAGTGTTTCGTCTGAGGAGAAGTCAAAGAATAATTTATATTGGATATTCATTCTTGTTGGAATAGTGTGTTATTTGGTTGGAGTTATAATAATTTATTTTATGATAAGAAAAGCTGGGAAAAATGTTTTTGGAAATATGGGAATTTCTGGTTCAAATGAAGGAACTGGAAAACGAAACAAAAATTTATCCAAAAAAGGAACAAAGGAAAATCTAACTGAAACAACAACCGAACCAACAGGAACAAGAGAAGCAACAGGAACAAGAGAAGCAACAGAGGCAACAGGAATAACAGAAACAGGATCACCAAGTAATGCGCCAAATTTATCAAAAGCAAAATTGAAAGTGAATAGTAAATTGAAAAATTCATTGACAAATTTGAAGGAAAAATTTCCAGAAGACCCTATATTGAAGACAGTAAATGCTGATAAAAATACTATGGAAAGAGGAGACATCCATAAATTAGGAGAAATCGGTGCTAAAAAATTAAAGATTTAAAATTAAACGGGATAACCATATGGTTTTTGGTATCCAACAACATCACTTCCTAAACCTTGTGCTGAAAATTGGTCCTTCCAAGTCTGAACATATCCACATTGGCTGTTTAATGCCTTTGCTGGTTTAGCATCGGGACCACCAGAACAAGCCAAACAAGAATCGTCATTGTTAAATCCTAAGGGGACATCTTCGTATTCTTTTTCAGCAGTATTTCCTTCTGCTTTTAGTTGTTGTTTTTTGATTGGAACGTATTCAGCAGTAGGTTCTGGTATAACTTCTTTCCTTGGTTTAGTGAAATAATTGGTAACAGCTTTAATGTAATTTCTTGGAGGTCTTTGCTCAACTTTATTATTGGAACCAGCCATCATATTAGGGTCAAGATATTGTTGACCTGCACCCTGATTATCCATAGACTCAATTAAATTCTGTCTCATAGCCATCAATTTAAGTTTTGCCAAATCAACTTGAGAAGGTTGAATAGAACGAATATCAGTAACTAATCTTGTTTTTTGTGATTGCTGAAGAGTGCAGATAAGGGCGATAGCAAGGAATAAAGCTACAGCTGGACTAAATATACCAACAAATGCTATGATTACTAAGAAAATAATCTTTACAATGATATTCTCGAAAAATTTAAGAAAACCAACTGGCATATTTTTAACAAAAATTGCTGAATAAAGAATCAATATAAGTATCAAGATACCTTGACCTGCGGTTGATGCCAATGATTGAGTGCCGGTATCATAAGCATATTTGACTATATTACCACTTTTTTTGGCGAATTTACGAGTAGCATTCATTATATATATTTATATATATTTTTTATTTCACAATAAAATTGAAATTTTTTTATTTAAAAACAATTATATATCTAAACTAAATCATGAAATCTTATATAGGAAAAAAAGGTTATACTCTTTACAAAAAAGAATGGCCTATAAATACTTTGAATAATATTAAACAAGAATTAACTGTCAAGCCATTTACAAATGGAGATTATGGAGAATCAGAAGAACCATTTCCGGTTTACTTGGAGAATATTTCGAAATTATATATTCCTAAATATTTTGGTTTGGAAAAATTTGGTAAACCGGATGAAATTCAATTACCTGAAGCCGAAAATATAAATCTTGAATTTTCAGGTAATCTACGTCCTCATCAATTAGAGCCAATTAATGCTTGTTTGAAAGCATTTTACACAACTGGTGGCGGTATTTTATCGTTACCATGTGGTGAAGGAAAAACTGCTTGTGCTTGTTATTTGATTAGTCAATTAAAAAAGAAGACATTTGTTTTGGTGCATAAGGAATTTTTGTTAAATCAATGGATAGAAAGAATATCTGGAAGTGATAGTTCACATGCATTTTTACCAAATGCTAGAATAGGAAGAATACAAGGAAAAATTATTGATATTGAAGATAAAGATATTGTAATTGGAATGATTCAAAGTATTTCAATGAAAGAATATCCTGTCAATCAATTTGACAGTTTTGGATTTGTTATTTTGGATGAATCACATAGATGTCCAAGTAGAGAGTTTTCAAAAGCATTATCAAAGATTAATTCTCAATATATGTTAGGACTTAGTGCTACTCCAAATAGAAAAGATGGATTGACAAAAGTTTTAAAATGGTATATTGGAGATATTATTTTTCAGAGAAAAGGAAAAAGCGCTTTAAATTCTATTGTAGAAAGATACATTTATGATTGTAATGAAGAAGTTTACAGTCAAGAATTATTAGGATATTATGGAAAAATAAATTCTGCTGGAATGATCAATAATGTATCATCTTATATGCCAAGAACTAATTTTATTATTAAAAAAGTTGAGGAATGCGTTTTGGAAGAACGTCAAATATTAATTTTGTCTGATAGAAAGGAAATGTTGAAAGATTTGGAAACCATATTAGAAGAAAAAAAAATATCTTGTGGTTATTACATAGGTGGTATGAAACAAACAAAATTGGAAGAAAGTTCCAGAAAAACTGTTATTTTAGCTACATTCGCTATGGCAGCTGAAGGACTTGATATAGCAACAATCGATACTATTATTTTGGGAACACCAAAAACTGATATTGAACAAGCAGTTGGTAGAATTCGACCAAAAGTTGGAGTTGTTGCGAAAAATCCACCTCTAGTAATAGACATAGTTGACGATTTTTCATTATTCGCCAGACAAGCTGAAAAAAGATATAGTTTTTACAAAAAGAAAAACTATTTTATTGAAACATTTAATGTAAGCAGAAATGGAGAACAAATAACAAAAATAGATACTTGGGAACCTGAAGATGAGGATGAACCCAAAAAAAAATCTGCAAAAAAACAAGAAACAATTGCTATTAAAAAATTTGCATTCGTTTAATTTATAATAAATTTACTATCTTTTCATTAAAAAGTTCAATATTGTATTTTTCGTCTTCATCTTCAGTCTCTTTATTCTTCAATTTATCAATAAAATCATTCCTATTTACTAATCCTTTTTCCAGCCAATAAATTATCAAACCAGAAAATAATTCCTTACTTTTTGGATAATCTACCTCATAATCCGCATACAAATTTATTATTTCATCATCAATAAAATCTCCAAAATATTTCCTATAATCTGAATTATCGTCAATAAACTTCTTAATTAATAACAATAATTCCTTACTCTCACTCTCTTTCCTCTCCAATATCTCACCCAAAATTGTTGTTGTAAATTCCATATATTTTTCATTACTCAATTTATCAAACATATTTTTTGCCTCCTTATAGTCCAAACTAGCTGCATACTCAGATATTATACATCCAATATCTCTATCAGTCTCATTTTCTTCTCTTTCTACTTCATCCGATGTATCAGTATTCTCTATAACCGCTAATGCATCAAATGAATTTGTATTTTTTAAATTAATCTTGAAATATTCTTGCAATTTAAATCTTATCTTTGGTGATATAACAGATTGATTAACTACCTCGTTCAATTTAACCTCATAATATGAATGTGTTTCAACATTGAATTTATTTTTTGAAGTTAAAATCTGCTCATATATTACCACAAATTGCTCCAATTCCTTAGTTGATATCAATTTTAATAAAACGTGATGCAATAAATCAATCTTAAAAATACCCATATCAACACTCGAATATATGAATTTCAAGAAATTGTTATACTTATTCTTTGCAAATATATTTAAATCAAATGACTTCTCTGTTGTCTTTATCTCACTCTGGAATGCCTCTCTCCATGAAAATTTTTCCTCCATAAAAGAACAAAAAGACACCTTATAATTATGATGTTCCATCGCATCCTCCAATGCTTCCTCTTCTGATTCAAATGGTCCAACATATTCATTATCATGTGTATGCTCTTTCAACTTATTTAAAGTCCAAAAATATTCTCCATTATTACCATTGATAATATTAAACATCTTCTTCTGCCATTTCTTATTTATAATTAATTCCTTAATCAATTTCGAATATAAAGAAATATAATGATTATCAGTCGAAACCTTGTTTAATATTTCATTGTTTAATATATCATATGTCTCATAAAACATTTGTTCCTCTAAATGATCGATAAATTCTTTGACGATTATTGTAAACTTTTTATCATTTAACTTGTTCAAATGTGAAATAATAATCTTCCTAATTTTATCTTCATCATTTTGAGGAAGCTGCTTTACATAGGCATTTGCAATAAATTTTTCAAGTTCCCTTCCTCTAAAACGATTCTTTCTCTTCCAGAAAACATTTTGAAATCTATTCTTATTCTGACAATGTTTTCCAAAATTATTCCTCTTAAATGTCGTTATATCGATTGGTTTAACCTCCAATGTTTCGTAATACACCTTAAATCCATTTAATAAAGGCACTATATACCCAGACAATTTACTAGCGATTGATGCAATTCTTTCTAAAGGATATATATGCTGAACTTCCAGAATTTCTGAGTTTTTCGAAACCATAATACTCATTATCAGATAATAAAAAATAATAAATTACCTTTAAACTATTTTTTTTATGTGAAAAAAAATGATTTAAAAAAAATATAATCTATTATAAATATAGAATGCAACCTGTAAAATTAGGAAATGAAAAAGCTTTACAATTAACTAATATGTTATTAATTAAAGAAATTAATAACAAGATTAATGCAACATATAATGTTGATATTGACTATAAAAGGTATAATTTTTTGGATAAGGTGAGGGCGACTGAATTAAAACAAAAGGAGCATTCTTTTGTCTTGAATACATTTGGAGCGAAATATTTATTATTTTTAACACATGTGAATTTTAAGCCATATGCTATTTACATTAATCGAAAAAATAATACTTTTTTTTTAGTTAAAACTAGATTTAGTATTGAATTATATGATGATACAATATTAGAAGGAGAATCTATAAAAATAAATGATAAATGGTATTTTTTGATAAGTGATTTATTGGTTTATAGAGGCGAAAATTTAATGACACAGACATATAAGCATAGATATTCGATGATTACTGATATTTTGGATTCACATTATATTTCTGATTCATTTTTGGAACCTTTTGCATTAATAAAGAAGGATGTTTTTATTTATAGAGATTTGGAGAAAGTTAAAGAGAGATATATACCAGCATTACCTTTTAGTGTAAATGGATATTTATTCAAATGTGAAAATAATGCTTCTTATGATATTTTATATATTTTTCCTGAATGTAGAAATAAAAATAAATCTGAAAATGAAGAGAAAGGATCACCAAATATGTCACCAAGTAAACAAAGTGTTTTAAAGAAAGATGAAATAATTGAAATAAAATATGACGAGAAAAATGAAGCAACATTTTTAATGAAAACAACTGAATATCCAGAAGTTTACGAAATGTATATGTTTGATAAAGTAAAAGGAAAAAAGGCAAGAGTTGGATATGCTGGAATTCCTGATATACCTACTAGCGTAATGGTTAGAGAATGGTTTTCTCAAAATAAAGAGGATGTTTTAACAGTTAAATTCAAAAAACATCCTATAAATGAAAAATGGATACCTCAATTTATTATTAAGGAACAGTAAATAATTTATTATAATCATCTAAATCGTCGTAAACTTTTTGTAATGTTATAGAGACATCATCTGAACCATTTAATACTTTTAGAATTTCAATCGCATAATATAAATCTTTTTTTTTCATTTTATGTTCATGAACAACATGATATTTTTTTAGAGGTATAGAATTATATTTATTATGACTACAATTGAAAAAATCATCATCCAATAATATTGAATTTTTTAATGATATTCCATCCTTAGGAAATTTTCTCAAAATATGTTGCATATCTTTCAAATATATTTTTGTATTATTTCTCATTGTTGGAGTGCTATGATTGATTGATAATAAAAGATGAAATCTATGTATAGGCATATATTTCGTCAATATATTTTTTACAACGTGAAAAAGCCAAGTGCTATTTCCATTTGTCCAAACACTAATATGTTTCACATTTTTATCCAAAAAAGTCAAAAACTCTTTCAAATATGGTCTCATCCATATCATTCTATCACCTTCTCTTAAATCTGGTGCTCTTATATTATCTTTAATTCTATTATATTCCCATAAATTCATACTATCTATCATTGTTTGATCAATATCTAAAATTACATGCAAATCTAACATATTATTACAAATTTTATTTTTTCACCGTAAATGCTTTAATTGCTCTCAATAAAACTTCAGTTTCTTCTAATTTCCAAGCACCACGACTTTGTCCAATATGTACAGCATTTACTAAAATATTAAGAGCTGTGTTTTGGTCCATAGTTTCTCCTTCAGGATTAACAAGTTCTGCATTATCAGATTTTTTATCCTCCATTTTATAATAATAATAAATATTTTTTTTTTAAACTATTTATAATAATGAGTAAAAATATTTCGAGGGAAATTGCTAAAAAATATATTTCAAATTTAAATTCAGATGAATTATCCAGTTTTAAAAATAATATGCGGGAAATATTATCTAAAAAAGTTTCATTCCAATTAGGTGGAAAAGAATGCAATAAAAAAAATCATTTGTATGAATTATTATTCTCAATGAAAAAAAATCTAGTTTCTCCAAAAATAAAAACAAATAATAATTTAGTTTCCATTAATTTCAAAAATATCTCTCACTCTCTTCATTTAGATTCCAATTATAAAATATCAAAAATTATCCAATCTCCCAATCAATCCGGAGGTGGTGGGTTTACTTACGCTGTAAATTTAAATCCAGTTGGAGGACAACCCATAATAAATGGATACTTAAGCTGTTGTCGTCCAATATTTTATGGAAATTTATTAAAAGGTGGACAAAAAGGTGGAAGATTAAATACTGCTTATTACTTAGATATAGAAGGAGACCATTTAAATGTATTACCACAATACAGACAATATAAAGATACTTGTTAATATTATTTTGTATATATAATTAAATATGCCAAATAAAGAAAAAAAAGGAGGAGGAGACCAACTATTTAGTGATACTCCAAGTGAAAAAGAACTCTCACAATGCTATGTTTGCGAGGCTGGGTTACAAAAATTTAATGGAGGAGGAATGAAATACGCTACTATAGATGCGGAAAAAAATAATACGAAATATAGGATAGAAGTAATTTATGGAAATAAATACAATTTAAGTATGGAAAATTTAAAAACAAATAGAAAAAGTGTAAAAAAATGCAAAAATATGAAAGAATTAAGAGAAACTCTAGCAAATTTTTCCATAAACAATTATAAAATTGCAAAATAATTTAGTAAATATTTTTTATTTACTAATTATATATATGCCTAAAAAATCTAAATCCAAATCGGGCGGTGCCTTCGCTTACGCCAAATTATTTGATTATCCACTTTCACCCTGTTACAATCCAACCGGTAATAAACCTATTCCCAAATTAGGTTGGCATGCTGGTGGTGCTACTTGTGATTCAGAACCAACTGTTCTTGAAATGGGTGTAATTGACAGGCCATATTCCAATCAACCTAGTCCAAGTGAAATCGCTTGGCCAAATAGATATTCTTGTCCCGGTAATAAAATGACTATTCAGGGTTTAGAAACACCAGAAGCAAAAGTAGCTGATATTAAGGTTGAAGTCAAAGCTGATATGAAAGGTGGTTCCAAAATTTTACAAAAGATTGAATCACAACTCCAGAATAAGCAAAAATCTGCCTTCTCCGTTAACGCTCTCAAAGGTGGCAAAGAAAAAGTTTTAAATGTTGTTAATACTGGAAGTCAATTTGTTTTATCAATAACTGATAAACAATCAAATAGTTCATCCTATTTTGAATCAAAATCACAGAAGAAAATATTGGAACAATTAAAGAAATATAATTTGCTTAAATATAATAAATCAAAGAAGTTATAAATGGAGTTGGGCAATATTATATAAATTTTTATTATCTAATTTTAATGGATTCCATAAAATGGATACAGCATATTTTTTAGAATTTTTTATTTTATATAAATCTATCTCAAAATATTTTGTTTTTATATTCTTATAAAAATTAGTTTCTCCCTTATCAACTATTAACATATTTCCATTCTCCTTTATAACCCCTACAGAATAATTTCCTCCCTCTCTTAAAATATTACATACCTTATAATCCTCCTCAAAATAATATTTTATATCATCTTCTCTTACTATGGATATTTTTGCATTTATTCCATTGACTAATAAACTTCCAACCAATTCAAAATAATCATTTGGACTTACCATATTTCCAATTATTAGGCAATCCTTCTTTTCACTAATAATTTCTCTAATTATTTTTCGATGATGTTTCCTCTTTCTTTTATAACTTGCTAATTCCAATAAATCATATTTCCTTATTTTACTTATCTCCTTTGGAATATAATTATCTTCTTTTATTATATAAACATTCATTAAATCATCATCAGAATCTGATACATTTATATGTTTAAAATAATTGAAAATTACATTCTCTTCAAAAATTTTGTCAATTATATATTTTAATAAAAAAAATAAAATTACTAAGTAAATCATTTAACTTTTATATAAAAATCCTTTTAAGTCGTGAATATTTTTTTTATAATAATTTTTTTTTACAGTTTTTATTTGTAAAAAAAATAAGAAAATATCGATTTAAAAAATTGGATTTTTTTGTGATCACTCTATTGTCTGAAATGGTGATGGAGCTTTTTTACTCTTTAAAGTTAAAATACGTTGCGCATTTATCATCATTAATTCTACCTGTTTATACAGTTGTTTGTATAATTCTTTATCTTGTTCGATTAATTCTTGTCCATAATTTAATTCATTAATAATTGCATTAACATATCTATCTATTTTTTCAGAAAAAGTATTATAAGTATCTTTTACATTTTCCTTTATTTTATTTTTTTCTACTGCATCATCAAAAAAATCATCTGCAATATCCTTCTTACTTACAATCATATCATAAATAACTTCTCCTTTATCTTTTGCTTCCCAGAAATTACCGTTAAAAACATCGATGAATGGAGCTCTCTTACCATTATACCTAACATTATGATTTTCTGGATTTTTCGGATTAAAATGGTGTAATGATATTAAATCCGGAATTCCCTTAATTGGATTCTTTAATACCTTACTCATTATCTCGTCAGATAATTTTAATGGATTTTCTTTACCAAAAGCTTGCAACAATATATTCTGATTTATTTGTTGGAGATTGTTTGTTGTATTATTATAATTATTAACAATTTGAGTTGTTCCGGATAATTTTCCAATTTCTTCTTTTATCTGCTGCAATTCTGCTTTTTCTATCTGAATCAATTCATTTTTTATTATTTTGCAGAAATTTTTAATATGAGAAACTAAATTATTTTTTCGAGTATATAATCCTTGACAATAGGGGCATTTATACATAGTTTTTCCATTCTCTATGATTTTTATTATGCCATCTTCTGGTTTAATTGTTTTTTCTGAAAAATCATTATTTTCAATTTTTTTGATTACGGAAGAATTATCAATATAATTTTTAAATTTTTTTCCATACGATAACTCGATATTTTCATCGTCCTCATTTTTTATGGTATTCAAATGGTAATACTCCATAATTTGCGCCCGATCCTTCGTGCTTACCAGAGGGGGGCAAATTTCGGGCTTCAAAAGGTGCTTTTTAAACCCCCCTTTATGATTAAAGAATTTTCCACATCTGTGACAAATGTAAGTTACCATATTATGATATATAATATAAAAAAGAATGTTTTTTTAAACCAATTTATGGTAAATTGACTAAATTTTGACTAAATATTTAGTCATTTTTTAGTCAATTTTTTAGTCAAAATCACCATTTTTTTCATTGTAAATATTACTATCTATATTTTTTTAAAATCATATTTTATACCCACTAAACCGAATCAATTACGAATATTTGGATTCGTTCCTTAAAATATTTTTTTAAAGATTTTTTAAGATATTTTTTAGTCAATTTTAGTCAAAATTCAATATCGAGCTTTTTTTTAAAAAAAGTGATTTCAGAGTGAATTTTTTCCAATTTCCAAAAACCAATTTTTATCGATTTTTTTTCTCATTTTTACCTTATTTTTGAACAATCACATGTATTTTATATATATAAAATTATACTCGAAAATACAATTCATTGTTCATAGTATATTTTTTTAAGTACTTTTTTTTAAAAATTGAAAAAAAGTTATAAACTATACCACATCGCCATTTTGACCCTTTTTATGATAATTTATTACGATGACTTTTTTACTCACTTTTTGATTTTATTACCATAATCATGATACTATGTTATTTTTTTATATTTTTTGTATTTTTCACTTATCAATTAAAAACAAA
>Ga0194123_10002515_pt1 | contig 23793 bp, 25 predicted proteins | sample TA2MahsurfametaG_5_FD_155479 | JGI IMG/M metagenome (GOLD analysis project Ga0194123, IMG submission 155479) | Freshwater microbial communities from Lake Tanganyika, Tanzania - TA2015023 Mahale A surface | ecosystem: Environmental > Aquatic > Freshwater > Lake | place: Tanzania: Lake Tanganyika... | reverse complement strand
ATTTTTTTTTATTTAATTTTAAACGTCCAAATGCCATCTAAATCTATTTTCATATCAGGTAAAAGCTCATCCACGGCCTTTTTTACTCCACAAGGATTATAGTAATCATGACCAGCAATCATACCACCAATTTTAATTTTTGGTAACCATGACTCAATATCTTTTTTTACGGATTCGTAACTATGGTCGGCGTCTAAAAAAACAAAATCAACAGTTTTATCTTCAAATTTTTCGGATGACTTCCAAGAGTAATCTTTTATGTCTTTTATTAAATTTCTAACACCATTAATTTCTAAATTATAATTTTAAATCTCCCAAATAATAGGGATTTGTTCAGACAAGTATTCATTTCCATTATTTTTATAAATTTCACTTTGTTCAAACAAATCTACCCCATATAAATCAAAATTATAATCTTGTTCTTTTAATTTTTTAGCTAAAAAAGAAATCGAATGTCCCTTCCATACACCTATTTCTACTAAAATTTTATATTTATTTTTAGCAACCTTAGAGTAAAAACCCTGATAGTCAAACCAATTGTCCGTATTTATGTAATTTTTTATTTCCATCTCAAATAAATTGTTTATCTAAATGTTGTCCTTCATATGGTCCTGTTTTATACTCATATACTAATGTATCGTTTTCCATTATGAGATAATTATGACCACCATCCAAAGTAAAACTAGAATCTCCAGGATTTAAAATTTTTTCACATATAAGAGTATCATCAATATCATAAAAAAAACATTTCACCTTACCTGAAATTACCACCCAACTTTCTTGTGCAATTGTTTCTGACTTCCCTTCTTTCCATATATGTTTGTGTGGTTTGAATGTTTTACCCTCATGTAATTTTAATGCTGAGCATTGAATAAAATTTTCCTCTTTAATCAAGTCTACTCTACCTTCCACAAAATCTTGTTTTCTATAAATTAAATGAAGTAACTTAGTACCGTCTGTTTTTGAGAATATTTTTTCCATAATTAATAATTAAGTATTTTTTTCATGAAGCCAATAAAAAGACCTTCGTCAAAAATTGATTTGTTTTTTATTGGGTTCGAAAGAATCATATCTTTATATCTTTTATCATCAGAATCAATTTTCAAAATTTCATCGATAAACAAATCGTCGTTTTCAAAATCATGGTAATTCAAAAAACTGTTTGGGTCGAAGTCGTTTGCAACATCAACATCCCCCCAATATAGTGGTAGTGACATAGACAAAAATCCGTCAACTAATTTTTCAGTATTATATCCAGAGTTAGAAGAGTTCTCAAAAGAAATTACAAATTTATATTTTTTCAGAAAGTCAATTTTGTTATCAACATTAATGTTCAGATTTCTATTACATCTTCCAGGACAATCAACATCATAATATTTTTGTAACTTTTTTACGAAATTGTCACGAAAAGGGACACAATTTTGTTGTAAATAAATAATTTTTTTTTCCTTATCAATCAGATTCCTATTTTGAATATCCTCAATCACGTTGAATCCGTATCTTCTTACATAACAGGGCAACCTATAATTTCTTTCGTCATTGATATTAAATGACGTAATTGAATAGTCGGCATAGTTATACAAGTTTTTTTCTCCTAAATTAAAATCGAAAGGTTGATACTTGTGTGAATAAAAATTTTCAGGAGTAAATAATATTTTTTTGTTGTTATGTTTTTTATGTTCATTTCCGTAAATACTAAAAATGTGTAAATCTGCACCGTAATTTACATAATCAACATCAAAAAACTTATTTAAGCTTTTACCAAAAATTGGGTCATTAATTGGGTTAAACCCATGCCAAAAGTCACTGAAGGATAATTTAATTTTTGTTTTCATATATGGATTGTATCAAATTAATATCAATATAATCTTTATGTTCACCTCTATTTTTTTTCATTTCCAATACGACATCTATAGTTGAGAATTTGATACCTTGCCAATACAAATGATTGATAGGATTCAAAATAATATCTTTTATCTTCTTTTTATAATACATTAATTGATTATCATGACTATTTATATTTCCGTCTTTATAATTAATGTTTTCATCGTCTAAAGTTAAAAAATCAATATCTTCACAATCTCTTAGATTCAATAATGATAATAGTGAACTTGCGGTGATGCAATATAAATTTATATTTTTTTGATACATAAAAATTTTATAAAGTTCAAACAGATTATTAAACTTGTCAAACTTAGGTTGATTAAAATTGTTTAAATAATGTAGTGAATTTTTATTTAGTATCGTTGTTGATATTCTCCACGTTTCATCATGTGTATCATTGATATGGACTGAATGGTTTTCTTGCTTGTAGTATTCTCTGAGTGTCTTTTTTATTTTTAACATTTCATCTAACGACCCTGATTCCACAAAAAACACTGTTATTTCGTTAGAACCATTAAAACAATTTTGAGCTTTGTGGTGTACCCCACTGTAGTTGTTTTTATAATTACCCAACCACGGCTCACCACGATATAGTTCGATAACATAGTTTACTTTACCAATATCAGATAACTCAATTTTTTTCTTATAAAATATTTGTGACATTTTTTGAATTGTTTTTTCGGCAAAAGACATATCTTTTTGATTTGATGAAAAAACAGTTATAGTGTAAGTATTTTTTTTGTTTCGAATATATTCTAATGCGATTTCATCCAAGTAAATTTCATTTAGTCCCCGATTTATAAAAAAATTATAATCACATTCATATTGACCGTTTCTATCGTCTTCTTTATAAAACAATTTATTACCGTTTACGATTGAAGATGCAACTCTATGTGCACCATTATAGGGGGATTTATTCTTTGTGGGGATATAGTTTTCTTTTTCATTTTCAAACCCATTTTTTTCGATACTATCCAATAAATTATTAAATGACGATATAAAATCTTCTTTACTAGTTTTTCTTGGTTCCTGTTCAAAAAAATTGTTCCAAACACGTATGTGTTCACTATATAAATCGTCTACAAACTTACACTGAAATTTTCTATTTTTTCCGTAAAAAACTTTTGCCGATATGTCAAACCTATGTGGAGTCAATAATTCTATGGCATCAACTGATTTTATATCACTGTCTTCTTTTTTAAGATAGTTATTTAATAATGTTGGTCTAATGTTTGTTTTATCATTTTTTAAAATCTGTAACTGATACTGATATTTTTCATTTTTTTCAATACCGATAGATAATGCTTCGTGATATAAGTGATAAAAATTAAAATGACATAAAAACCTTTGACACCCTCGTCTTAACAATCTATCAGCCAAATCATCATCTTCTCCTCCCCATACCTCAAATCTTTCATCAAAACCACCGACATCTAATAAATTATTTAGGTGAACCATAAAAAAAGCACCTAATCCAGTAATGGTTCTATTTCTAACACTAACCTTGTTTACTTCTACAAGATTTTTTTCAAAATTAACATAATTCATAGAATCCTTTTGTATGTCTAAAACATTTGCAATAAAAAATTGATTATTTTTTATATTTTTAATTAAATCTAAAAAATTAAAAAAATTATCATTAGTGATAAAGACATCACTATCAAATTGACAAATGATATCAGGGTTATGGTTATCTTTTATATAATTCAATGCTACGTTCATTTTTTTTGACCTATCGTATTTTGTGATGTCGTAGGGTATGTGTACTGAATCGTTAATTTTTTGATGTTCTGAAAAATCAAAAATAGTTAATTCACAATCTATTTTATTTTTTTGTATAAAACTTCTGAGTGTTTTTAATTTTTTTTGTGTAAAAATAGCATTACGTAATCGTTCTTCATTCTCGTTTGACCAAAAAATGGTAAATATTGAAACTTTCATATTAAATAAAATATTTTTTTATTGTTTGTAAATTATTTTCTGTTTGATTTTTTAAAAAATCAATTAGTCCTTGACCGTCATGTGTTTCAAACCATTCCTCCAAAGACGCCCCGTAATCTTTAGATGTAATAACCTTCAATCCTAAACATTTTGACTCAACAACTAATCTACAGAACGTTTCTCTGGCTAAAGGGTAAAAAACGATGCCTTCACATTTAGAAAGATTTGTTAAAAATTCTTCACGTAATTTTGATTCTTTTAGTATGAAAAAGGGTAACTTGTTTTCATTACAATATTTTAAATTACCCTGAGTGTTTTTTATCCAGTTATTTGTGTAGTACACAGCGTACTTACCATTTTTATTTTGACTATTATTCAATAAGTTTTCTAATAAATGTAAATCATTATCTGACCATATAGAACATTTTAAATTAATGAAATTGGCTTCTACTTCATTTTTTAAATAAACATTTAAATGATCGGTTGTTTGAACAAAAACCGCTTTTGCATTTTTGTACAGGTTGTAGTTTCTTCTTTCGTTTTTTGGTATAATATTATCTTTATATCGCCATGGATGCCTACTATCACATATTTTGTAGTCGTTTTCTATAATTATGTAATTTAAATTTTGTATATCATTAATTAATACAGGATTCATTAATGATATGTTTGATATTACATAAAAATAATCTGGATTGAATTTTTTAACTTGGTTTGAATACCAAAATTCTAAATTAAATTTTTCTATTAATACCTGATTGACCCATTCAGAGCCACCGTGTGGTATTTCTTTTATCGTGAAGTCAGATATTAATACTTTTTTCATATAACTTTGTATTTTTTTAGTATTAACTCATCCATATATTTAAAAGGTAAATTAAAATAATGTTCTCCAAACTTATTTTTTTTATTATAATCTGACAATCTTTTTGCTCGTTCTATATACATTTTTTTTACATATGGTTTGCTAAGAAATTTATAATGTAGTAATTTTAAATCTTCATTTTCTGAATAATTTTGTGTGTCACAAGAAAAACTATGTGCACCAATACCATAGGTTACGTTTACTTCTGGATTGAAAATAATGTTTTTACACATGGGTTGATATCTTTCCGAGCCAATTTTAATTTTTTCAGTAATGAGTTGTCCATCGTAGGTTGGAAAGTTTTCCGAAACCATGTCGTGTCCAGAAACTTTAGGAACTTTAACATCGTCTTTTTTATACTGAGATAAAATTTCGATTAAATTAGGGTGATAAATGAATTCGTCACAATCACATACAATTACCCAATCAACATTTTGATTCCTACTTCTTGTTTTATACTCTTCTTGTTTTATTTTTATATAATTTAACTCATTTATTTCATTATTACTCCCCCATTTAATAACTTCTACTTTTGAGTATTTTTTGTAAATATCATCTGAAGAGTCGGTAGACATATTGTCGTAAATGAATATTTTTTCACAGATTTCACTGTAATAGTCTAATGTGAACGGAAGTATTTTTTCTTCATTCCATGCTAATATATGTGCGTGTATTTTCATAAATCAATTTTTGTGTAAACAATTTGACTGAAAGTTAGACCATAAGATGAAAATAATTCTCTCAGCTCTTGCATTGGTTCTTTTTTAAACCTATTTTTGTAATTACCAGCAATTGGTTTAGTGTGATTCACGGTTACTTTGTCAATGATTGCGATTTTATCTTTAGGGTAGTTTAATAATTTAGGCCATAAATAATCAGTCCCCCAACCAGACTCATTAATAGTAAAATAAAATAATAATTTTTTCAAGGTTTCAACACTCATAATTGGACATATAATTTCAACAAAATTTGTAAACCTAAGTAAACTACCTTCTACCTTTTTTTCTATTTCGTATGAAACATAACCCGTTAAAGATGGCTGGGATAACCACAAATTATACGTTTTATTTATATCAAAAAGTTCATTTATTTCGTTTGTTGTTGTTAATAGGTCATCATCTGGAAACCATATATAATCATATGTTTCAACGAAATTTAAATTTTTAAGTAAAAAATCACTCAAAAGAAACCATTTTTGCCCTTTGGATTTAATACATTTGATTGATGTCTCACAAAACTTTTCAAATTGACTAATATCATCACCATAATATATGGTAACTACATCAAAATTACTATCATAACTCTTCCACTCTTTGTGTAAAGAATTATCACCTGCTGGTATTATAACTAAATTTTTATGCATTTTTAGAATAAATTTTTCCACAAATTCAATACTTCTTCATTTGTTAACTTTGAAACTTCATTTTGGGTTTCATCATTTCCATAAAATTCAGTATTCGTTAAATAGCACTCGTCTTTTACTAAACAAGCAACTTCACCTTTAGATGAATGATAAACCTTACCAATCATATCGTACATTTCTTGTTTATTAGTTGTATGTCCGTAATGTATCACTTTTGGTATTAGTAATGGTTTTACGTAGTTGTTAAAATACGTTTGGTCTCCGATGTGACCAAATAAATAAATCTTTTCACATTTATCTTTTATAGCTCTTTGAATAGAAACGTGGGTTTGTTTTCTTTCCTCAATAGTTCCAATAATTCCTGCAACATTTTTTACGTCTGATTTATTTTTAGAAACTAAATTTTCTTTTAAGTTTGGTATGATTACAAAATTTCCATTATAATCCCCGTGATATTTTCTGTGTTCATCATGTAAGAATACCGCAACGTCCCAAAATTGTTTAACTTTACCTACAGGAAACCACCACTTTTCATGACAAGAAAGAATTGATAATTTAATGTTAGGTCTTTCATTTAGTTTCATAAAATGAAAAATAACAATATCATCTTCTTGATATATTAATTCGTCTATTTTTTTCGCATTACACTTATTTAAGTGCCAATCATGAGGACCGTAAAATGTGCACTCAATTCCATTATCATTAAAATAATTTGTCAAATTAATAAATGCGGTTGTTGACCCTCCTTTTTCTGAATACCCTGAAACTATCTTAATCATTAATTAGTTGTATTAGTGGTTGATATTTTTGATTTGACATAATTGTCTGAATCAATTTATTCATATCTTGATTTAATTTTTCTCCGTCAACAAAAGATTTTTGATATGATATTGAGTCGGTATCTACGAATGATTTCTGATTATTAAAAGTACATTTAATGGCAAAATCATTAAATGACATATTAGTGTCGTATTGAATATCAAACCAATCATATTTAATTAAATTTTGATAAGTTGTTGCAAATACATCTGATAAGTTACCTAATCTAGAAACTTTTTGACCATTAAGTAAATTATAGTATGAGCCATTATCTTTCATAAAAACACTTATTTGATTATTTTTATTTCTTAATAATCCAAACTCATTACAAAAAATAGTATCATCATCATTTAATGTTGAAGTAAATGCACATCCAAAAACACTTTTTTCTTTATGGTGTAATTTTGTGATAGACGAAAAAATGTTATTTTTAATGACAACATCTTTATCTATGAAAAATATTAAATCATCTTTTTCAGAAACAAAATTATCTTCCCATTTTAAAACCGAAAGGTTTTTAGACATCTCATCAAAAAACCCATCAAAGAAAGTTATGTTTTTATTTTTTAATTGTTTTAATTCTTCGACTATTTCCTCGTTACATATTAGATTTATTGTGTAATTTGGTATATCGAATGATTCTATCTTATTTAAAGTACTTTCAACCCAATCTAAATTTTTTCCACTATTTAAAATAATTTTCAAATTGTATTTTTTAAGAAACTTAAAATTTTTTTGTGATTTTAAATTTAAATTTCTTTCAGAGCTTATCGGTAAACTTTCTTTGTAATTTTCTGAAAATATTATTCTATTTTTTTCCCATTGTTCGTTGGTTTGACCAATAGATAAATGGGTTAATCTTATATTATACAAAACCCCCACTTTTACTCCTTTCAAAAAATTATTTACACTAAAGTAAACATCATAAAAATGAAACCCGTCTACCGACTCATCAAAGTTTACCTTGATTTCTTTTTTGTTTAACGCAATAAAAAGACCATCAACAAAACATCCTTGTGTAATTTCATCCCCCCAGCTTTTAGAGTACTTAGATTCCCATTTTTTGCCTTGGTGTTTATGATTAACTATACCCATCATTTTTCGTTTATCTTCCCACCACATTCCACTTTCTGGAATATCAGTAGTACCAGCAACACCTAATATTCCAAAATCAGTATTATTAAAATGATTTATAATTTTTTTTCCCCAATTTATTGTATCAAATTCAATATCATCATGACACAACACAACGTAGTCGTATTCAGACTCTTTTAGTATTTCGTTATATGTTTGAGATAAGTTTTTTTCACCATTATTAATTTTTTGAATAACTTGTATATTTTTTAAACCACAAGTTTTTTTTAAATACTCAATATATTTTTGATTATCGTTTCTTGTTGAAAATCCAATAGTAATCATTTATTTATTTTTTTTATAAAATTTAAAGCCGATTTAATGACTTGATGCATATCATAATATTTGTATTCAGCAAGTCTTCCACCAAAATACACATTATTTTCCTCTAATAATAAATCTTTGTATAAAGAATATTTTTTATTGTTTTCTTCATCATTCACAGGATAATAAGGTTCTGATTTTTCTGACAAGTAATCTACGGGGTATTCTTCTGAAATCCAAGTGTGATTGGTGTTAGTGTCTTCAAAATGTTTATGCTCAATTATTCTCGTATAAGGTATTTTCTTTTGCGTATAATTCATTACTGAAACCCCCTGATAGTTGTCGTTATCTTTTAAAAAGATATGTTTGAAGTCTGTTGTTTTATATTCTAACTGACCAAATTTATAATCAAAATACCTATCAATTGGTCCTGTATATATTATGTTTTTTGTTTTACTGTTCCAAAATTCTTTGTCTTTTAAATAATCAACATTCAGTTTTACTTCAACACCATCAAGTAGTCTTTCAAATATTTGAGTGTAACCCCCTATTGGAATTCCTTGATACTTGTCGTTAAAGTAATTGTTATCGTATGTAAACCTTACAGGAAGTCTTTTGATTATTTCTTTTGGTAGTTTTTTTGCCGACTTTTTCCACTGTTTTTCTGTGTAACCTTTTATTAGTTTTTTGTATATATCTTTACCTACCAGTTTAATTGCCTGTTCTTCTAAGTTTTTTGGTTCTGAAATCTTTTTACTTTGTTTTTCAATAATTTTTTTTGCTTCGTGAGGGTGAGTTATATTCCACATTTTTGAAAATGTCCACATACTGAAAGGTAGTGAATAGATTTCACCTTTATAATTTGCAACAGGACTTAATTTAAAATCATTAAATTCTACAAACTGATTAATCCATTTCCATACCTCATCATTTGATGTATGGAATATGTGTGGTCCATAATCGTGAACATTGATTCCGTCCCTATTTGATGTGTAGCAATTTCCACCTATATGGTTTCTTTTTTCTAAAACCAATACTTTCTTTCCTGTTTTATTTAGTTCATAAGCACATATTGAACCAAAAAAACCTGAACCAACAATTATATAATCATAAACCGGTACTTCCAAATCCTTTGTCATTACGGTCTTTTTCTTGTAATTCATTAACTTTAATTAAGTTTACCCATTTTCCATTTACAACAGGACACAACACTGCTTGTGCTATTTTTTGACCTTTTTCAATTTTAATACGGTCTTTAGTTGTATTAAATAAAATAACTTTTACCTCTCCCTGATAACCCGAATCAACAGTACCAGGCGAGTTCAACACCATAAGTCCTTGATTAAGTGCCAAACCACTTTTGGACCTTACTTGTATTTCATAACCATCAGGAATATTGAATTTCAAACCAGTGGGTATTAATGCTCTTGAGTTTGGAAAAACCCAAACATCTTCTGATGCTCTTAAATCAAAACCTGAATCACTTTTATATGCATATTCAGGATTAACATTTTCACTATCGTTAATAAATTTTAACTCGACTGAACTTGTAAATTGACTTTCAAAATGTTGATTTAAATCGTTCATATCAACACCCATAGACTTTAACATCGCTTCAGGATTTGTCATGTCTACATCGCCAAACTGTGTTTTAAGGTCTTTAATAGCCTTCATGCTATTTTTAATATCTTTTATTTTATCAAACATTATTTTAATGATTTTAATTTTTTTATTGTTGAAATTAATACATCTACATCTTTTTCACAATATTTTGCAATTTCATTTAGTTTGTTACCATTCCAATAAGCTTCGTGAACCATTGACCCATTAATTTCACCGTCTTTCGGTGTTGGGATATCTAAACAACTACACATCAAATCTAAAGAACCAATTGATGTATACGCCCCGTACTGCCATATTTCTTTTGTGTCGATAGCTTTTACTTCCCAAGGTTTAGTATCGTAAGACGGAAGTATTTTAGATGGCATAATTCCATTTACAATCATACGTTTAGCTAGCATCGGAATGTCAAAGTTTTTAAGATTATGACCACAAAGATAAAAATCCAATTTATGACAACGGTCCAAAAGGTTTCTTACTTCCAAAAGAAGTATTCCTTCATTGTCATTTTTAAACGTTTGTTTTTTAACTTCACCATTTTCTAAAACAAATGCCATAGAAACACAAACAATTTTTGCAAACTCAGGAACAAGTGCTGACCTTTTTGTAAAAATTGCATCCAATGAAAGTTCCGAGTCTTCGGGAAATCTTTTTTGAAACCAATCTATATACTTTATAAATTGTTCTGCAACTTTCGGGTTGCTTGTTTTACACGTTTCGTAGTCTTTACACCCACCAACCGTTTCAATATCTAAAAATAAAATTTTTGTTATTGGTATATTAATCATTTTTTATTTAATTAAGGATTTGTATAATTCTGCTCTATTTTTGGTAACAATATTAAGGTCGTATGTGTCTTTAACCGTTTCATATAACCTTTGACCTAAGTCATATGCAAAGTTAGGATTATCAATTAACTTTTTCATATATTTTGCCCAATCACTATGATTTCGTGATTCATCAACTAAAAGTGCATTTCCATTAGTAAATTGACCATTTTTTAATGAATGTTTTAAATCAATTGTATAAGGACCTATATTTGACGCAATAATTGCTTTTTTATAGAATCCTGCTTCAATTACTTTTAATTGTGATTTAACTCTGTTAAAAATATGATTTTTAATCGGAGATAGTGATACGTCAAAAAGTCTATAATTTGATGCATAAGATGTTACAGGTTTTGTCCATACACGATTGTAAAATGGTTCTTGCTCCAACGTGTAATTAACGTCTTCAAACTTTTTTAAATACTCCAAATGTTGAGGTGAAACCATTTTATAATTGTCTGTGAATATTTCTTCATAACGAGCCCAAACGGTTTCTTCAGGTTTGATTGGTCTTTGTTTTTGTTCTCCTGTTTGTTTGTTAATTTCAGTAACAGTTCCTCTAGTGTCAAATCCACATAAATATAAAGAATATTTATCTTTTGAGTGTTTAAGTTTATTTACAACACCATATAATAACTTTAAATCATGTAAGTGTGAAGAACCACCTAACCAACCAAAACGAAGTTTTTCTGATGGTTGTGTTTCGTAATTAAACTGAGGTTCTTTTGGGTTAATTGCATTTGGTAAAACGTGAACATTTTTATTTATTTTAGAAATTTCATCAGCAAATAAAGAAGTTGTTGTTGTAATATGTGATGCAACTTTCAGGTTTGCAACTATTTTTTGATTCAATTTATTTTGAACAACCAACTCATGAACGGGGTGTTCTTTAGTTGGTAACCAATAATCATCTAAGTCCATTATTGTAATAATACCAATTGAATTTAATTTTTGAATTAAATCAACCGCCATATCAAAATCTTGACCTATAGACCTATGAAAATGAACAATATCGTATTGTTTCCAATAGTTATAGTCATTAATTTTGGGGTCGTAATCAATATCTACGTGAAACTCATCTGCGTGATTATTTTGAAGGCAAACGTGGGGGTCTACTGAGCGGAACTTTCCTTAACCAACCCCTGTACGGTCAGACGGGAGTACTAGTACTCGTATCTTTTTACGACCGTTCAGGGGCGAAATATTGTTTTGTGTCATGTTTATTTAAAATAGTTATAATTTTATCGTTGTTGTGTTTGAGTTCACTTTCCCAAATCACTTCTAAATTATAACCATTATTTTTAATTAAATCAATCTTCAATTTATCATAGTCCCAAATTTCTTTTGCTGTCATATTTTTTTTCTTATTAAAATAATTTTCATCATATTTTAATGGATTACAATGCCAATAATCGCCAAAATATTCAATTATTAAATTTAAATTGGGTAAAAATATATCACATATTTTACTATCTACCCTGTAAGCCGTAATAACTTTTAGTCCCATTTTTTTTAAAAAAAAAGATATTTCTTTTTCTTTTTTTGAGGTGATGTTTGACTTTATTTTTCCAAGTCTTCTTGTTTCTTTTAATTTATCAGACATAATTTTTCTAGCATGTTCCATGTCTCCACTCAACCATTTTTTTTTCAAATTTTCACTAGCTTTTTTTCTATGTTTTGGGTTTGCCATAGAATTGTTTGCCCCCATTCCCTTACCCTTTCTACTTTTAGAAATTTCTTTTTTTGTTTTTTTTGTGTGTTTTTTTCGATAAAAAGGGTTTCCTGTCCCAATCTGAGATTCAAGTGAACATTTTTTACATTCAATATTTTTTTCAATTTTATTATAATGATTTCTACATGCAATTGTTTTATTTTTCGATTTAGTTAAAACAGTTTTTTTACAAGTGGGACAAACTCTTTCAACCACATAAAAATCATCTTTTTCAATTATATTTAGACTAGCACACCTATTTCGTTTTCTTGTTACGTTGTGTCTTTTTAGAATTTTTAAAATGGTTGGTTTAGAAACATTAAACTCTGATGACAAAACCAATGAGCTTTTTCCACTAAGATATTTTTCTAAAATTTTATTTTCATCTAAATGTATTTTATTTCCCATACTTTTTTTCATTTAGATTTATTTTTCCTTTTAGAAAATCATAAATAGTCCTGTACTATCAAATGGTAAACTACCACAATAAAAAAATCCACCCTTTTGAGGTGGATTGTCTATTTTAGATATTTTATATTATTTAAGTCTTTGAATTTTTGTTACTTTACCCATAAAAATGTGTTTTCCAACTTTGAATTGTAGTACTTCATTCGCATTTTCTATTGATTCACTTATTATTCCTGCGTCTTGTAATTCTTCTCTTATAACTTCACGAATCATTTCTTTTAATTCTTTGATATCAAATGGCGTGTGAATTGATTGTTGATTAGTTGGTTTTGGTTGTGTTTTATTATTTTCTTGAAGAACATTAGGTTTTTCCATTTTCATAAGTCTTTGCGCCCCCTCAATAATATCTTCTGATATTATGGAACTACCCATCGAGCTTGATTGAACTATTGGTTGTTCAATCATCAATTTTTTTATTTCATCAGGTAACTTAGAATTTAAAATTTTTGATTGTTCAATTGGTTGTGTTGGGTCGAAATTTGACCTTGTCGGTTGTTGTTGCTGTGGTAAAAATTCTTGTGGAAAATTGTATGATGCTTGTGGAGCTTGAAAACTCTCAACCATTGGTGACGAATTCGAAGATTGTGGTAACTCACCTCTTTTTATTGTACTTTGCCTATCCATAATTTTTTTGGATACCGCTAATTTTTGCATTAACTCTTCTGCTGTTGACATGTTATATCTTTTTATTCTTCATCGAATTTAGCATTCACTAAAACTCTAATCATTGATTTATCTCCTGTTGGATTGTAATTTGGTCTCACAGTATTAAATTTATCAAGAGTTGGTTTGTATGTAAAGATTTTATCTACCCTAAATAACCTCCAACCTGGCAAAAAATTACCTTTGTTTTTTGCACTATAAGAGGCTCCTTCCACTTCCCAAGCTCTTAATACCATATTGTCTTTTTTTGAAAATCCTAAACAAACAGGTTCTATTGTTCTATAACCTTTACCTCCGTTGTCATTACCATCATAGTAAATTGTAACAAGGTTCTTTTTTTTTATGGAACTTGTCATATCAGAAATTGCTGCAATTTCTGTAATCAACTCACTAAGATTGTTAACTAGTTTCACGTTACGGTATAATATGGGTTTTGTGGTGAAAATTTATTGGTTTTCAAATCTTCTTTTCTTTCGAATCGGTCTGTAATTGTGCCCGCATTTTGATTGTATACATCTAAGTCTCCCCCCGTTCCTCTTCCTTTACCGTCACCATCCGCCAAGGCGGCCGGATTAACTGCCGAGTATGGGTTAACTTCCTTAAAGTCGTTTCTTGCAAACATTTTTCTTCTTTGTTCTTCTGCAATCTTAGACAACGGATTGTCGGGTTGCGAAAAATCTAATTTATCTGATTGAACTGCCATTATAATATTTTTTTAATTAAATAGTTTATTTTTTTAACTTCTTCTTTTATTGATGTGTCGAACTTATTAATTGATTTTTCATGTCTTTTACTTGGCGAAATATTTACACCATTTTTTTCGTGAGTATCTAAAAACTGATTTTGCATCCCTGTATCACTTTTAATTTTTTTTCCACCTTCCACATTATTTCTCCAAGTATTTAAAACCTCATCACACCAATTTTTCATTCTATCACCACCATTTAAAATGAAAGGTGCATCTTTTTTATCACCACTATAGTTGTCAAACCAACTTTTTATTCTTTTTATTTGTTGATATGTTGCAACTTTTGAACCCCTTAATTCTTTGTTTCTTTTATACCCTTCAGTATTTTCATCAGCGCTAGATGAACTAAAACACTGTTCTAAATGTTTCAACAAAGTATCGGGTAAAACGGCCTTTCTATCGTATAATGAACTATTCATTTTTTAACATGTAAATTAATTCTTGTATAGAAATGTTATTGTCGTTTGCCATCTTTTTAATAGCTCTAACATTTTTTTTAATTAAATCTCCGATAATACTGTCATCTGTTTTTTTGTCTTTGTTGAACAACATGTCTTCATATATTTCATCAGTTTGAAGTTCTTTTAATATTTCTCTATCAATAAATCCTTTTTTCTTTTTAATTGTAGGTGGGGTTTTTTTGTCCAAACCTTTTTTCTTTCCTTGGCCCAATGTTCTGATTTTTGCATTATGAGGTTTCAATTTAAGCTCTTTTTTATAATACTTTTCTGTTTCTTCTGCATCCATAAATTTAGTATCTTCGAACCCAAATGATTTAGACATATCGATTTCTTTAACATAACCCTCACCATAATACCCATACCAACCTCTTAACAACGGGTCTCTTGGATTTTTACTCATAAAGACAATTTTGTCTGTAGTTGTTGGGTTGTTTTTTGTTGCAGTGCTTGCCGGATTTAATATTGGAATTGAAGATGTTTCCCAAGTCCCATCATAATCCACAAGTTCAGTTACCTCACCTTCGGAGTTTTTTGTTTTTTTCAAGAATATTTCATGACTATTACACGGCATGTAAACTTTCTTTCCTTTTTCAGTATGTTGATGTGAGCCAGTACAATTAATTGTTTTTGCAACCCTTTCAGCCCTATCTTTTGTGGAGTACTTATACGTTTTCATTTAATACTTTTTATATAAATATCTTCGTTTAAAGTATTTATAAATAAAAATGCCAAGTCAAAGTATTAATTCATATTTTACGCCTAAATATTCTCAAAAATTAAATTTTGGGAATTATTTTGATTTTACTCTCATAGGTGATGAAAAAGACTATGATGAGGAAGTTGTTTTTTCAGACGAATTAATAGCCATTAATGATGGTAATAGACTACCAATCATATATGATTTAGACAATACCCAAACATGTGAAAAACCAACAATGATTTTTGATACTTTTTATAGTAATGCAACTTTAGTTAGTAAAAATTATTATAACCCAAACAATCTTGACCTGGCTTGTTTGTCTGCTCTTACTGGTACTTGTGATGTGGGTCTTACTGCAACAGACAATGGTTTATATACTTTAATGACAGGTCAAACTTTATTTTATACTATGGGTATTAGAGACGATTATAAGTTTCACCCAATGTACTACGATAGAAGAATGAAGATGCACATGGTAACTGGTTATACAACTCCACCAAATGTTGTATTTTCAGGTAGACCAAAACAATCTATGTATAATATTGTTTCTAAAACAGACCCAACGGTTGGGTATTATCAAGAGTTGTATGGTGGGTTCTATCAAGGTTTTTATAAATTGTTTGGTTACGACTATGAAATTTTTCCTGAAAGGGTAAATAAAGGTTGGACTATGGAAACGGTAATCAAGCCAAGAAATGTTGATGAGTATAGTATAGATACCTCAACTGAAGAATACCTTAACACTAGATACCCTAACAACGCTGGTACTTTTTTCTACTTTGGTACAAGAGCCGAAAATAAATATTATCACTACGCCGATGGTAGCCCTGAATCTGATTCAGGTTATACAAGGGCGACTACAGGTCTCACAAGTTTAAGTAGTTGTACTTGTTATCAGTCGGGGTATACAAACGCAAATTGCGTGAAGTTATATCCAATGAGTTCAACAACTGCTTATCATAATATAGGTTGTAATTGTGGTGCTTGCACTGAACAAATCCCAAACCTACCTTTAGACCCAAAATTTGATGTACTTTCAAATGCCCTTTCAATTAGATTTAGTGGGTGTCCATTGAATCCGAGTTTATGTGTAAAATACATAAAAATTACAGGAGACTGCGTTACAACAGGCGTATGTGAAACTACCGGTGTTACTTTCCAAACGGGTTATACTATTACTGAAGTTTGTACACCACCAATTTATGATATATGTGATTACATATGTGGAACAATCACTGAAGACAGATGGGTTATGGTTACTGCGGTTTTTGAAAGATATACAACAATAGAAGAGTGTGATTTATTAAATCTTGGTGGTCTTGGGGATATTCGAGAAGTTACTTACCAATCAATCCTTAATGGAACCGCATATAATTTAATAATGCCACCTGAAACACATTCAGGGGATACGAAAGAAAATAAAGTATATAGAATTGTTTTTGACCACAAATGGTTCGACGATACTTGGTATAGATTAGGTAGATTAAAATTATACATAAACGGATACCTTTTTACGGTCATTGAAAATTTTGAAGAAATTATTCCTCGCGAGTTGAATTGTGAAAAAGAAAAACAAATAGGAGTTCCTTTTAATATGTCTTGGGGAGGAGGAAGTCAGGGGCTTCACGATAGTTTAATATTTTCGGCACATACTTTATTGAATGGTCCTTATAAACAAGACCCCGAATTATTTCCAAACGAAATACTTTCTGCAACTACATTTAGCGGATTAGATACAAATATACTAGTTGAACAAAATTTTGGTGGGTCTTTTATGGGTGGAATTTCACAATTTAGAATGTATACTGAACCATTTTCTAGTCCACAAGTCCAACACAATTTTAGAATATTAAAAGATAAGTTTGATTTATTTGACTATTGGTGTCCAAATTGTTTAAAAATACCTGCACCCGCACCTACTCCAACACCAACACCTACTCCAACACCTACTCCAACACCCACTCCAACACCTACTCCAACACCTACTCCAACACCTACTCCAACACCTACGCCTGAGCCCTGTTTATCAAATCACTCATACTTATCTTCTAACATAATATTTAGTGTTAGTGGGGTAAATATAAATTATGATTATTCTTCTGCTTGTAGTGGCCTTGCTTGTTTACAGGCTAGTAGTTGTTCACCAACCGGTTCATATTCACCATCTTTTATGGATACCGCAAATGTACAAGTTGGTACTGTGTTTTACGGAAATGCAACAACTTGTAATTATTACACATTTAGCGGTTGGTATATTGTACAAAACTCAGGAAGTTATGTGTTAATTAGTATATCTAATGGAATTGTGACAACTGTTTTAAGTAATTGTCCATAAAAAATATTTTTAAGTAGAAAATGGAATTTTTTATAAACCAAAACTCAACACTACCCATTCTAAAAATGGAACCCGTCATTGATGGGAAAAGTGACTCATATAAAAATATTATAGAAATATTAGACAATGCCATTATTAGATTTTCTATGAAAAACGAGGCAAATGGTGTTCAGAAAATTTTTATGAACCAAGCATATATTGTTCAAAAATTAAAAAACAATCCTGATTCTCCGTGGGAGTATTACCTTTATTATAAATGGAACTCTAACGATACTAAAATTAAAGGTCGTTTTATTGGTGAGTTTTCAATCGTTTTAGAAAATGGAGAATTGATTTCACCAATTAGGGAAAATCTTTATATCAATATTATTTGACAAGGGTAAATTTTACGCTTATAATTAAGACGAAGGTAAATGTTACACTTAAGTAACAGCTAATACACCAAACTTAAATATAAAATTATGGTTCCACAAGAAGATATTGAACGCTTTTTATTAGGCGAAGACGACGAAAAATATATCGTATCTTTAGAATACGATTACAAAACCTCAAAAATTTATAAAATAATCCAAGACCCAATCAAGGGTAAGTTGTTACGTCCTGACACATTCATTCCATTTGCGTGGGTTGGTGATTTAAAAGGTAAAAACTTTTATAAAAACGACAAACATGCTCAAAAAAGAGCGATGAGTGAAAATGGTATTATTATAGAAAAGTTAGACACTCACGGAGATGAACGTTTAGAAAACGGACTCAAATATATGGTTAAAACGACAAAGACATACTCAAACCTTGTTAACTTTTTTAAAGGTGGTGGTTTAGACCCTTGGGGTAGAGACAACACTGACTCCATACAAATACTTTCTCCAGTTGAGCAATATTTGGTTCAAAAAAACAAACGTCTATTTAAGGGATTTGAAGAATACGATGAAATACACAGGTTTGTATTCGATATCGAGACCACAGGTCTTGACCCCAAAACAAGTAAGATATTCTTGATTGGGATGAAAGACAATCGTGGGTTTTTAAAATTATTATCAGCACAAAACGAAGATGAAGAACGACAAATGATTGTTGATTTCTTTAAAACTATTGATGACTTAAAACCATCTTTAGTTGGTGGTTACAACTCAGCATTCTTTGACTTTCCTTTTATTTTGAAACGTGCTGAAATTCTAAAAGTTAATATTAAAAAAATCTGTAAAACTTTACACCCTGATTATACTCTAAAACAAAAAGACGGTATTCTAAAGTTAGCAAACGAAATGGAACCATATGTTCAAACTCAGATGTGGGGGTATAATATTGTGGATATTGCACACGCAGTTCGTAGAGCTCAAGCTATCAATTCAGATATTAAAAGTTGGTCCTTGAAGTATATTACAAAGTTTATTGAAGCAGAAAAACCTAATCGTGTTTACGTCGAAGGTGATAAGATTGGTAAAATATATTTTGATAATGAAGATTATTGGATGAACAAAGAAAACGGAGCATACAAAAAAGTTGGGTTTGATTCTAAAATAGATGAAATATGTAAAAGACGTGATGATGTTTATAAATTAGTAACAGGTTCAAAGATTATTGAGGACTACTTGGATGATGACCTTTATGAAACAATGGTTGTTGACGAACAATTCAATCAAGCAAACTTCTTATTATCTAAACTTGTTCCTACAACATACGAAAGACTTTCAACGATGGGAACTGCAACATTATGGAAAATGATTATGTTTGCATGGTCTTATAAACATAATTTAGCACTTCCAAAAAAGTTAGAAAAAAGAAAGTTTACAGGTGGTCTTTCTCGTTTGGTTCAAGTTGGGTTTTCAAAAAATGTATTAAAACTTGACTACTCTTCACTATACCCATCCATTCAATTGGTTCACGATGTGTTTCCTTCCTGTGATGTGACAGGTGCTATGAAAAGTATGTTGAAGTATTTTCGTGATACTCGTATTAAATACAAGAACTTGGCTAATGAATATAAAATAATTGACCCAAAGTTATCAATTTCATACGATAGAAAGCAGTTACCAATTAAAATCTTTATAAACGCATTCTTTGGTTCATTGTCGGCTCCACAAGTATTTCCTTGGGGTGATATTGATATGGGTGAACAGATTACATGTACGGGTAGACAATACTTACGTCAAATGATTATGTTCTTTATCAAACGAGGATATGTTACACTTGTAATGGATACGGATGGTGTAAACTTTGAAACACCACAAGACCGTAATGAATACAAATACATTGGTAAAGGTCTTAATGGGTTGGTTGAAGAAGGTAAAGAATATTTTGGAGCTGAAGCTGATGTGGCCGAATATAATGACTTATTTTTACGTGGTGAAATGGGTCTTGATATTGATGGGGTTTGGCCTTCAACAATCAACGTGGCTCGTAAAAATTACGCACTTCTTACAGACAAAGGAAAAGTGAAACTCACAGGTAATACAATTAAATCCAAAAAACTTCAAACATATGTTGCTGAATTTTTGGATAAAGGTCTTCAAATGTTATTAGATGGTCAGGGTAGTGAGTTTTTAGACTTCTATTATGAATATGTTGATAAACTATACAACAGGCAAATTCCATTGGCAAAGATTGCAAACAAAGCTCGTGTCAAACAATCCATCGAAGATTATAAAGTTCATATTACAAAAACCACAAAGGCAGGTAACATGATGTCAAGACAAGCTCACATGGAACTTTTAATTATAGAAAATAAAAATCCTGGTCTTGGAGATACTATCTATTATGTTAATAACGGGGAAAAGAAATCACATGGTGACGTTCAAAAGAAAAAAGATGAACTTGTTTTGAATTGTTATTTAATTAATGAACAAGACATTGAAAAAAATCCTGATTTACTTGGTGATTATAATGTTTCAAGATATATGGCGGCGTTCAACAAAAGAATTGAACCCTTACTTGTTGTATACAAACCTGAAATAAGAGAAGACATTTTAATTGAGGACCCTAAAGATAGACCAATATTTACAAAATCGCAAACAGAACTTGTAAGAGGTTATCCCATGAAAATTGCACACCAAGACACGTTAGAAGAAGTATTATCTTTATCTGATATGGAGTTGACCTTTTGGAAAAGTGTTGGTATTGACCCTTATTATATGTATATTGACAATACTTTAGACTTAGTAGACACAGAATGGGTTTCGAAAAACAAAAAAATGATGGATAAGTTTGTAAGTAAAAATGAAAAAGTAGACCAAGATGAATACTACGAGTTCGACGCTGAAGGAGATTTAATGGCTCTTAGTTTTGATTAAGAGTTTTTAAGTCCATCTGAAGAAAGAATATACCAAAATCTATTAACTTTTTTGAATTCAACGCAAGCCCCTTTTTCCATTTCAACTTCTTCAAACTGCTCATCAATTAATGCGTCTGCTTTAACTAAAACATTTGTCATAGCTTTAACAACTACGTGGTCTGTGTTTGACGAATTTAAAAAAAGTTCGCAACTATCAATACCTGTTATAACAATAACATACTCACCATTTGTTTCGTAAGTCGTGTTTGAAACAACTGCCGATTCTGATGTTTCTATTTTATTACCATTAATTATTCTGGTGGATGAAACTGACCTAAATACTGCCATAAAAAAATTATATAATATTATAAGGACTTGTAAATGGTCTAAATTTCAAGGCCTTATTTATATTTTCAGCCTGTGATGCTTTTTGTTCCAATTGTTTTTCAGGTCTTAATCTTTCAAGTCTTGTTTTCAATTCTTCCCATAACAGAGCTTTTTCATCTTTCGCTTCAGTGTTTAAACTTTGCCATTCTAACGTCAATTCAGAATCAGGAGTTTTTAAACTTCCACTATACTTACCTCTTACTTTCGCTAAAGTTTCTTTACAATAAGCGGTAAACCATCTTCTAACCCAAGTTTGTGCTGGTGAGTTTAGTTCGTCCCATCGCATTTCATCTATTGGAACATCTGATGGTAATCTAACAACATCGGGATTTTTAGCCAAACAATCATCTCTATCAAATGTGTCGTAGTACCAATACCACACACGATATTTTTGGTAATTAATATTTCCAAAATCAAACCTACCTCCAGGAACATTCATTAAATGTAGTGCCTTTTTACCTTCAGGAAGTGACGTGATTCTGTAAGTTAAATCACCTGTAATTATTCTTCTTTTCATTTGAATGTCGGACATTCTAAGTAAAATATCAAATGCTGGTGTAATAAAATAATTACCAGTTGTACCTAATTGTGAAAATCCGGCACCGCCACCAAGACCAATACCCCCAAAACCACCAAACCCACCCATAAATGGGTCAAAGTAAGCAGCATCTAATTCAGACCTAGAAAACCATAAAATTTCGTTTATTTCCCGACCTGCCGGTATTTCATATATTTGTTGGTTTTTAACTAAATCAATATAATCTTTTTTTAAAACCCAATCTCCACCGGCTTGTAATCCCACAATTTTAGAATACGCAAATGTAAATTGAGTTTCATAGTCTAAACTTCTTGTCGTAAATGCTCTTGTAAGTGATTGTTCATCTAAGTTAAGACCCGCCAAAGATGTCCATTGAGATTCAATTAACCAATCATTAACGTGTTGAGCATAATCTTGAATTGACAATTCTAATAATGAATCCATCATTTCATCTTCTAATTCAACACTACGAAGAGGTGCCCCTAAAAGATTTTTTATTCTTTTATAAAGTTTACTTCTATCAGGTTCAGTGATTATTACAGTAGTTGCCATAATATATTTTATATATAAATATTCTTTTAGTCGTTTAGTTTTGACTGCGTCGAATATAAATCATTTACAAACCCCCAATTAACTACCTTCCAAAAGTTTGAAACGTATTTATCTCTTTGGTTTTTATACTTTAAGTAATAAGCATGTTCCCAAACATCCAACCCCAAAAGAGGATATCCTCTAACTTCTTGATTGTCCATTAACGGGTTATCTTGATTTGCAGTAGTGACAATCTTCAATCTATTTGTCTTTGTCAATATTAACCAAACCCATCCTGAACCAAATCTTGATTTTGCCTCTTCTTCAAACTTTTCTTTGAATTTTTCAAAAGAACCAAAAGTTTTTTCGATTTTAGATTTTATTGGGTCTTCAAGATTTTGTTTTTTTGGTGAAAGCATTTTCCAAAATAAGGCATGATTAAACGCTCCGCCACCATTATTTCTAACTACCGTATTGAATTTTGATATATCTGAAACTATTTGTTCTAAATCTAAATCTTTACCTTTAACTTTTTCTAATTCCTTATTTAGCTTATCAACATAACCTTTGTAATGCTTATTGTAATGAGTATTCATAGTCTCACTATCAATAAAAACCTCTAAAGAGTTATATTCATAAGGTAATTTATCTATACTGATTTTTTTAATTTCATTAATTAAGGTGATTTTTTCAGATGAGTCAATTTCTAACATAGATTCAATCTCACTTATTTTTTTTGAAAATGATTTATAGATTGATTTTTCCATGTCCTTGTTATTTTTTTCAAATTTTTTAATTTCTTGTGATGATTGTGAACTGGCTTCATCTTCATTTTTTCCACCAATGTCCTTACCTTTTTTTCTTTTTAAAATAGTTCTTTGGTATTCGTGCGACCATTCGTGAGCTAATGTTCTCATTATGTCACGATTTAATCTATCTTTTACTAAAATTTTAAGTTTGTTTTTGTCTGTACGTGAACCTGTGGTCATAGTACCCGTTCTTTTTGATTGAAATGAAATATCAATATCATCCTCTAATGGATAATTCTTTTTAAGTTGTAAAATAAAATCGTTGATTAATTTCTTATCTTCTTTTGTTGGGTCTATTCCATCATATTTAATATTAACTTCCATACAATATAAATATCATCTCCTATTGGAAATCATATTTAACATTTCTTCAATTGTTGATGCGTCATCCATCATATCATCACCCATTACGGTTGATATGATTTTCTTTTTTCTACTAAGGATGTCGTATATA
>Ga0194123_10002512_pt1 | contig 23822 bp, 17 predicted proteins | sample TA2MahsurfametaG_5_FD_155479 | JGI IMG/M metagenome (GOLD analysis project Ga0194123, IMG submission 155479) | Freshwater microbial communities from Lake Tanganyika, Tanzania - TA2015023 Mahale A surface | ecosystem: Environmental > Aquatic > Freshwater > Lake | place: Tanzania: Lake Tanganyika... | reverse complement strand
TCCAACAGGAGCGCTTGAAGGCCACCAACATAGCCTTGATTGTCAGCATTTTGTTGGTGATATTGGCTGCTGTGTTGGTGTACGTTTGGAAGAAACCGGCACCATCGGTCGATGAGGGCTGATAAGGGAGGGTTGAATTGGAATAAATTTGCCCTACAATCCCGGCGTCCATGTTGCAAATACCCTATCTCCGCGAACATCGCGATCAGGCTATCCAAGCCCTAACCACCAAGAAAGTGCCTCATGCAGAGCAGGCCCTGGAGGCATTGTTCAAATTGGACGATGAGAGACGGCGGGTGCTTACCCTTTGTGAACAAAACCAAGCGACCTTGAACCTTCAGGCCAAGGCTGTTGGCCTGGCAATGAAAAACGGCCAAACCCAAGAAGCCGAACAAATAAAGGCCGAGGTAGTCATCCTCAAAGAACAAACCGCTGAATTGGATGCCCAAGTCCAGGCCCTGCAAGAGGAGATCCATCAACAACTCGTACGCTTGCCGAATCTCCCGCATGAGTCGGTTCCCGAAGGCGGCGGACCTGCCGACAACGAGGTGGTTTTTCTGTCCAATCCAAATGCCGAAGATATACAGCGTTCCAAACCGCATTGGGACCTTGCCACCCAGTATCGCCTGATTGATTTTGAGCTAGGGGTCAAAATCACCGGTGCAGGTTTCCCGGTTTATACCGGACAAGGAGCCAAAATCCAAAGAGCTTTGATTCAGTATTTTTTGGATTTCAATACGGCAGCGGGTTACACCGAAATTCAGCCCCCTATTTTAATCAACGAAGATTCAGGATTCGGGACCGGGCAATTACCGGACAAGGAAGGGCAAATGTATTTGGTCACGGAGGACCGTCTGTACCTTGCTCCAACAGCCGAGGTGCCTGTGACGAATCTATACCGGGATCTCCTGCTCCAAGAAAACGAATTACCTATTCTTAATACTGCCTACACGCCTTGCTTTCGTCGGGAGGCCGGATCCTATGGCAAAGACGTCCGCGGTCTTAACCGTTTGCATCAATTCGATAAGGTCGAAATCGTGCAAATCACTCATCCCGAACAGAGTTATGCTGTCCTCGAAACGATGAAGAACCATGTGGCTCAATTGGTTTCCAGCCTTGGGATGCCCTTTCGTATCCTCAAACTCTGCGGAGGTGATATGGGGTTTGCCTCAGCCCTGACCTATGATTTTGAAATTTGGAGTGCAGGGCAGAATCGCTGGTTGGAGATTTCATCGGTAAGTAACTTCGAGAGCTTCCAAACCAACCGACTTCGCCTCCGCTTCAAAGAAAAAGAAACCGGTAAAAATCGCTTGGCCCATAGCCTTAACGGTTCAGCCTTGGCATTGCCTCGCATCCTTGCGGCCTTGCTGGAGTACTACCAAGAAGACGACGGTATCCGCATTCCCGATGCACTTTTACCCTACACCGGCTTCGCAAAAATTACCCACCCAAGCATTTAAGCGCAGACAGGTATTTGGTCAAGCTCAAATAATTGAGCTTAAATACCGAAGAAGTTGGACAAACGGTGATCTCCACAATTCCCGCTTCCACCAAAAGACCAAGATGATGATGAGCCAATGAGGAATCTATACCGAGTTTGGTTGCGATGTCATGGGCTGTAAGTTCCAAATGGCGATGCAAGAGGGAAATAATCGACTGCCGAAGGTCTTGTTTAAGGCAATGAACCAAAGCATACGCTTCCCGGACTTGCTCAAAACTCAATTTCTTGACCACTGCTTTCACCATCCCCTAAGTTATTCTATTTTTTGCGTAATTTGAATCATTTGCTGATAAATTCGAGGAGCTCAAGGTTGAATATGAAATTATCTTTGAAAATGATTCATATTCTCATGTCTGGGGGCAGCGGTACCCGCCTATGGCCCTTATCCAGGCTTCGGATGCCCAAACAATATCTTCCTTTGGTGGAAGGGCGATCCTTGTTCGAAAGCACCGTCAGTAGGCATAACGAGTTGTGCAGTTCCCATATCGTAGTCACCAATGCAAGCCAATTTGCCTTGGCCAAACGCCAAATGGGCCAAGCCAAAGCAACGTACATCCTGGAATCGGTGGGACGCAACACGGCGCCTGCCATTGGAATGGCCTGTCGCCTCTTGCCCAAAGAAACCTTGGTTTTGGTAACTCCCTCCGACCATCTGATCCGCAACGTAGAGGCTTACCATTGTGCTGCACGACAAGCCGCTGAATTTGCGAAACAAGGCTACCTTGTGACCTTCGGCGTTGAACCCGAATACCCGGAAACAGGTTTCGGTTATATCCAAGCGGAAAGTTCCGTGGTGCTGGCCTTCAAAGAAAAACCCGATGCAAGCACTGCGGCTTCGTACATCGAGCAGGGCGGGTACTATTGGAACGCCGGGATTTTCTGTTTTCAGGCAGGGGTTTACTTGCAAGAGCTTCAACGTCTTGCCCCGGATTTGTATCACGCCGTAATGGGTTCCTCCAGCCTGGAAGGTAGTCCGGATATAAATCAATGTTATACGCCGAGTTTGAGCGAAATGATGGCCATGACCGATATCAGCATCGACTATGCGGTGCTGGAACACAGCGACAAGGTCCGCGTGGTACCTTGCCGAATGGGATGGTCCGATTTGGGCAGTTTTGATGCCCTCGATGCCGAATTCCCCAAAGACGACCAAGGGAATACCCTCAGCCATTCCGCCGATCTGGCTTTGGAATCCCGTAACAATTTACTTCTTAACTTCGGCGCTCAGCGCGTGGTCATCCAAGGCCTTGATGAGGTCTTGCTTGTGAATACCGAAGATTCCATATACCTGGGCCGTAAGGGTCAAAGCCAAGGCCTGCGTGAGGTGGTCAAAGTCCTTCAAAAGGAAAAATCCCCCTTGCTTCAAGCGCATCGCGAAATGGTAACCTCCTACGGATCGCTTCGCTTGATAGACAGGAAAGAATCTACCATGATTCTTGAGTTAACATTCAATGAAATACCCCAACAGGGAATAACTCTCACTGCGCAAGATCTCATGGATCATCCACTCATCGCCCATGCGTGGCAGACCATACTTCCGGATGACACCATTCGTTGTTTGACCTTGGGCGTTTCCAAAGAACCTGCTGAATCTTCGAATACGGTGAGCCTCCACCAATGGAGCCTTGAACTTTCACAGGCCTGCAATATGCTCGCTGTCCTGCAGCGAAACTCCGGATAGCGCTTACTTAACAGGGCCTTCCTGGTCAAGCAGGTAGAGCAAGGCCGCCATGGAGGCAGCTCCCAATTCCAATTCGCGGCGATTCACCGATTCAAATACATCGGTGGCCGCATGGTGGTAATCGAAATACCGTTGTGACTCCGGAACCAAGCCGTAAAGCTCGGTACCCTGCGGTCGAAGGAAACCGACATCCACACCGCTACCCCCTTTGCGAATGGCATAAACCCCGTAAGGTTCCAGCCATTTGAGCCAGGGTTGCAAGCCCTGAATCCGTTCTGCGGTGGCTTCGCTCGAAAATTCTCTTGGAGCAAATCCGCCTCGGTCGGATTCAAGACCAATAAGCTGCTTTTCACCCGATGCCGCAGACCACCGCGCATACTCTGTTGCGCCTCGGGTGCCGTTTTCTTCGTTCATGAACAAGACCACCCTCATGCTTCGCTTCGGCTTATAGCCCACTGCTTTGAGCAAACGTAAGGCTTCCACCGAATGAGCACAACCAGCACCATCATCGTGGGCTCCTTCTCCAACATCCCAAGAATCCAAATGCCCCCCCACCACCATCCAGGCTCTGGGGCGATCCGAACCGTACCAATCGCCTATAACATTGTACGACAAAGTATCGGGCAACTGTAAACAAGAGGTCGTAAACTCCACCTTCGGCCTTTTGCCTAACTTTTTGAGGCGGAGCAAGGTTTTGGAAATCCATTCGGCATCCACCGTACTCACTGCCGCTGCGGGAATCTTAACGCTGGCATTTCCGTATTGCATGGAGCCGGTATGCGGAAACGTATCCAGCGTATGGGTTAGGGAACGGATCAAAACCCCAACCGCCCCCTTGGCAGCAGCCAATCTGGCCCCATCAAAGCGGATATCGATACATCCGCCGTAACTCCCGAATGCGCTAACAAAACGTTGATCAAAGGGTTTGTTCAAGAAAACAACCCTGCCTGTGACTTGCAACGAATCTGCCTCTTCCAATTCCTTGAGCGTCCCGAATTCAATAATCTCCCCGCGGATGCCGCCAGGTCCGGTACCCACCGAACCGCCCAAGGCCAGCATGCGCAATCGGTAGGGTTCAGCATCCCCTGTCAAGACCTGACCCTGTTCCGCTGCTCCACGAACCCAACGCGGAACCATCACCGGCTGCAGCCAAACACAATCCAAACCCAACCCCTGGAGGTAATCCCGCATCAACAGAACCGCACGTGCTGCTCCTTCCGAGCCCGACAAACGATGGCCTGCCTTTTTGCATAAATCGCGCAGCAAGGGATATGCTCTTCCGCTGACCAAAGCGGAATCAAAAACTTGACGTATAAGTTTGGCATTCGCATCAACCTCTCCGATTCCCTCCCCTCCGTTGGTCATGGAGGCCCACGATTGCCGAGGAAGCCCTACCAACAAGAATGCAAGAGCCATCACTGGTGCCAAGAAGAATTTTAAACGAATAGACTTCATAACGATCGGTTCCAAAGGTTGAATAACAGAGGCTCTACCTTATAATTCCACTTCAAGGGCCTTAACCCCCGGTAAAACCTGCCCTTCGAGCAATTCCAACAAGGCGCCGCCTCCTGTTGATACATAAGAAACTTGGTCTTCAAACCCGAACGCATGGACAGCGGCGGCAGAGTCACCGCCTCCAATCAGCGAAAAGGCACCCCGACTCGTGGCATCAGCCACGGCCTGCGCCATCGCCCTGGTACCTTCTTGGAAATTAGAGAACTCAAATACCCCTGCCGGGCCGTTCCAGAGCAAGGTTTTGGAATTCGCCACATGATCCCTCATTACTCGGATGCTCTCGGGGCCCAAGTCCAAGCCCATCCACCCTTGGGGAATACGATGGTTGTTCACCACTTGCCTTGGGGCTTCGTTGGAAAAGGCATCCGCAGCCACCGAGTCCACTGGAATCACCAACTCCACCCCCATTTCGGCGGCCTTGGTGAGCAAAGCCTTAGCCGTTTCGACCCGATCGCCTTCACAAAGCGAAGCGCCAATTTCACCCCCCATGGCCTTGCAAAAGGTATAGGCCATACCGCCAACGATGAGCAAGCGATCCACTTTAGATAACATATTTTCGATCAAGAGCAGTTTATCCGATACTTTGGCACCCCCCATGATCGCCGTGAAGGGCCTGGAGGGATTGTTCAGCACCTTGGCTGCTTGGTCCAATTCTGCTTTCATCAGAAAACCCGCAGCTTTGTGTTGAGGATAAAATCTTGCTATTGTGGCGGTTGAGGCATGTTCCCGGTGTGCGGTACCGAAGGCGTCGTTAATATAACAATTTCCGTGCTTAGCCAATTGAGCTGCAAATTCTGGGTCTCCAGATTCTTCTCCTGCATGAAAGCGTACATTTTCCAACAAGAGGATCGAACCCGGCTGTAGGTCTGCGGATGCCTCCAAGGCCTCTTTCGAAATGCAATCCGCGACGAACCGGACTTTCCGATTCAGCACCGACTCCAATGCCGAAATGATATGGCGAAGAGAATAGCGGTCTTCCGCTGCTCCTTGAGGTCTACCTAAATGCGAACACAAAACCAAGGAAGCCCCTGCATTAAGCACGTACTCCATCGTAGGCAAGGCGGCACGAATCCTTGTCAGATCCGTGGGCAACAAGGTCTTTTTATCCAGCGGCACATTGAAATCAACCCTCATCAAAACCCTGGCCCCTGCCAGCTCCAATTGCTCCGGCGAAAGAATCATGGCCTGGGCATCAGGCAATTCTCTGAGCCAAATCCGCAATTCGGGCAGAATATCCGGATTCGTTGTCGTACCAGCCTACCACTTTCACTGTATTCCCAATCACCATGGTCAAGGCCGCATCAAAAATGCAAGAATGGGTATTGCCCAAAATATCCACCGAAACAATGGGATCGGTTTGATATTCCAGTATTCCGAACATTGGCCCTGCAGCTGCGTCCGAAAAAGCCTGATTGATTTGATCCACGGTGGCAGGTTTGCGCAGGATCGCGGTGAAATCGGTCACCGAACCATCCGGAATGGGAACCCTCATGGCGTTCCCGTTCAATTTGCCCTGCAAATGGGGCATCACCAATCCCACGGCTTTGGCGGCCCCTGTGGAGGTGGGGACGATGCTGCATGCGGCAGCTCTTGCCCGACGAAGATCCTTGTGGGGGGCATCCTGTAAATTCTGATCGGCCGTATAAGCGTGAATAGTCGTCATGAAACCGCTCTCAATGCCCCAATGCTGATCTAAGACCTTCACCATGGGGGCCAAACAATTGGTGGTGCAGGAAGCGTTGGAAAGTATTTGCTCCGAACCGTCAAGGCTCTCATCGTTAACACCGAGGACCACGGTTTTCATGTCCCCGGTAGCAGGCGCAGAAATAATCACCTTCTTGGAACCAGCCTCCAAATGCAAGCCTGCCTTGGCCATATCGGTAAAGCGTCCCGTGGACTCAATGACCACATCCACCCCAAGATCCGACCAGGGCAACTGGGCGGGGTCCTTTTCGGCATAAATTCGAATAGGTCTACCACCGACGACCAAAGAATTCCCCTCTACCGAAACATGACCGGGAAAACGGCCATGAACTGAATCATACTTGAACAAATGTGCCAAAGTCTGGGGATCGGTCAGGTCATTAATTGCGACAACCTCAAGACCTGGCTTACCAAGCAGGTATTTGAAACTTAAACGGCCTATTCTCCCAAATCCGTTGATGGCGATTTTTTTCATAGGGGGTGAATTGATTAGGTGTTTTAGAGGTTGAAAGTACGGCAGATTGGACGTGGGCCATGGCCAAGAAGCCAAATCAAGCCCATTCTTATCGAAAAATGGAAACTTAGTAGCCCGTAGGGGAATCGAACCCCTGTTACCAGAATGAAAATCTGATGTCCTAACCCCTAGACGAACGGGCCAAAAAGCGTCCCAAATATAAGGCCCTCAGCCTCAATTATCGCAAACAGGTTTGGAAAGGCCCAATAACCACCAAGTATCAAATTCTGCGAATTGGTTGGATAAATCAAAATCAAGCCTGTGTGGGAAATCACCACAAACGACCAACCACAAAAGCGGATGAAATTATTTTCCAAACCATCGGATTACTTCTTATCAAGGTAAATTCAAATATCTGTAAACAGCCTTCCACATGATCTCAGCCAAAACAGACGGTCATGGAGTCAAGCCGAACTCTAATCTTCGAATTAGAAATCTACTTTTGCCAGATTTTTGGCAGACTTTTCAAGAAAGAACTGAAATTTTCTCTACATTCTATTCAAAAAAATATTTATTTGTCCTAACCAAAGCTATCCTCTCAAGATGTCCGGGTAAAGTAAATGAAATCAAGAGTCTAGTGGGCGCGGTGCGCTTTTCGTCCAACCTTTTCTCCAAAACAAAAAAAGGGTTTGGGACTGAATCGCTTGGGTAATAAATCCATAAAATCAAAGTAACATGCTAATAAATAATGCATTAATAGATATTTATTAGAGCCAATATCCAATGAAATTGTAATAAGATTGATCCCTAAAAAATCCTTAATGACCTTTAAGTCGAATTCAAAAAAAACGAGAGACTATCAACACATCGATAGAAAAACAGATCCACCTCTCGGCGAAAAAACAAATTCACTACGAATCAAAGGAAGAAAAATTTGACGCAAAAATTAAAATGATGGTTGAAAATTGAAATTTAGTTATATACCTTTGTACCAACATGAGTATTTCAACCTAAACCTGTTGAAATTTCGTTTGATTATTTTAAACAAACTACTCAATTTGGTCCAATTGCACAAATCCTTTGTGCATCGCAACGAATCGTTGGGCCTCGTTCACTCTTTGGATTCAAAAGGGTCAGGAAATTGTCACCCGTTCTGGGTGCAACATCGTATATAATTTCATACACTTTAACCCCAATTTAATAAATTGATATTCAAGTGGTTAATTCATTATTGATGATTCTTTTCGTGGTTTTCCTTACTTATCCACATTTTTTATTGGTCTTCCGTCAGCTTTGCGGATTGTACAAAGCGCCTTTTTTTTCCTTCAACTAAACCCAAACTAAAGTGGAAAAAAAATCAACCAAGTCGGCAGCAGCCGCTAAAGCTGCTCCTAAGAAAGCCGCTGCTCCTAAGAAAGCCGCTGCTCCTAAGAAAGCCGCTGCTCCTAAGAAAGCCGCTGCTCCTAAGAAAGCCGCTGCTCCTAAGAAAGCCGCTGCTCCTAAGAAGGCTGCTGCTCCTAAGAAGGCTGCTGCTCCTAAGAAAGCCGCTGCTCCTAAGAAGGCTGCTGCTCCTAAGAAAGCCGCTGCTCCTAAGAAGGCCGCTGCTCCTAAGAAAGCCGCTGCTCCTAAGAAAGCCGCTGCTCCTAAGAAAGCCGCTGCTCCTAAGAAGGCCGCTGCAAAGAAGCCTGCTGCAAAGAAGCCTGCTGCCAGAGCTGCCAAAACTGCTGCTGTAAAAAAAGCTGCTCCCAAGAAGGCCGCTGCTCCTAAGAAAGCTGCTCCCAAGAAGGCCGCTGCTCCTAAGAAAGCTGCTCCCAAAAAAGCTGCTCCTAAGAAGGCTGCTGCTCCTAAGAAGGCTGCTCCTAAGAAAGCTGCTCCTAAGAAGGCTGCTCCTAAGAAAGCTGCTCCTAAGAAAGCTGCTCCCAAAAAAGCTGCTCCTAAGAAAGCTGCTCCCAAAAAAGCTGCTCCTAAGAAGGCCGCTGCTCCTAAGAAGGCCGCTGCTCCTAAGAAGGCCGCTGCCCCTAAGAAGGCCGCTGCCCCTAAGAAAGCTGCTCCTAAGAAAGCTGCTCCTAAGAAGGCTGCTCCCAAGAAAGCTGCTCCCAAGAAAGCCGCTGCAAAGAAGCCTGCTGCCAGAGCCGCCAAAACTGCTGCTGTAAAAAAAGCTGCTCCTAAGAAGGCTGCTCCTAAGAAGGCTGCTCCTAAGAAGGCTGCTCCTAAGAAGGCTGCTCCTAAGAAGGCCGCTGCTCCTAAGAAGGCTGCTCCTAAAAAGGCCGCTGCTCCTAAGAAGGCCGCTCCTAAGAAGGCCGCTGCTCCTAAGAAGGCTGCTCCTAAGACGGCTGCTCCTAAGAAGGCTGCTCCTAAGAAGGCCGCTGCTCCTAAGAAGGCTGCTCCTAAAAAGGCCGCTGCTCCTAAGAAGGCCGCTCCTAAGAAGGCCGCTGCTCCTAAGAAGGCTGCTCCTAAGAAAGCTGCTCCTAAGAAAGCTGCTCCTAAGAAGGCCGCTGCTCCTAAGAAAGCTGCTCCTAAGAAAGCTGCTCCTAAGAAAGCTGCTCCTAAGAAGGCTGCTCCTAAGAAGGCTGCTCCTAAGAAGGCCGCTGCTCCTAAGAAGGCCGCTGCTCCTAAGAAAGCCGCTGCAAAGAAGCCTGCTGCAAAGAAGCCTGCTGCCAAAAAGGCCAGCAAGCCACGCACACCTGTGATAGGCAAGAATACCCCAGTGGGTTACGCTGCCGTCAGAGCGTCCATGAAGAAGTAATTCTTCTGGATGGAATTGCCTTATTTCGGCAAATGTTCAGAACCTATCCCTTGATCGGGATTCTTTCCTCGAACTGAACTGAAATAATTCACAACCATCGAGACGGTTTCTCGTTCGCCTAAACCAGGCGGTATAACGGGTCCCGTTTCGATGGTTTTTTTGTGAAAATCCATGCCAATCATCACAATTGGCACAGCGGCCTTTTGGGCAATATAATAAAATCCGCTTCGTAGCTGAGGCACATGGCGCCTAGAGCCCTCCGGCGAAATGCCAAACAAAAAATCATCGTGAGACTCAAACAGCCTCACGATATTGGCTACCGTGTCTTCGCGAGCGGTTCTAGCGACGGGGAAGCCTCCCCAATGCCGAAACAAGAAACCAAAGGGAGGCTTGAATAGCTCCGCCTTACCCACAAATTTTACCTTGATGCCCAGCGCTATTCTAGCGAGTAAGGCCACGGGGAAATCCCATGTACTGGTATGAGGCCCAACCACAATGACCGCCTTGCGCAGATGCATCGGGAAAGTACCTAGGCGCCATCCCCAAACCCGTAACACGATGTAGGCAAGTCGCTTACTCATGGTTGTTCGGGTTGTCTTGCGTGGTCTCATCGTCCTTCTCCAAAGGCACGATGCCCCCCGAAACAATGAACTTCATGTAATCCGTCGAGGGCACATCAAGGCTCTTCACCTGAGCCGCAGAAACAAAGAAAACATTCCCTGAAAAATTATAGGAATGCGGGAAATAAACCGAAATCATACCGGTAAGCCCTTCGACCGGAATATCACTTTGGGTGACAAAGCCGGGTTTCCAGCAACCGTTGCCCAAATCCACAATCACCGCTTGGTTGAATTTCTTTTTGTCACCCATGAAGGCGGAAGCCAAATCTTTGATTGAATTGTAAATCAGGCTGACCAAAGGAGCTTTGCCCAACATTTCCTCTACCTTCACCCAAATGGGTCGAAACAGAAACATGGAGCCTAGGTATCCAAAAACGGTGATTCCTATAACCAGAATCATTAGCCCTAGGCCAGGAATTCCTGTTTGAATTAAACCATCCAACCAGCGAAAAATGGACAAAGCCACATAGATCGTTATCGTAGCTGGTGCCAACAGCAGCAGACCGTTCATGAAGAATTGAAAGAGGATGCGTGCTTGTTTTTTCATGGGGTATTTTTTGGTAAAAAATGAATTATTCAGGATCCACATCCAGAGACATACGGAGACCTTTAAACTCTCGGATCAGACTGAGTTGATGCAGAGAAGGTGGCAAGGAATCCCGGATTTTACGCAAGATGTTAGGGTCTTTTTCGGCTTTGATCCACATCTCCAACCGGTATTCGTTGCGCAACAAAGCGGTCATGGGCGGTGCAGGACCGATCAATCGGGTACCCAACCATGGTCTCCACCATAAGGCCAAGGTATCGGCTGATTTCTGCAGCACTTGGGCCTGCGCATGACCAAGGGTAAGACGGATCAAGCGTACAAAGGGTGGGTACAGGTGTTGCTCCCTGAACAGGAGTTCTTGATCCATGAAAGAGGCATAATCTTGGGCTTGCAACAAGGCGAACAAGGGATGATGAGGCATGCGCGTTTGCAGCAAAACGGTGCCTGTGCCTTGATGCCTACCGGACCTGCCTGCCAATTGTGCCAAGAGCTGGTAAGAACGCTCCTGGGCTCGAAAATGGGTCCGGTTCAAGCCTTGATCCGCATCAAGCACCCCCACCAAATTAACCCGAGGGAAGTCCAAGCCTTTGCTCACCATTTGGGTGCCGACCAAGACCTGGATTTGACCTTTTTCGAAGGCATCCAAAGTCTTGCTGTAAGCGGATTTGCTTCGAACACTATCCTGATCCAAACGTCCAATGGTATAGCCCTCCAACAACAATTGCAATTCCTCTTCGATTTTCTCCGTACCGTAGCCTTTGAACTTCAAGCGGGTACTACCGCACGATACACAGGCTGGGGGCGCACCAAAAATCTGGGCACAGCCATGGCATCGAAGCCGGTGCTCCCATTTATGGTAAACCAAAGCCAAGTCGCATTGATCACAGCGCGCAGACCAAGCACAGTCTTCGCAGGTCAATTGCGGGGCATACCCCCTCCGATTCTTGAACAAGATCACTTGATTACCCTGCTTCAATTCATGGCGAATGGCCTCTAGCAAGATTGTGGAAAATTCTCCTTGCATTTTGCCGGCCAAGCGTTCTGCGATGGTGTCCACCCATTGCCAAACGGGCAGGGGCTGATCGGCAAAACGGGAAGTCAAGGTCACCTTGGTCATTTTGGAACGCATGCAGGCCGCCCACGATTCAGGGGAAGGGGTCGCCGAACCCAAAATCACGGGAATTCCCCAACGCCCCCCCATCCACAGGGCCACATCTTTGGCCTGATAATACGGGGCTTTGTCTTGTTGCTTGTAGGATGCGTCATGCTCTTCGTCCACCACGATCAGACCCCATCGAACCAAGGGCAGAAAAATTCCAGATCGGGGAGCGACAACCATGGAAATGCTCCCATCCCTTACCCCGTTCCACAGCTCCACGCGCTCACTATCCGAATACCTGGAATGATAAACGCCAACCTCCGTATCCACATACTCTGCCAAACGATTCACCAGCTGATGGGTCAATGCAATTTCAGGAACCAGGTAGAGGACTTGCTGGCCACGCGCCAATGCATCGCGGATTAACGCGAGGTACACCATGGTTTTGCCGCTGCCTGTAACACCGTGCAAAAGCACCGGCTTATCCTGGGAAAAGGAAAGCCTACAAGCGTCCACGGCCTGCTCCTGCGCAGTAGTGCATTGAAGGGGAAGGCAGCGTCCGGAGCGTAAGCGAATACGGCTGACGACATGGGTGGATTTATCCAGGAAACCCTTGTCGGTCAATGTCTTCAAAACCCCATAAGGAATACGATCCCAATTCAATTTGCCTTTCAAATCGCCGAGGCGAACCGGGTCGTGGCGCGGACTCAACGCCATCAACGCAAGGACAATTTCAAGGTGTTTGGGGCTTTTCTCCAACTTTGCCATAAGCTCCGAAATTCTCTCCCACCATGAGGAATGCACCGCATAAGTGCGTTCCATTTTGGGGCGAAAGGCTCTGGTCAAGGACTCTTGAATGGATGCCAAATCGGCTGCCAACAAGTCCTTCAAAGGTGGCATGGGGGAATGTGGCTTTATCCATGTACTGAGGGCATCCAGGGAATAGCCTTGGCCTTGCAACAAATGACGCCACAACGACAGGGTCAAGGGCGGTAAGCTATCGGTAAGCACCGCATCTTGCCCATCCTGCAAGGGCAATCCCACAAAAATGGACTCGCTCGAAACACGCAACATCGCGGGCAAACCGGCGAGCATCACGGCGCCTGGTGCCGCGAAATAATAGTCCATCAACCATGCCCACAATTCCTGACCCTTGGCACCCCATATCGGCATAGTTTCCAGGACTTCCAAGGCCTCTTTGACTGCAAAACCCGGAGCAGAATCGGTGATGTTCCAAACCAAAGCGCTGTATTGCTTGCGCTTGCCCAATGGAACCAGAAGCATACGCCCTATCCAGGCTGAAGGTTCGGCAGCTGACGAAGTCCACGCCAATGGCAAAGCATAGGTATAGACTCCATCCACACCCAGGGGCAAAATCACCTCGACATACCAGGTTTTGGAGCTACTCACCTTACAAATCTAACCACAAAGGACGAGGAGTTCCGAGGGAAAGCGCCTTGTTCGTAATTTGCTCGAACAATCCATGAACATCCAAGCCGCTGCCCGCAAACAAAGCTTGATCCGTATGGCCGCTGAAGCCGGATTCATGCATTGCGGGGTGGCTGTGGCCCGAAAATTGGATGAAGAAAGTGATCGCCTCGAGGCCTGGCTCCAAGAAGGGCGTCACGGCGAAATGCATTACATGGAACGATACTTCGAGGAGCGCCTTGATCCCAGACGTCTCCTCGGAGGCTGTCGATCGATCATTGTCCTGCTACACAATTATTTTGCGCCAAGCCACGAAGACCAAAGTCACGCGGGGATCTTGGGCCAGGGGTCTCCTAAAATTGCCCGGTATGCATGGGGTGAAGACTATCATCGTGTTCTGAAAGACAAAATGCGGAGATTGGTGGAGCGCATGAAAACCGAGTTTGGGGACTTCAATTGCAGGGTCTTTACCGATTCGGCACCGGTTCTGGAGAAATCCTGGGCAGCACTTGCCGGAGCTGGTTGGATTGGCAAGAACACCAATTTGTTACAGAAACAGGCGGGAAGCTATTTCTTCTTGTCGGAAATTCTCTGCGATCTTGATTTTGAAGCGGATGTACCCGTTCAAGACCATTGCGGGCAGTGCACGCGTTGCATTGACGCCTGCCCCACCCAAGCCTTGGAGCCCTACCGTTTGGATGCTTCCAGGTGCATCTCCTACTTGACCATCGAATTGCGCCGCCAAATTCCGTTAGAGTTCGAAAACCAAATGGAGGGATGGGCCTTTGGTTGCGATATCTGCCAGGAAGTCTGTCCATGGAATCGCTTCGCCAAACCCCATCAAGAACCCCGATTCCAAACACTTCATGATGCATGGCCCAGCGCTGAGGAATGGTTATCCATGACGGAGGATGATTTTGAAGCCAAATACCAGCATAGCCCCATTGCCAGGGCAGGCTTAGCAGGGATGCACAAGAATATACAATTTTTAAGGCTTACCCCATGAACGCTTGGATGTTACGACTACCCCAACACCGATTTTTCTGGCCCATCCTACTGGCATGCTTTGCCGTGGTCGCGTCCTTGCAATCGCTTTGGGCGCCCCGTGTCTCCTTGAGCCATACGGAACACCTCTATACAGCCTACAACAATTATATCATCTTCAAGCAGTCTTTTTTTCATTTGATCCATCATCAAAGCCTCTACCAATTGTATCCCCATGAGCATTGGGATTTGTTCAAATACAGCCCCACCTTTGCCTTGCTTTTTGGGGCATGGGCCATGTTACCAGATGCCGTTGGCCTGTTGTTATGGAATAGCTTGAATGCCTGGGTTTGGTGGAAGGGGATTCGCGTTTGGCAACAAAACAGTTCCATCCAAATTCCAACCATGAACGGATGGTGGTTGGGATTGGGCGCCTTGGAATTGATAACCTCCCTTCAAAACGAACAATCCAACGCATTAATTGCCGGCCTGTTGATGTGGGCCTGGGGGGAATGGGAGCGTGGAGCTTCTTCACGCGCCATTGCCATGATCATGATGACAGGGTTTATCAAGCTGTTTGGCTGGGCCGCTTTGCTACTTTGGTTGGCCTATCCTCACAAACGACGCAATTTTCTTCTTGGACTGGGCTGGGGGTTGTTCTTGGCTGCATTGCCCTTAATGGTCATGAGCCCTTCCATTTACCTATGGCAAATGCAAGAATACCTGCGGATGTTGGGCGAAGACCATAGCCTTTCGTACGGGATTTCCTTGATGGGCATCTTGGAGAAAACAATGCCTGGTCTTTGGAACAAGAACGTGGTGCTCCTCCTGGGGTTGGGTATCATGATCATCCCCTGGATTGGTGCTATGTTCCGGAGGGACACCGCCGAAAACCGTGCCCTGGGCCTCGCGGCCCTGATGGTTTGGATGGTCATTTTCAACCACAAAGCGGAATCCCCCACCTTTGTGATTGCCGTAACCCCCGCGCTATGGTGGCTGCTCCGTAACCGTGAAGAAATGGTCTTGCAGATCCTGCTCGTCGCCCTGATCCTTTTGACCGTTTTATCGCCTACGGAGGTGTTCCCCACCGTTCTGCGGAAAGAATGGGTGGAGCCCTATCATTTGAAAGCCTTACCCGCTGTGCTGGTATGGATCCTCATGCAATGGTCTCTCTACCGAGGGCTCTGGAGTTCCACGCCTTCATCGCTGACCTCCTCTGGCCAAACAGATTGAAGAAGGTTCAGCATGGGAATCAACGCCTCAAGGTCCTGAGGACCAAAATCATTGAGTTTAACACTATCCAAATCAAGCACCCCAACCACCTCACCGTTCGCATGAACAGGGATGACCAATTCGGAGCGGCTTAAACTGCTGCATGCGATATGCCCAGGGAATTGCTCCACATCCGGCACCACCAAAGGTTGGTTTCGTTCCCATGCCGTTCCACAAACCCCTTTACCTTTGGGAATACGGGTGCAGGCCACTGGGCCTTGAAAGGGCCCCAGTACCAAGGTGGAATCTTCGTTTCGAACCCGGTAGAAACCAACCCACCACCATCCGAAGCCGGCCGTAAGCAAGGCGCATAAATTGGCAGCATTGGCGGTCCATCCTGCAAGGGGATCAAACAAGGAAGACCAATCGCGCGCGATTTGAGGATAACGCTCCGCGCGATTGATCGTTGGGGTAATTTCGTAATACAGATCGTGAGCCATGGATCGTGTTAATGGATACGACCGGATCGGTTGCTGAATTGTTCCATCACACCTGCTTCGTATTGCAAGTAGGCTTCCCAACGATTGCGCACCTCGTCTTTGGGGAAATAGCCTTCGGCAAGGTCCATGAACAGGCGATAATGACCCGCTTCGCTCACCATAAAGGCATGGTAGAAACGCCGAAGGTCTGCATCGCTGCAATGCAATGAGAGTAAACGAAAACGCTCGCAGGATCGCGCTTCGATGAGGGCGCAGCAAAGCAGCCTTTCCAAGAGTTTCTGTTCCCGGCTAAGACCGCGAGGCTGAAAAGCCAAGAGGGCTACCACATACTCATCGCTGCGCTGAGGACCTAGGGCGATGTCTCTCTTGGACATTTCCTCCAAAACAGCTCGGAAATGACCCCACTCTTCGGTAACAATGGGGGAAAGTTCCTGGACAATTCGCGGGTAATCCGGGTACTGCACGATCAAAGAAATGCATGAGGATGCCGCCTTCTGTTCGCAGAAGGCGTGATCTACCAAAATTTCGGCAATAGACTTTTCGGCAATTTCGGCCCATCGGGGATCGGTGGGCAATTTGAGTCCCAACACGCTTAACCCATATGGGCCTCGAGCAGGGCCACCAAATTTTGTTTGGGAACCACGCCTACTTGCTTTTCGACCACTTGCCCGTTCTTGAAAACCAGCAACGTAGGGATGCTGCGGATGCCGTATTGCGTGGCAATTTGGGGATTGCTATCAACATTCAATTTACCAACCAAAGCCTTACCGGACATTTCTTGCGCAATTTCTTCGACAACAGGTCCTACCATTCGGCAGGGACCGCACCATTCGGCCCAAAAATCAACCAAAACAGGTTGGGTGGAATTCAGGGCTGTTTCCTGAAAATTAGCATCTGTGAATTCAAAAGCCATGGGATGTGAATTTAGGGGTGGAGGTGAATGGGAGGTTGATGTGTATATTGATGTGTAGGTTGAACCGGTAAAGCGGATATTTTTTTAGAATGGTAAGCAAATTCCGTGCCAAAGTTAAGGGTCGAAATGGACCTAATGCAACGCGTAACCAATCTCCAATTCATCCAGGGCCGCGAACAGGGATGGATCCGGGGAGACCTTGATTCCCTCTGCATTCATGGCCACGGAACGTTGGTCCTCGGGTACCCAAATTTCCACCTTCAAGGCCAATCGGCCCGGGTGTCCCAGCAAAACTTGATGGAGGGCGGCATTCCTGGTGGGGTTCAAGGCGGTGAGGGACAATTGCAAGGTGAGGGTTCGAAATCTTTTATCCCGAATTTCTGACAGGAGTTCAATGTTATTGAATCGAAAAAAGCCAGCCTGTTGCCCATCTTTCCCTTGGAAATATTCCCAACGACCCGCGATCAAAAGGGCTGTACCGGGGTCCATCAAATGCTTGAATTTCATGGCCTGGTCCCCTCGAAGTCTGAATTTACGCGACCCCTCTTTGTCCTCAACGGCAAAGGCCAGGACCTCCTGGTTTTTGGAATCCCGGAAATATTGAACATCGGTAACCAAAGCGGCGATTTGTATATCCAGACCAGGTCTTTCGTCCAATTGAGACAAAGGTGTGAATCCCAGAAATTTGCTTTCCAAGGCATAATCATCCAACGGATGAGCAGTAATGTACAAGCCCACCACCTCTTTCTCCCTTCTTAGCATCTCAAGGGATGGCCAGGGTTCAATTTGTTGAAAAACGGGTTCATGGATATCCACCATCCCTTCGGAACCAAAGAGGGAGGTCTGGGATTTGAGGCTCAGTTCCCGGTATTGTGTCCCAAAACGCAAGGCTTTTTCGAGCAAATGCGATCCTCCACCGACTTCGGCATCCAGCAAAAGCCTGCGGTTGCCTTGAATGCCGTCGAGGCGATCCAACGCACCGGCCTGTGCTAATGCTTCCAATGTTTTTTTGTTGGCTTGACGGGTATCAATTCTTTTGCAAAAATCAAAGAGGGAACGAAAAGCCCCTCCTAACCCACGCTGTTCAAGGATATTCTCCACAGCACCTTCCCCTACTCCTTTGATAGCCCCCAAGCCGAAGCGTATTTGTCCCGAAGCATTCACCGAAAATCGGAACAAAGATTCGTTCAAATCTGGGCCCAAAACCTGCAAGCCCATCCTTCGGCACTCCTCCAGGAAAAAGGCCACTTTGCTGATGTCCGACATATGGTTCGACAGCACGGCGGCCATGAATTGCGCAGGATAATGGGCCTTCAAATACGCGGTTCGGAAGGCCACCAAGGCATAACAGGTGGAATGGGATTTGTTGAAAGCGTATTCCGCAAAGGCCTCCCAATCTTTCCAGACTTTGGAAGCAATTGTTTCGTCATGACCTCTTTCGCGGCAACCTTCCAAAAATTGTGGTTTGAGCTTGGCCAATTTCTCGGGAATTTTCTTCCCCATGGCTTTGCGCAATTCATCCGCCTTGCCCTTGGAAAAGCCAGCTAATTTTTGGCTCAATAGCATAACCTGTTCTTGGTACACGGTGATCCCGTAGGTCTCGCCCAGCAACTCCTCCATATCGGCCAAATCGTACACGATGGGTTCTTTGCCGTGCTTACGCAAAATAAAATTGGGGATATACGCCAATGGACCCGGACGATACAAGGCATTCATGGCAATCAAGTCTTCGATTTTGTCTGGCTTGAGTTCCTTGAGGTACTTCTGCATCCCGGGAGATTCGTATTGGAAAATCCCAATGGTCTCCCCACGCTGAAAAAGAGCGTAGGTAAGCGGGTCGTCCAAGGAAAAATCGACAGGGTCTGGCAGTGCAGGGTCGATGGCTTTGACCAATTCCACGGCATCGTTGATGATGGTCAAGGTATTGAGACCCAAAAAATCCATCTTCAGCAAACCAGCCGCCTCGGCAACTTCGTTATCGAATTGCGTCACCAAAGCAATTTGTCCATCCGGAGCGTGCTTCACGGGGACATAATCGGTCAAATCGCCCGGGGTAATCACGACACCGCAGGCATGGGTTCCTGAATTCTTGAAGGAGCCCTCCAACAATGCCGACTGCATGAATACTTTGGCTTCTATCCCTCCCTTCTTAACCAAATCCAAGATTTGCTTGGCCTTGCGTTGATCTTCAGCCTGCAATTGATCCAGGTGCCTGCTGCCTTCTGCCGGATTTAACAAAAGTTTGCGTAGGGGCGACTTCTTGTAATAATCCGCTCGGTTCAAATCTTCCGGAAAAAGTTTGGCCAACGCATCAGTTTCGTAAGGCTGCAAGCCCATGACCCGACCAATGCTGCGAATAGCCGATTTGGCCGCCATGCTGTGATACGTAGCAATCTGAGCAACCTGCTTATGGCCGTATTTGTCCATCACATACCGCATAACTTTCTCCCTACCCCTGTCGTCAAAATCGATATCAATATCGGGCATGCTCACGCGGTCTGGATTCAGGAATCGTTCAAAAAGCAAATCGTACCGGATCGGATCCACGTCGGTAATCCCCGTGCAGTAGGCCACCACCGAACCTGCCGCTGAACCCCGACCTGGCCCAACCGTCACGCCCATATTCCTTGCAGCGGTCGTGAAGTCCTGAACGATCAGGAAATACCCGGGGTATCCGGTATGCGCAATAGTTTGAAGCTCAAAATCAATGCGTTCCAACAATTCTTGATCAAGCGTACCGTAGCGCCTTTTGGCACCTTCCAACGTAAGATGCCTCAAATAATCGTTCTCATCAGCGAAGCCTTCCGGAATTTCAAAACGTGGGAGCAACACATCTCTTTGCAAGGTGTAGGATTCCATGGATTCGGCCAAATCCAAGGTGTTTTGCAACCAATCGGGATGGGTGGCAAACCTTTGGGCTATTTCTTGGCCTGGACTGAGATGATGGCGTTGGCTACGCATGCCGAATCGGTACCCCCTTCCCTGACCAATAGGGGTGTCCTTGTACTCCAAGGGGACCACGCAGAGGTAAGTATCGTGCAAATCGGCATCCGCCTCATGATTGTAATAGGTGTTGTTGGTCACAACGCAAGGAACTTGGTGTTTGTGGGACCATTCGTGCAGCTTTGCATTCAGAAAATGCTGTTCCTCAAGACCATGGTCTTGGATTTCCAAATAAAAATATTCCCCAAACGCCTCCCGCCATCGTAGCAAGGCAGCTTCGGCCTGGCTCTCTCCTTGGTTCAACAAGAGGGATGGAATTTCAGATTCCAAGGAACCGGAGAGGGCAACCAAACCTTCCCGGTGTTGCAACAACAAATCCCATGAAATCCTCGGGACATAATAATACCCTTCGGTATACGACAAGGAACATAACCTGACCAGGTTATGATAGCCTTGCAGATTCCGGGCCAACAGCAGTTGCGGTGTGCCGTTATCCTTGCGGCTATGGTCTTGGTGCTGAGCACAGACCTGGATTTCCAAACCTAGAATAGGCTTGATGCCTTTGTAATGAGCGTATTGAAAGAAAAGAAAAGCTCCGTACAAGGTGGAATGATCCGTGAGCGCAATTGCTTTGGAGCCTTGGGCCACGGCATGATCCACCAAATCAAACACCGTGCTGCATCCTGGAATTCCAAGGGAAAACTGGGAGTGGCAATGCAGGTGTACAAAGCGCAAGGACTTTTCGTCCAACTCCATGGATAGAACCGGCGCTGTGGTTCCCAACGGGCCGGAAGCCTTGGTTTTGGGGGCAGTTGGAACAGCCGTGAACGTAGAGTTTCCAGAAACAGTCGAGGGACCAGGCCATTCTTGTTTCAATCGTTCGAAGCCATCTTCCGACATGCCCATGGAAGCGCTAGAGATTACCCCTTGACGGCATAACTCCAACAAACAATCCACGGTCGCGGCCACATCAGCACCTGCATCGTGGGCCTCTTCAAATCCTTGGCCGAATAACTTGAAATAAAGCTCCGTGAGAGTTGGCCACTTGAATTGACCTCCACGCCCCCCGGGCAATGCGCAAAAAGCAGTGGAAGCCTCTTTGGTATCCAAAACACGACAAGCCTCAAAGGCGTCCGGCCAACCCAAGCGGTACCATTCGGCCCGGATAATCAACAAATCAAATTCGATGTTATGACCAGCGATCAGGGTGGCTTGGGCCACATCATGCCCGAATTGCTCCAAAACATGGACCAGCGGTAAACCTTCAGTATGGGCCCTTTCGGTGGTGATTCGGTGCACCTTGGCCGCGTTGTAAGGTATATCAAAACCCTCCGGTTGAATAATCAAAGAATGGGAGGACACCAAACGACCGACCTCATCCAACAATTGCCATCCCACCTGCACCGCCCTGGGCCAGTTGTTGGAATCACTAACCGGAGCTTTGTAGTTGCGCGGTAAGCCGGTCGTTTCGGTATCAAAAACCAGGATCATCTTGTCGGTATAGTCGGTAGGAGGAGGCCTTTGGTCGCCCGAGCATAGATCCCCAATGGCAATAATCGCCCGTGATGATCTTGCAAAGCGGTTTCACCGCATTCCAAATCCTTGTCGGCATAGGATGGCCCTAACATTGCTCGTAGGATCAAGGGAGATAGACCCAACGAATAAGCATTCAGCAACATGGCATGGCGTTGAGGGTGCAACAACTGCTTGACCTCGTCCAACAAGGCTCCCAATTGGTCCTCCAATTTCCAACGTTCCCCGGAGCTCCCGATCCCATACGCAGGGGGATCCAAGAGGATGGCATCGTACACATGGCCCCGCTTGATTTCTCTTTGCACAAATTTGCGGGCATCTTCCACGACCCAATGTAAGCCCGCTAAGCCGGTCAAATCAGCATTTCGTCGGGCCCAATCCACCACCTGCCGAACCGAGTCCAAATGGTAAACCTGTGCACCCGCTTGGGCCGCGGCAAGACTGGCCCCTCCGGTATAGGCGAAGAGGTTCAGCACTTTAGACTGCGCGGGCAATGCCTTCACGGCCGATGCAATAAATTCCCAATTGTCCGCTTGTTCAGGAAACAAGCCCACATGTTTGAACGCCGTCATGGCCAAGTGAAAACGAAGTTTCAAAGTTGGGCTTTGATAGGTGATCGGCCAACGTTCCGAACCCATTGCCCCATCAGCCGATGAATGACCTGACCCTTTGCCTGTTCGATGCTGAGGAATCCAAGAGCCGTTACGAGACACACCGGGCTCAAAACGCCAATGGGTCATGGAGCGCAACGCTGTAAGCGACGAAGAGGGGGACCACAAGGCCTGGGGTTCGGGTCTTTGTAAAATTCGTGCACCAAATTGCTCCCATTTGAGCCCATTCCCGCTGTCAATCAAGGCATATTCTTTCCAATGCTTGGGATAGCGAACCGGCAACAAGAGACCGTCATGTTCTGTCATAATCCCTGGGCGTCGTGGCGTTCAGGACGCATTTGTGGGAAAAATAACACATCTTGGATACTAGCCGAATTGGTCATCATCATGGCCAATCGATCGATACCAATTCCGATACCTGCGGTTGGCGGCATTCCAAATTCCAAGGCCCTCAAGAAGTCTTCGTCCAGCATCATCGCCTCCGGGTCTCCCCGACGACCCAAGGCCAATTGGGCCTCAAATCGTTCCCGCTGATCCACCGGATCGTTCAATTCCGAAAAGGCATTCGCCAATTCTTTTCCGTTGCAAATGAGCTCGAAACGCTCGACCAAGCCGGGCTTGTCCCGATGCGCTTTGGCAAGGGGGGACATTTCCACCGGATAATCCGTGACAAAGGTGGGCTGAATCAAATGCGGCTCCACCAATTCCCCGAACAGGGTATCCAATAATTTGGCACGTCCCATGGAGGCATCGATTTCGATCGAGTGCTTCTGGGCCAAGAGGCGCAATCCTTCTTCGTCCATGGCATCGACCTTGGCGCCTACCTTCTCGGAGATGGCATCGTACAAAGTCACCCTGCGGTAGGGAGCCTTGAACTCGATGGTATGGTTACCGACCTGGAGGCTGGACTTTTGATGCAAGGTTATGGCAATTTCTTCAAGCAAAGATTCTGTTTGCTGCATCATCCACTGATAATCCTGAAAGGCCACATATAATTCCAACATCGTAAATTCAGGATTGTGAAAACGGCTCATTCCCTCGTTGCGAAAATCCCGGGCAAATTCGTAAACCCCCTCAAAACCACCAACAATTAATCGCTTAAGATACAGCTCATTGGCTATCCGAAGGTACAAGGGCATGTCCAAGGTATGGTGATGCGTTTTGAAGGGCCGAGCCGATGCTCCGCCGTACATGGGTTGCAACACCGGAGTCTCAACTTCCAAATAACCCTGCCGGTTGAAAAATTGCCGCATCACTTCGATCATGCGCGATCGTTGCACAAAGACCTGTCGGACCTCAGGATTCACCACCAAGTCCACGTACCGCATTCGGTACCTCAGTTCAGGGTCCGTAAAACCATCGTAAACTTTGCCTTCTTCGTCTCTTTTGACGACAGGTAGGGGGCGCAAGGCTTTGGACAAAAAGACAAATTCCTCGGCATGAATCGAGATTTCGCCGACCTGAGTTCTGAAAACTCTTCCACGCACGCCGACCCAGTCGCCAATATCGCAGTGCTTTTTGAAGACTTCGTTGTACAAATCTTTGTTATCTCCTGGACAAAGCTCATCGCGGTTAAGGTAAACCTGAAGGCGCCCGCTGGCATCTTGCAATTCTGCAAAAGAGGCTTTGCCCATAATGCGCCGGCTCATCAGGCGACCGGCCAAGGACACCGAGGTCCAAGCGGCCGCATCCTCATCCTTGAACGTGGTCTGTATTTCTTGGGTCGTATGGCTTCGATGGAAGGCTGCGGAGGGGTAAGGATCGACCCCCAAAGCCTTTAAATGATCCATGGCTTGCCTGCGCTGTATTTCTTGTTCGCTGAGCATTGGCC